>Ga0208373_1002330_pt1 | contig 21435 bp, 15 predicted proteins | sample RifOxyC2_FD_184036 | JGI IMG/M metagenome (GOLD analysis project Ga0208373, IMG submission 184036) | Soil microbial communities from Rifle, Colorado - Rifle Oxygen_injection C2 (SPAdes) | ecosystem: Environmental > Terrestrial > Deep subsurface > Rock core/Sediment | place: Rifle, Colorado... | reverse complement strand
GCCCTGCCTACCGGCAAGGCAGGCTTGCTCTCGAACATTATGAACTAAACACTGACTTTATGGACGGACACTAAATAGTGTTTATTTTCATATTTTGGCAAAAAGGACGAAGCTCTTTTAGAAGCGTACTAAAAAAAGAATTATTTCAGACGTACGTTTACCCTGCAATAATTTGCATCATTTTTTTTAAAATCGTTTTTTCTTATTAAATTTACCGGATTAATTATATGAAACCATAATTTAGAATAGTAGCATTATGATAAGAAAAATCAGTTCCCTTGTTATCGTTGTTAGCTTTTTAGCTATCAGTCTTGTAAAGGCAGATGAAGGAATGTGGCTCCTTAATTTACTGAACAAGAATTATAATGATATGAAAAAAATAGGGTTTAAATTAAGCCCTGAAGATATTTATGCTGTAAATAAAGCTTGTTTAAAAGATGCAATCGTTCAGTTTGGAAACGGTTGTACCGGGTCTTTGATTTCAGCAGAAGGTTTGGTTCTGACGAATCATCATTGCGGATATGGTTATATTCAGGCAAATTCTACGCTTGATCATAATTATCTGGAAGAAGGTTTCTGGGCTATGACTAAAAAGCAGGAGCTTCCTAATGAAAATCTAACAGCAAAATTTTTGATTAGGATTGAAGATGTAACAGATAAAATTCTTGCAGGTTTGAATGATAATATGACAGAGCAGGAGAGAGGTCGTAAAATTTCAGAATTAAGTGCTGAAATTGTTACTCAGGCAACAAAGGAGACAAATTATAATGCGAATGTTAGCAGCCTATTTGAAGGAAATAATTTTTATCTCTTTGTTTATCTTATTTACAGTGATGTTCGTCTTGTTGGAGCACCTCCGTCTTCAATAGGTAAATTTGGCGGAGATACTGATAATTGGATGTGGCCAAGACATACAGGCGATTTTTCATTGTTCCGTATTTATACAGATACTGATGGTAAACCTGCCGAATATAGACCAGAAAATATTCCAATGAAAGCGCAAACGTTCCTTCCGGTTTCTCTTAATGAAATTAATAAAGATGATTTCATGATGATTCTCGGTTATCCGGGTTCAACCAATCGTTTTCTTCCTTCAGCAGGCGTAAAACAGGCTATTGATTTTATTAATCCTGCCATTGTTAAAATTCGTGATGCAAAACTGGCTGTCCTCCGTGAAAGCATGAGCCAGAGCAGGGAAATGAAAATAAAATATTCAGCAAAATATGCGCGCACCAGCAATTACTGGAAATATTTTATAGGACAGACAAAAGGTTTGATCCGACTCGATGTTTTTGGTCAGAAAAAAGAATTGGAAAATCAATTTCAGAAATGGACTGAAAATGGAGACAGACAGACAAAATACGGAAGCGTAATAAAAGATTTTAATGATACCTACCAAGCACTTGAACAGTATAACCTCGCAACTATGTATTTCAGGGAAGCAGCTTTCCGCGGTGCTGATGGAATTTCTCTCGCGCATAATATTTTGTCACTTCATGCTCTGTTGCAAAAAGCAGATACTATGAGCAACGTTACGAATGAATTCAAATCAAAAATAATGGCAGAAATTACTGAGTTCAGAAGATATATGGATAACTATTACAGAGATTTTGATCTTGCTACAGAAATTAAGCTTATGGGCGCATTGCTGAAAATGTATCATGATGATGTCAAAAAGGAATTTCATCCCGATATTTTTGCTAAAGTTGAAAAAGATTTCAAAGGAGATTTTGATAAATATGCAGCTTATGTTTATAAAAAATCTATTTTTTCAAATGAGGAAAAATTAAACGAATGGCTTGGAAATACTAAATTAAAAGTATTACAAAAAGATCTTTTATTTGTTTTAATGCAGGATTTGTTTGCCAATAATACAAAGCACTCAAAAGCGACACAGGCAGATTTTGAAAAATTAAAGAAAGCCAATCGCTTATTTGTTGACGGACTTCTGAAGATGAATCCCGATAAAATGTATTATCCGAATGCAAACAGCACTATGCGCATCACTTACGGACAGGTTAAAGCATACACTCCCCGCGACGCTGTTGAATTTGATTATTTCACAACAATAAATGGCATCATGCAGAAAGACGATGAAAGCGACCCCAGCTTTGAAGTTCCTTTAAAATTAAAAGAATTATACAAAGCAAAAGATTATGGAAAATATGCGTCTAAAGATGGTAATTTGCGAGTATGTTATTTAAGCAATAATGATATTACAGGAGGGAACTCTGGAAGTCCGGTTATTAATGGTAACGGCGAACTTGTTGGTCTTGCATTTGATGGTAACTGGGAAGCCATGAGTGGTGATATTGCTTATGAACCGGATTTACAAAGAACCATTATTTGCGATATCCGCTATGTCTTATTTATCATTGATAAATATGCCGGAGCGCAGAATTTGATTAAAGAACTAAACATAAAATAGTGCCTGCATGAAAATCATACGTTTTCTTGCTGATGCGAAATGATTAAAAAATAAAAACAAAAAAACCGGTGGTTTCGAGTACTTCAGCTACCGGTTTTTTTATGCGATGCTTATGAGTAAGCGTATGATTTTTTTTCTATAGTAGGTTTAATTTCTGAGCAACGTAGTTTTATGTTGCTCTATTTACATTTTAATTAAAATTTCCACATCTGTTGAATTAGAAAAAAATAGGTTGTAAATTAAATTACCTATTATTGAAAATAATTGTAATAAAATTACACTTTTTGGAATTAATTTCGTATATTTGTAAGATATTTTTGGATATGGTTATAATTACAAAGACTAAGTTAGTAGAAGCTGGGGACAAACATCCGGACATTATAGATGCATTAAATGACTGGTATAAAAAAGCTAAGAAAGCTAACTGGAATAGTCTGGCAGATATTAAAAAAACATTCAATAGTGCTGATTATGTTAAAAATGACCGATATGTGTTTAATATTAAAGGTAATGATTATCGTTTGGTTGCGATGATATTTTTTGACATAAGAACCATGTATATCAGATTTATTGACACACATTCTGAATATGATAAAATAGATTGTAGTACAATATAAAAATAAATTAAGGATGAAAACAAGCAAAATCACACAAAGGTCAGAGTACAATGATGTGATGGCAAAAATTGAAGAACTACTTCAAAAAAGTACTCAAAAAGGCGGTTCTGAAAATTTATCAAAAAAAGAACTGACAACATTAAAAACACTTTCTCTTATGGCGGAAGAATACGAGGACAGTATTCCTTTAATGCCAATAAAAAAGCCTGCAACACTTAAAGAAATGATTAGGTTCAAAATGTTTGAACTAAATATAAAACAAAACCAATTAGCCACACTTTTGGGTATTAGGGAATCTCGTATTTCCGAATTATTAAATGGAAAAACCAAGTTAAATATTATGTTGGCAAAGAAGCTTCATACAAAGTTAAATATTGATGCCAATTTTCTTTTGAATATGGCATAGATATTATTACGGAACAGTTAAATCTCAACCCATAGATTTAGTATAAAAAAAGCAAGCTTATAGATGAAAATCTGTAGGCTTGTTTGTTTTTCAAAAACTCAATAAATTTTGGTTATTCGACAAAATTAGTGTGAAAATTTTAAACTTATAAGAACGACTATAGTAGTTTTTCAAGCAAGCATCACCAGATTAGGGTCGGACTGCGCAATAGCATTCCCTACAGCCAGTCCTGCACTGATTAACAGGGGGAGCTTGCTTAATTTTCCACAGAAAATATCGAATAACCTGATAAATTCGAAACTAAAAATTTATTGTAGTATAATTTCTTTTTTTGTATCGGTGAAGTGTATCCAGATTACTAGTTAAAGCACATTAAATATTGAATGATATTTGTGCGGAATTATTAGGAAATTTAGAACGAAAATAGTATGTTTACAAAACGTTTTTATACCCTCAAGGCTTGTAAATATAAAGAATAGATGTCGTACAATTCTACTCCTACATTTTCTGCGAATAAGTTTATCATAGTTTTTTTGTTTCTGTTATTTATTGTTCAGCATTCTTATGCGCAAGTTTCTGCAGAGCGTTTAAAAAACGACGTATTAAAACTTACCGGTACATCTCAACCCCGAAACTATAAGAATACTGCTGCTTTAAATGAAGCGGCTGCTTATATTCAGTCTGTGTTTGCAGAATCCACTGCAACTATTGAAGAACAAAAATATCTGGTTAATGGAAATGAATATAAAAATATTATTGCCTCCTTTGGTCCTGATGATGGGAAAAGAATTATTATTGGCGCACATTATGATGTTTGTGGTAATCAGCCTGGAGCAGATGATAACGCAAGCGGTGTCGCAGGTTTACTCGAACTATCACGTTTATTCAAAAATCAGAATTTAAAATATCGGATTGATCTTGTTGCATACACACTGGAAGAACCTCCTTTTTTCAGAACTAAAGAAATGGGCAGTTATGTTCATGCAAAATCAATGTTCGATAACAATGTGAAATTAAAAGGAATGATTTGTCTTGATATGATTGGCTATTATTCAGATATCCCTAATTCACAGTCTTTTCCTCTGGGTATAATGAAATTATTTTATCCGACCACTGCAAATTTCATAACGGTTGTGGATAAAATGGCTTGTAATCGTTTTGGAAAAAAAATTAAACGATCTATGAAAAAAAATTGCATCGTTAAAGTTAAATCTATTCGTGCGCCCCGTTTTATAAAAGGGATTGATTATTCAGATCATTTGAATTACTGGAATTTTGGATATAAAGCAATCATGATTAGCAACACTGCTTTTTATCGCACAAAACTATATCACACACCCGGAGACCTTCCCGAAACACTTGATTATGATAAAATGACAGCCGTTATAAATGGCTTATTTTATTCTGTTTTAAAAATAAATTGAATAGAATTATATTTCCACAATGATTTTACCCAAGCGCAATTGATTACAGGCGAAGTATAAATCAAACAACAAATTGACATAAGTTAATTTTATTTTTTCACATAATAAAATATTTTTTCAATTCATACATAATGTATATTTTAGCAAAAATTTAATTATTACAGAATATGATTTTTAAAAGACTACGCATTTTTGCGCTGACCCTTCTGACTGCCGGCTTTTTTGCTTGTTCTGAGTCAGGTGAGAATAAAACAGATGCTCCCAAGGAATCGCTTTTTGACGACCAGCAATTAGAAATTCCTCAGGAAACAATGGAGCAGTTAATTGATAATGTCTCATCTCCGATTGAGATGGCTGCATTAATCAAAAAGGCAGGTATCAGTTTCTCTAAAGATTATGTTTCAAATCCTGATAAGGTTGATAACCTCAATACCAGTTTTGAACAGGCTTTACGCCTCGGTATTCTCGGTTCTGATCTGGGGTATTTGAATATGTATGATAAAACTGGTATGGTAATTAATTATATTTCTGCAATTAAATCCCTTGCAGATAATCTTAAAGTTGGTCAGTTTTTTGATTTTCAGACATTGAAAAAATTAGCCACTAACAGCACAAATCTTGACTCTCTGATGTATTTGTCCGTTTCAAGTTTTAACCAGATGGATAATTATTTGAGAGAAAACAAGAGAACCAACATCAGCGCGCTTATGGTTACAGGCGTATGGATTGAAGGTCTGTTTCTTGCAACACAGGTGGTAAAATCAAACCCGAATGTAAACATAGCAGAGCGAATTGGTGATCAGAAAAATATGCTGAATAATATTATAATTATACTCGGCAATTTTAAAAACGATAAGAATTTTACATCCCTTGTAACTGATTTGAATGAATTAAAAGAAGCCTATAAAGATGTAAAAATATCTATTGAACAAGGAGAGCCCGAACAGGTTGAAGAAAACGGAAGGCTTGTTATTAAACAAAATTCAAAAAGTGTTGTTGAAATAACAGACGAGCAATTGAAAAATATTATTCAGGTTACAGCAAAAATCAGAAACAAGCTTGTTCAGTAATAAATTTTAAAACAGAAAATCAGTATATAGCTATGAAAAAGATATTATTTATTATTCTATTTATAAGTCCCTTTCTATTGAAAGCCCAGTGCAATCAGACTCTTGTTGACATTGCCGTAAAAGATTTAAAAGGAGCAGCCAGTTACCTGAAAGATTTTAAAGTACGTTTAAAAGCGCAGGAACCAAGAAAGCAACAACCCGTTGCAAAATTCTCCATTACTCTAAGCAAAGGACAATCGTATCGGTTCAATGTGGCTGCAGATAAGGGGTTGCCAGGTCAGCCCATCATACAATTGTACGATGGAAATAAACTACAGGGGTCTAGTTTTTTTAAGGGAAAAGATTATAAGTCTTTTGATTTTCCCTGTACAAAAACAGGACAATATCTTGTATTTATAACATTCAACGAAGGAAAGGAAGGTTGCGCAGCCGGCGTGCTTTCTGTTTTAAAATAAAAAAAAGCCATCTTCGGATGGTTTTTTTGCTTATTAGTGTTACTCCATCAAATATCTCATCCTAAAATTTCACTTATCATTCCTTCTTTAAGAGAATAATCTGCTTTTATTAATTTTGTAATACCTGCTTTTTTAATTACCAATTGTGTCAGAACACTTGCCAGAACAATCATTTCTGTACGCATAAGAACAAGCCCCTGCATTTTTCTTCTTTGTTCAAGAGTGCTTTCAACTAATGTCTGATGGAGTGCGTTGTATTGTTTCAGGTCAATTTCGCAAGCCGGATTTGTTGAATTTTGAAGTTCCAGAATATCAGCAAAAGTTTCAAAAGAACCAGAAGAGCCTATCAGAGTGGATGCTTTGTTTTCTTTTACCGCTGCAAACATTGGTTCTAACTCATGCAAAAGATAATTTTCTATTTCTGAAATTTCATTTGTTTTTATCGGATCAGATGGATGAAAGTGCTCTATCAGTCTTGCAATGCCGATATTGAAACTTTGTTTCCATAATATTCCTGTATTATTTGCAATAATAAATTCATTGCTGCCACCGCCAATATCAAGAATCAATACAGGTTGATCTGTAAAATCAACAGCAAGAGAAACGCCTTTGTAAATCAGTTCTGCTTCTCTTTCTCCTGATATAATTGTTATTTCAAGTGGAAATTTTGATTCGATTATTTTTTTGAAATCGCCTCCATTTGCTGCGCTTCGTATTGCAGATGTAGCATAAGTAAAAGTTTTTGATACTTCATATTTTTCAATTACAGCATACAAACTGCTGATAGCCCGCTCTCCCCGCAGCATTGCATCCTGAGTTAAATGATTGCTGTTAATACCCCCGAGTCCAAGTTTGACAGAGCGCTTGGTACTGATAATTTTTTTAAATGTTTTTTCAGAATCCGGTTCAAATATCAACAGATTGAAAGTATTTGTACCAAGATCTATAACTGCGTATCTCATATTATTCTTTTTTATTTTTATCGGTGATTGAGCGGAGTCGAAATCACCGGTAAAGCAAAATCAATTATTCTTATTACTGAAATATTTTCTTTTAATAATAGGATATAAAAAAACGCAGGCAAGCAGAATTAGTGCGCCTGTATAAAATCCCGGTGTCATACGTTCGCTTTTACCAAAAATAAAAAAGGCAAGAAGTATGCCATAAACAGGTTCCAGATTAATAGATAACACAATTGTATAAGCAGACAGTTGTTTCATTATATCTACAGTTGCAACGAATGCATAAGCAGTGCAAACGGTTCCGAGTAAAGCAAGAAAAATAAAATCATTCCATGTCAGGGTAAGTTGAATTTCAGAAATATTTTTCGATAGAAGCATATAAATACTTACACCAGCAAACCCGGCAATCATTTCATAGAATGTAATAACATTCGCATTGTTCCGGGCAGTTAGATTTTTATTTATTACAGTAAACAAAGAAGAAAGAAACGCGCAAATAATAGAAAAGATAATGCCAAGATAATAGCGCATTTCAAATTGAAAAATAATATAAATGGCAAAAATTATTATAATACCAATTACAATTTCAAGCCAAGAAATTTTTCTGCGTTCGATAAGTGGTTCAAGAATGCTTGCGAAGAGGGTTCCGGAAGAAAGGCAGCCTAAAGCAACGGATACATTCGACACTTTTATAGAATGAAAAAAGAAAATCCAATGCGCTGCAACAATGAGTCCTGTTGCAACAATTTTTAATAGCTCTTTACGTGGTACTGCAAAATTAATTGAGCGAAATTTCAGAAAAAAGAAAACAGCAATAAAGGCAAACATCATGCGATACCACACCAGCTCTATAGCTGGGATTTCAATAAGTTTTCCAAGAATAGCTGTAAAGCCAAGAATGAAAACTATAAAATGAAGCTTGAAAATATTCTGATATTTTGTGGTAAATGACATTCCTTTGTTTCGATGTAAACAATTAAAAAACCTGTGACTCTTCACTATTAAAGATAATGAAGTTCACAGGTTTTTCAGGTTGGGAAAAAATCTATTTTTTTATCGGAGTATATTTTAAAGTTTCAACAAGAAAATCCCAAAATTTACCTACAGATTGAACATGCACTTTTTCATCTGGTGAGTGGGGAAAGCGAATGGTAGGACCAAATGAAATCATGTCCCAGTGTGGATAAACACCGCCAAGCAAACCACATTCCAAACCGGCATGTATAACTTTAATTTCAGGAATTTGTCCGTATTTATTCTGGTAAATATCCTGCATGGTTTTTAAAATAGGAGAGGCCATGTTTGGTTTCCATCCGGGATAGCCTCCAGAAAATTCAACTTCAGCTCCTGCAAGAGAGAACACACTGTCCATCATGTTTGCTAAATCTTCTTTTGAAGAGTCAACAGAACTGCGCATCAGGCAGGAAATTTTCACAGCACCGTTTTCTGATTTAATAATGGCAAGATTTGTTGAAGTTTCAACAACACCTTTCATATCATCGCTCATGCGGACAACACCGTTCGGGCAGGCATACACAGCACAGATTAGATTTTTTTGTGTTTTTTCATCCATTACATTTGCAGGCATATCTGCTTTTTTCGCTTCAAATTGTAATGTAGGTTCAACTGCTGCAAGTTCATTTTTGAAAAACTCTTTATGATTTTGAATGCTTTCTAAAAATGATTTTTCCTTATCAGCAGGAAGTGTTACTATTACATACGATTCACGAGGTATTGCATTGCGAAGGCTTCCTCCATCAATTTGAGCAATACGCACTGAAAATTCTTTTTCAGCAAATTTTAAAAAACGGAATAATAATTTATTAGAGTTTCCGCGCTGCAAGTTGATGTCAACACCGGAATGACCACCTTTCAAGCCTTTCAAGTCTATTCTGTAAGCAATATGATCGGCTGGAACAGGAACATTTTCATATTTGAATTTCAGCGTAGCGTCGAGTCCGCCCGCGCAACCAATGTATAATTCGCCTTCGTCTTCTGAATCAAGGTTCATTAAAATGTCGCCATCAAGCAAGCCTGCTTTTAAACCAAATGCTCCGGTCATGCCTGTTTCTTCATCAATAGTAAGAAGAACTTCTACCGGACCATGAACGAGGTCTTTCGCTTCAAGAACAGCCATAGCAGCAGCAACTCCAATGCCATTATCAGCGCCAAGCGTTGTTCCGTTTGCGCGAACCCATTCTCCGTCAATTACAGTTTGAATAGGATCTTTTTCAAAATCGTGGTTTGTATCACTATTTTTCTGGGGAACCATATCTAGGTGTCCCTGAAGAACAATGCCCATTCTGTTTTCCATTCCCGGAGTAGCCGGTTTTTTAATGATTACATTTCCGACTTCATCTACAATGGTTTTTAAACCGAGTTTTTCTCCGAATTCTTTTGCATACTGAATAATTTTTGCTTCATTCTTTGATGGATGCGGGATATTGCATATTTGTCCGAAAATTTCCCATAAGGGTTTTGGGTATAAATTACTTAATTCATTTGCCATTATTATTCCTCCTTTTAATTAATTAATTTGCGAATATGGTTAATTTTTATGAATTTGTAAAATTTCGTAGAGGTTTTAAAACATGAATTGAATTTATTAAGATAAAATTTTGCCACAGGTTTCACTGATTTTTACATGATTCAGAACTCCTGATCTATCGCAAAATATGATGCGATATTTTGTCATAAAATTTGCGATTTAACTATTTTTTACAAAAGATAATCTTGGGCAAATTTTTCGCCAAAATCGGTTATCTCTCTTTGTTTTTACCCCGAGCGTTGCTCGGGGTTACAAACATTCGACTCTTCCAGAGTCGTTTTTCTCTCTTTATATCTACTGTGGCAAGTCAGAAGTTCTGAAATTCGTGAAATTTGTGTCATATATAGGTTTAATTAGTTAACACCAAACCATCTTCTTCGCAATCCACTAAAATTTTTTGCCCTGCCTGAATTGTTCCCGCGAGAATTTCTTTTGAAAGTGAATTGAGAATGTTTCTTTGGATAAGTCTTTTTACAGGCCGCGCTCCATATTGCTCATCAAACCCATTATTCGCTATCCATTCTGTTGCTGCATCTGTAATTTCAATGTTCATATCATTTTTTGCAATCATTTGCTGCAAACCGATTATCTGTAAAGCAATTATTTTTTTTATTTCTTCTTTTGTTAAGGGTGTAAACATGATGATTTCATCAATACGGTTTAAAAATTCGGGACGAATTGTTTGTTTCAATAATTGCATTAATTCTGTTTTTGTTTTTTCAAGAATATCTTCACGGTTTGCTTTTTCCTGAAGATTGCTATAAATAATGTGCGAGCCAATATTTGTTGTCATGATGACGATCGTGTTTTTAAAATTTGCAGTGCGACCCTTATTATCGGTCAGTCTTCCATCATCAAGCACCTGTAATAAAATATTGAAAACATCGGGATGTGCCTTTTCTATTTCATCGAGAAGTATAACCGAATAGGGCTTTCTGCGTACAGCTTCTGTCAATTGCCCACCTTCGTCGTATCCCACATATCCGGGAGGTGCTCCGATCAGGCGTGAAACCGTATGTTTTTCCTGATATTCGCTCATATCAATGCGGGTCATCATGTTTTCATCGTTGAAAAGATATTCTGCCAGAGCCTTTGCAAGTTCTGTTTTACCGACTCCCGTTGTTCCCATAAAAATAAATGAACCAATGGGCTTTTTTGAATCCTGCAAACCCGCCCTGCTACGGCGTACTGCATCAGAAACTGCAGCAATGGCTTCTTCCTGACCAACCACTCTTTTATGCAGTTCAGCTTCCATGCGTAATAATTTCTCTCGTTCACTCTGAAGCATTCTGCTTACAGGAATTCCCGTCCAACGCGCAACAACATCAGCAATGTCTTCTGCATCTACTTCTTCTTTAATCATTGCATCGCATTTCTGAATTTTTTTTAATTCAGATTTCAAGGTTTCAATCGAAATTTCTGCTTCTTTGATTTTGCCGTATCTTATTTCAGCAACTTTTCCGTAATCTCCCTGCCGTTCGGCCTGCTCTGCTTCAAATTTCAGCGATTCAATCTGTTCTTTTGTTTTCTGAATTTTATCAATTACAACTCTTTCGTTTTTCCATTTTGCAGTTAAATCGTTTCTGCTTTCATTAAGATTGGCAATTTCTCTGCTCAAATCTTCAATTTTTTTAACATCTCCCTCGCGTTTAATTGCTTCTCTTTCTATTTCTAATTGTTTGATTTTACGTTCCAGCTCATCAATTTCTTCGGGAACAGAATTCATTTCGAGCCTTAGTTTTGAAGAGGCTTCGTCAATTAAATCAATTGCTTTGTCGGGGAGAAAACGATCGGTAATATATCGTTGTGATAGCTCTACAGCCGCGATAATGGCTTCATCTCTTATTCTTACCTGATGGTGCGATTCATAGCGTTCTTTTAATCCGCGAAGTATGGAAATAGCATCCAATGTATCAGGTTCGTTTACCATTACGGGTTGAAATCTTCGTTCAAGTGCCTTATCTGTTTCAAAAAATTTTTGAAATTCGTTTAAAGTTGTAGCTCCGATAGCGCGCAAATCGCCACGTGCCAGCGCGGGTTTTAAGATGTTAGCAGCATCCATGGCTCCCTCGCTTTTCCCTGCGCCAACCAATGTATGAATTTCATCAATAAATAAAATAACTTCGCCGTCTGAATTCACAACTTCTTTCACAACGGCTTTCAGTCGTTCTTCAAACTCGCCCTTATACTTAGCGCCTGCAATCAATGCGCCCATGTCTAAAGAAAAAACTTTTTTATTTTTCAAATTTTCCGGTACATCGCCTTTGATGATTCGATGCGCCAATCCCTCTGCTATAGCTGTTTTTCCAACACCCGGCTCACCGATAAGTATTGGATTGTTTTTTGTACGACGCGATAAAATCTGAAGAATTCGCCGTATCTCATCATCTCTGCCAATAACAGGATCGAGCTTGCCCGATTGCGCTCGTTCATTCAAATTTATGGCAAAACGATTCAGTGAATTATAGGTTTCTTCTGCTGTCTGGCTGTTTACTTTTTCTCCTTTCCGCAAATCTTGAATAGCAGCAAGAATATTTTTTTCATTCAGCCCATTGTCTTTCATAAGCTGCGAAACCTGATCTCCTGAAAGAAAAACGCCCAATACAATAAATTCGACAGATACATACTGATCGCCATTTTTCTTCGAAGCATCTTTTGCATATTGTAATGACTGCGCGGATTTTGACGATAAATATTGTTCGCCACCCGTTACTTTCGGATACGATTCAATTATTTTAGACAGAACAGTCTCAAAGTTTGCTGTGTTTACACCGTTTTTCTTTAACAGAAAAAGCAATACATCCGGCTCGGTATTCATTACAGACATTAAAAGATGACCTGTTTCAACAGCCTGCTGATTTTTTTGCTGGGCAAGAAGAAGGGCATTTTGTATTGCCTCCTGCGCTTTTATGGTATATTCATTCAAATTCATGGTGGTTTATTTTTTTGTGGCTTTATCAATATTGATGCCGTTACCTATTATATAAGATTTGGTGTCAATACGACAGAGAGAAATAATTTTTAAAGGACAAATTGACGTTTGAATATTTAGGAGTCCTAAAAAAAATCTTTTTATTTTTCAATTTTCTTTTTAATTTTGTATTGCAAGCCCAAACCAAATAGCATGAATGCAAAACAATTCATATTTTTTTTCTCTTTCTCTTACTATTTTAAGGTGTTAAGCGTGTACACCCATTCTCACACACACACTCTCTCTCTCTCTCTCTCTCTCTCTCTCTCTCTCTCTCTGTAAACACTACGTTTCACGATATTTCTACGTATTAATGGGTTTGTATTTTTCATATAAGCCACCTTAATCGTACTCTGTACAAAATAATCCATTTTAATACTAACATAAAAATTTATACAATGAGATATAATATAAAATTTATAACTGTAATTACAGTAGCATTCATACTTCACTTTTCGTGCATTGCACAAGAAAACAGCAATGCGCCTACTTATTATATGCAGTACCAGTTTTCTGGTAATGTTTTAAATAGTACTGATTCTGTTTACAATATAATTTATCACATTTCAGTAAATGAAATTATTAATGTGAAAAAAGTACATGTTCAGATTGGAACAACAGAGGGAGGGCATCAAATTTTATCGCAGGTTATTAATGCCACCGGAGTCTCTCAAACTTTCCCTGATGGGCTTAGTTACAACAAGACTGGAAATAAAATAGAGCTGGGACTTGGCAACAGATGCCCAAACCAACAATTTATTTCTGTAAAATTAGAAGACAATCAGGGAAATATTATTGAACCTGAATTTTTATTAAACAATTAAAATCTATTACAATGAAATACTTTTATTTATTAATAATTCTGTTGGCTTTCTGTATAACAGGCAGCGGACAAGTGAATACCACAAATTACACAGTAACAATAAAGCCAGACAAAGATGCTCTTGTTACCAATGGTGCCCCAACAACAAATTATGGAAATTATACTTTGTTTAAATCTTTTGCAGGTAGTGCCTACGGACAGGGTATTCCAAATCTTTATTACAGGTCTTTAATAGAGTTTAACTTATCTGCTATACCGCAAAATGCGGTTATTAAATCGGCAGTTTTAACTTTATACGGGATAGCTCATGAACAACTTACACAGCCAAATGCAAGTTATTTACAAAGGGTTTCAGCTACATGGAGCGAAAGTACTGTAACTTGGAATAACCAGCCTGCCAGCGTTACTGATAACAGAATTGGTTTGCCTTCGTCAACTTCTGCCACTCAAAATTATACTGTAGATGTTTCTTATTTTGTTCAAAATTGGATAAACGGAACACTTGCTAATTATGGTTTTTTGTTTAAATTGCAAAATGAAGTAAAATACACAAGTATGTCTTTTGGATCAAGTGATAATAGCGATACAACAAAAAGACCGGTGCTGGTAATAACTTATTCAACACCCGGAACAATCACAGATTATTATCCATCTAACGATTCTTATGTGAACAATATTTTAACAACAAGCAATTACGGATTGGAAGATAATATAAATGCTGCATTTATTAGCAGAAGCAACGGCTATTTCAGAGGCTTGATAGGTTTTAATATTTCCAATATTTTGACAAGCGCTGTTGTAAATTCTGCCAGCCTGAAACTAACCGGAAAAGAATTTTCAGGAACAAATAATGCCGTATATTTAAGAAAAGCTACTTCATCATGGGCAGAGTGCGGAGTAACCTGGAATAATCAACCCACAACCACTACAACAGGGCAAATCAGTCTTGCTCATAGTGGATCTCTGATTGATAATATTGTTGATGTTACTACTTTTGCGCAAAGTTGGGTTACTACACCTGCAACTAATTACGGACTGCAAATGATATTGCAGACAGAAAGTACGTATAATGTGAGCAAAAGAAGTTATTATTCTAAAGATGATTTAACGGTTTCTAAAAGACCTGTTCTAACAGTTAATTACACTGAGAAAGCAAACACTGCCTGCGATGCTATTGGAATACCTTACGGTACAAATTGCTTTTATCTTACCGATACCGTAATATGGTTGAAATTTGTGGCAGAACATAAAAATTATTCTATATCGCTTGGCAAGCTGAATTCTAACGTAACACCTGTTGTTACATCTGCTGCCTTTTATAGTGGTGATTGCTCTTCTCTTACTTTAATGAAATCATTAAACATTTCTGTTTTTAATGATTCTGTTTCATTGGCTGATACTAATTTCACTGCTGGAAACATGTATTTCATTAAGATTAAAAGAAGCATAAATACAGTTATTTGTAAAAATTTTGTAAATATTGGGTTTGGTGGTTATGATATTCCTCAATTGAGCACAAATTCATTTATTGTTTGTGAAGATGCTTTAGCTAATTATAATGGTAATTTTAATTCAGACCAACAAACTTTTCAAACATCTTATACATATTTGCCTACACTTATCGGAACAACATCCTCAAATGGACCTAATGGGCAAGTTGCAATTCATACTGATAATGACGACCCAATTAATAATTATTGCAGTATGTGGCAGCTTCCTAATGGCTGTGGAAATGTGTTATTATGTGATGATTTTTTTGTTGGTGATGGTACTTATTTGTCAATGCCAACAAGCAGGGTTAGTTGGAAAGTTACAAATGTTTCTGTAAGACAAAATACGCATTATGTTTTTAGATTTAAAGCTAAAAATCTTATTTCTTTTGGCTCTGCTTCTGATTCTGACCCTGTTTTGAGGTTTTTAATTAATGGAATACCACAAACATTTCGAAACATAAATCCACAAACAACAGAAGCACCTTTGCCACCTAGTTCTGATTTTACTACTTATTATGGATATTGGTGTTCTAATAATACTCAAACTATAGATATTGCAATTGCTAATGTATCTGCACATATTTATCAAACAGGCAATGATTATGCAATAGATGACATATCATTTTTTGTTGATAAGCCTCCTGTAAGCCTTTTTAACAATATTTCCCCTGTTTGCAGTGGAGTTGATGTCCCTTTGATAATTACTAATACAGATTGTTATCAATATAGTTGGTTTAATGGAGCTAACTCAACCTCTACTTCTTTTTATGCTACAACAAATTTAGCTTCTGAAACATTACCTTGCAATGTAACTGTAACCAATACAATACCAACTTGTACTATTGGGGCTGAAACTGCCTTTGTTACTGTTTACGGTAACCCTACTTTTACATTAAATGATGGGCTTTATTGCTTTCCTGATCCAGCAATTCTTACTCCTGATAATTTAACACCAGATGACCCGTTAAATGGTACGTTTACCTTTATATGGTATCCAACCACAGGACTTTACACGGATGTTGATTGTTTGATACCTTATACAGGTGGTTCATCGAAGATTGTGTATGCTAAACCATCAACTCAAACAGATTACACATTAACCGTTTCAAATCATCAATGCAGCCATTCTGAAACCGCTACTGTTTTTGTTGGTGCTAACCCAACCAATGCAATCACTTATTATGGTTTACCAATTATTTGTATTGGTGGCTCACTTGAACTGTATGCAACACCCGGCTATTCTTACCAATGGCAGTATTCTACAAGTGCATTAGGTCCTTGGAATAATGTAGGAATTGACAATTATATGTACACAGCGACAACTGCTGGTTATTATCATGTTATAATAACTTCAGGAAATTGTTCCGTAACAACAAACCCACCAGTGCACATTAGTTATACTCCTTACAATTATCCTACTGCTACCATAACGGCACCTTCGACCCCCGCTTGCTCTCCTGTTATTTTAACAGCTAATAGTGGTTCAGGTTACAACTATCAGTGGTATCAAAATACTACTCCTATTGCTACTCTGATTACAGGTGCTACATCAATGTCTTATAATGCACAACAAGCCAATAGTTATTTTGCAGTTGTAACAAATCCCTATGGTTGTTCCACCGAATCAAATGTAATAACAACATTGTTGTCTCCAATTATAAGCGCTGGAGCCGACCAATGTATTGCACCCGGGGAATCTGCGCAATTAGTGGTTACAGGTTTTCCGGTTAATTCAGGAATTCAATGGTCTCCAACCGGCTCCTTAAGTTGTACAACATGCGCCAACCCTGTTGCTACTCCAACTGCAACAACAATCTACACCGCTACTATTACTGCGCCAAATGGTTGTTCTGTTAGTGATGCCGTTAAAATTTCGGTAAGTACCTGGGCTAAGTTCCCATCAGGGGCTGGTACAGAAAAAAATATTGGCTTAGTGCAAGATTGTAACAATAATGTTTATGTAGGTGGGACTATTAGAAATAGCGGTTTACAATTGGAACCAGGAATATTTATAGATGTTCCTAATTATTGTTATGTTGCAAAATATAATTTCTGCGGCGAAGTTGTTTGGTGGAAGGGCATTTCTGCCTCTGACCCATCAAATATAACAATAACGGCGGTTGGTAGCCATAGTAATAATAGTATCATCATTGGTGGTAATTTTAATGGGCAAGTTAATTTTGGAAATGGTAAAATTTTAAATACCAGTGTTGAAAATGCATATATAGCAAGTTATGCATCTGATGGTTATTGTCAATGGGCTATTCCAATATCAGGAATTGCAACTATCAAAGATATTTCTAATATTGATAATTGTTATTACAATGATAATTATTTTTATGTTTTAGGAGAGTATACTTCACCTACTTTAACTTGTGGCTCAATTACATTGAATAATACGGGAGGCAGCAATTACACTAGTGACGTTTTTTTGTTGAAAAAGTTTTCAAATGAACTGCCTAGTATTAGTGCGATGTCGAATATTTATGATTGTACAAGCGCTCCTGATTATGGGTATTCGGTAGCAATTGGTACGATTATTTATATTGGTGTACGTGTAGGAAATGTTGACAAAATACAGGTTTATAATGCTTCTAATTTTTCTTATGTAACATCTTCCTGGATTAATGCTAAAGTATATGATTTAGCAGTAAAATTACCACCGTATGGTGAGAAGATATACTGGACTGGCACAACAGATGCCGGGCAAATGATGTATGGCGTAAAAACAAGCTCCTCTTTTCCTTATCCATCATACGATCCTGTCTTTCCTTCACCCATCAACGGCGAAGGCGAAGCCAAAAAAGTTAGCTTCGACGATAATGGCAACTTCTTTGTGGCTGGGAATTTCTGGTCAGATTTTGTTAAAATACCTCTTACTCAGTCAAACCAGTTAGATAAATTAAGCAACCAAGACCTCTTCCTCTACAAATTAAACAGCGGTGGTGGCTATGAGTGGGGAAAAAATTATGGGACGTATAATAGTGGTTACAATTTTTTAAACGGATTTGCAAACCATAATGACTTGATGTTTATTACAGGTTGGTATACCGGAACTCTGGAATTTAATAATTATGCTACAGCAACTGGGGCAGGAGATATTTATGTAGCAAGAATACGCGACAACGGAACTGAGCCACAGGCATTCAGATATGTGAACAATGAAGAGCAAAACGAAGAGTATATTCCTGTAGAACCTATTGCACCTGCTCTAATAGCTGAAAATAATTATAAGGTTTACCCCGTACCTGCTAATAAAATGCTTAATGTAGAAATTTCATTGGCAGAATTATGTAATGTAGCAAGTATAGACTTGTTTGACCTTGCTGGAAAAAAAGTTGCATCTGTAACTAAAACATCAGTATTGAATGAAAAGGTTTCGATAGATGTTGCTTCCCTACCGGATGGTATTTATTTATGCCGCATAAACACCGGCAACGATATGGTAAGTTATAAAATTGTAATTCAAAAATAATCAAAAAAAAGCAGAGTGGGCAAAGTGTTTGCCCATTCTGCTTTTTTAAAATGTTTCTATTTATGAAAAAAGAAATTGCCTTTTTATTAATAATGTTTTTAATAGCCGCTAAATCATACACTCAGGTAAATGTGAACGATTCACTTGCACTTGTTGATATATACGATAATATGAATGGCACGAATTGGCCAAACTCTTCTAATTGGTTAACAGGGAATGTTTCAACATGGTATGGAATTACAGTTCAAAATCATCGTGTAATAAGATTTATAGCGGGCTCCAATAAAATTCTCGGAACATTACCTTCAAGTATTGAAAATTTGACTGACTTGAGAACGCTAGTCTTAATAAGTAACACTAGTTCTTACTACGAGAACCACATAGGCCCATTACCCCCCGAAATAGGTAATCTGCAAAATTTAGATACTTTGCGCATAGAGTACTGTTATGTCCCCGGCGAAATCCCCCAAACCATAGGCAACCTCACAAATTTAAAAGTGCTTAACCTTTCAAATAATAATTTAACAGGTAGTATCCCCGCCAGTATTGGGAATTTGGTGAATTTAAAATACTTAAACCTAAGTGTAAATAATATAACTGGCTTTATCCCTGTAGAAATTGAAAATTTAATGAATATAAAATATCTTCAATTGGGAGTAAATTTATTAACAGGTACTATTCCTTCAGAGTTGGGATCTTTGAATAATTTAAAAGAATTAGGATTAGCCGGAAATCAACTTACAGGAATAATTCCTCCACAAATAGGTAACATAGATAGTTTGGAGCTTTTTAGTGTGTTAAATAATCAAATAATCAAATATATTCCTTCTGAATTTTGTAATTGTACAAAACTAAAGTGGTTGGTGCTTTCAAATAACCAGATGAGCGGTACAATTCCTCCCTGTTTAGGTTTAAAACCAGAGATAACAATTGGGTTAGATAACAATCATTTCTCGGGAGCCATTCCTGAAACATTTGCAAGTAATAACTATTATCAAACTGTAAGCGCTTACAACAATGATTTAGATAGTATGCCCGATTTTTCAGCATTTTGCCAAACGCCAATAAAAGGTATAGATGTGCGCTCTAACAAAATGACCTTTGAAGATTTTGAGATGCAGGCTTGCTTTGTGCACCCGATTTACTGGCCACAAGACAGTGTGCATTGCCCAATTGATACCATGATTACAATAAATACACAAGCAAGCTTTACCGCACAAGTTGGAGGCACAGCCAATTATTACAGTTGGAGAAAAAACGGAGCAGCCTACACAAGCAATGCAAGCGGTGAATTAAATTTCAGTAATTTCACAGCCGCCGATACGGGCGTTTATACCTGCACTATAACAAATCCTATTGTGCCCAATTTAACACTTTACCGTTATCCCATACACATTGGTTTAGACACCAACGGCGTAGGCATACCCTATACGCAAAAAGAAGAATTTGAATTTAGCATTGCGCCCAACCCTGTAAATTCAAGTGCTGTAATAAAAACTCAGATTCCAAAAAGAATTAGGAATTACGAATTAGGAATTACGAATTGGGAATTACAAATTACGAATTCATTGGGTGTGCTTGTAAAAACATATCAGTTGAGTTATGATGTTACTGAAATAAGTGTTACGGATTTTAGCTCCGGTATTTATAGCGTACAATTAAAAGCAAATGGTCATGTTTTGCAAACAAAGAAAATGGTGGTGGTGCGGTAGTGTTGGCTACCAAGACCTCTTCCTCTACAAGCTATACTCAAACTTAACAGGTTTGAAAACCAGTGTCGTGTTTTTTGAAAGAAATGCAAACATGTTTAGGTTGAGTTATACTGAGCGTCTCTGTTTACAAGGAAGAAGTTTTGTAAATTTGTGTAGTCGAAGTATAAACAGCAATGGTGGGTATTTGTGGGGTGGTAGATATGGAGAAACACAAGAAACGCCAGTCCGCCAAAAGTCGGATTGGCGTTTTGCTATTAAATAAACGGATTAATAATTTTCAATGATTTTTCAATAATTTGGTTATGTTGCAGGTCTTCTGTATAAAGTATTTTGCAATTACATTGTAGAGCAGCAGAAATAATCAAACTATCATAAAAAGTAAATTTATATTTTTCGGCAATAGTGCAAGCATATTCAATAGTGCTTTGTTCATTAATGTGTAGTCTGTTGTTTTTACAGCTTTCAGCAATAGTTTGTAATGCTTCTTTCCATGATTTAGAAAACTTTTTTGTAAGAATATTTGACAGTTCCTGTATAACTTGAGTACTGATAAAAGAATTGCATTCAGTTATTAGTTTGCGAGCAATAGTTTGTTTTTCAATTTCAGTATCAGAGTAAGCATAAACAAGAATATTGGTATCAAAAAAAACTTTATCTTTCATTAGCTTCGTCTCTGTTAAATTTAAAACCTCTGGTATCAATGCTTACAGCGTCAAAGCTGACTTCTTTTTTTTTAGCCTGTATTTCGTCTTTTTCTTCATCAACAGGAAAAGCAATAATCTCAATGACTCTACCTATATAATTTTTAGGTATAGGAAAAGAGAGAATATTTCTATCGGCGGTAATTAATGTTCGTATCATAAATTATAGTTTGATATGGATTAAATATACACTTTAGTTTAAGTATTAAAATACCATGGACACAATATAATAAATACAAAGATAATATACTTTATGTTAATAATGCGAATTAAGGGTTGATATTACTTAAACCAAAATAGTTATAAACATCAGATTGTCAATAACTTATGTGAATTTATATTGCATAAGG
>Ga0208373_1002329_pt1 | contig 21469 bp, 19 predicted proteins | sample RifOxyC2_FD_184036 | JGI IMG/M metagenome (GOLD analysis project Ga0208373, IMG submission 184036) | Soil microbial communities from Rifle, Colorado - Rifle Oxygen_injection C2 (SPAdes) | ecosystem: Environmental > Terrestrial > Deep subsurface > Rock core/Sediment | place: Rifle, Colorado... | reverse complement strand
AGATGGCTAGAGTCCCTGCCGTCAATCATCCATGGAAGCGATATCAGCCAAGTGCTTTAACATTACATTAACAAAACCGGACATTTCTAAAAGATTAGAAACCGGACATTTCTAAAAAAGTTTGACACACATCAAAAATGGCGGTATTATTACCACCACAGATCTGTGCCACAGATAATCACGGAACGATACAATTAAGGATGACTAATTAAACTAATAACCAATAACCCCCCAAAGGGGGATCTCCCTTTGGGAGACGAATATATGTAAAATATGCAGTGGTAATAATCTAATTTAATCGGTGTCAATTCTGTGGATCTAATCTGTGGGTGTTCATACATTGAACTTAAATAAAGCCGTATCACCATCCTTGAAAATGTAGTTCTTGCCTTCGGTGCGGACAAGACCTTTAGATCTTGCGCCGACCCAGCCACCTTGATTTATGAGATCCAGCCAGCCAATGACATCGGCGGCTATGAATCCTCGCTCGAAATCAGTGTGAATCACCCCGGCCGCTTCCGGCGCCTTGGCGCCATCTCGAACCGTCCAAGCGCGGGTTTCCGGCTCTCCGGAGGTGAAATATGTTATCAAACCCAGCGTTTTGTATGCTTCCACAATCAATCTGTTGAGCCCGGTGTCATCAACCCCGATTTCTTTCAAATACTCCTTTTTATCATCATCGGGAAGTTCGTTGAGTTCACTCTCAACTTTGGCGGAAATAGGTATTAAATTAGCTGTTAGCTGTTGGCTATTAGCTTTTAGGCTTTTATCTCCTGACAGCTGAAAGCTAGAAGCTGAAAGCTGATCCTCTGAACAATTGGCGATATAGAGTATCGGTTTCATGGTAAGCAGTGCCAAGTTTTTGATCTCTTTATTCTCCTCGTCATTGAGCCCTGCAATTCGGGCATTTTTTCCGCTGTGCAAGACATCTTTTATCTTCTGGAGTGCTTCATGGATCACCTTTGATTCTTTCGAGCCGGATTTCATCTCTTTCTCGGCCGAGAATAACCTTTTCTCAACTGTCGAGATATCTGCGAGTTGCAGCTCGGTCTCTATGGTTTCAATATCGCTCTTGGGATCCAGTTTACCTTCGACGTGGGTCACATTGTCATCCTCGAAAAATCGTACCACCATCGCTATCGCATCGCACTCGCGTATATGGGCCAAAAATTGATTGCCAAGCCCCTCGCCCTTGTTCGCGCCCCGAACGAGCCCTGCGATATCAACAAACTCAATTACGGTCGGCACTATTTTTTTTGATTTGGAAACATCAGACAAAGGTTTGAGCCGTTCATCCGGCACCTCGACAATCCCGACATTGGGTTCAATGGTGCAGAAAGGGTAGTTTTTCGCATCTGCCTTGGCGCCCTTAATCAGCGCATTGAAAAGCGTTGATTTGCCTACGTTTGGAAGTCCGACAATGCCAATCTGAAGACTCATAATTATCTCCTAATTATTACCTCGCGACTTTAACTGAATGTGTGTCGATAGAATGTCGATAGAATGTCGATAGAATGTCGATAGGGCAGTGATTTTATTGACCAGAAAATATATATCGTCTGAATCTCTTGCTACTCTTAGGCTCCATGACCCCTATTTTAACCAAACGAGACAATTCGTGTTTTGCTTTAACATCATCTCCTACGCTGTTTAAATTGTTTAGCTCTCGATATTCACTATTATTTATCCCTTCCGAATTATTTTTTACATATACCAGTGCTTTTAGCTGTCTTTCGTTTAGTTTGTACCCCTTGAACTGTTCGAGCCAGCGTTGTTCATTATCAGAAATAAAAGCTGAGCTATATATTGTAACAACGAACCAATCGTGCCTATGCTCAAATTTTGGCTCAGGTAGCCCAGCATTTCGGAGAGAGTTTTTGATTGTTCTGATCCCCCGGCCTCGATGCTCCGTGATGCCGAAATCTCTTAAGTAGCTCATTAGTAGCGGGTTACGGGTTTGGGGGTGAGCGTTCTCAAGTTGGTCTAGGGGGATTAAACTTCTTCCTGGACTAGAGAATTCCATGCGATCAGAAAATATATCTATTTGGACACGTCCATAATATGTTGAATAATCTCGATGGGCTATACAATTTGCCAATGTTTCTCTAATGGCGTCTTTTGGAACCGCAAGATGTTCTATGCGTTTTCCACTTGATTCTATCCTGCTCCGCAGTGGTAATTTTGAAAGAATATGAGAAAAAGAATTCTCAAATTGTGAAACAACATTTCCGCAAAATTCTTTATCGTCCAAACTAACCCCTGCAATATCGAGCGGGTTTACTTTTGTTGTACCTGCATATTGCGTCACAGCCACATCAACAGTTGGAGCGGTTAGCTCTTGTAATCCATAATCGTTGCTAAACGCCAATAACCCAAAAAGTGTAATATGCTCGTTTCCATTGATTGCCCTTATTTTTTTTAGTACTTCTTCGACAGAAATATCAGCATATACATTACCCCTTCGCTTTTTAACAGCCTGTAGGTAGCGCATGATATATTTTCTATCAAAATATTTAGCATTTTGGTAAGGAAAGTCGAGTAATTCTGCTCCACCGTTAGCAGCAATTGCAAATCTTCTAATCCATTCATCATCTAATTGTACGTTGGCTGAGCCGATTCTTACTCTTCCGCCCTTTGGTAACCCCTGGCTCACAGCGTAAACTGGACGAAAGTTTGCTGGTGCTGGAGGGATATAAACCTTGATAACACCACCTTCGGAAACAATCTCCGGATAAAGTCGATGATTAAATTTTGAGCTACAGTAACTTGATATATCCCTCATTAATTTATCTCGCGACTTTGGAGCAATTCCAACATTTTTACCGTCTGAATCAATTCCAAAAATAATAGTTCCTCCGTCACTATTACTAAAAGCAGAGATAGGTTGCCAAATGTCTCTAGGTAGTTCTCCCGATTGGCATGACTTGAATTCCAGGCTCTCTGATTCGCTTGTCTCAACTTGAAATTTATTCTTTTCCACAATACACAAAATATACCCAATTTGAGCGCAGAAGTAAAGATGGCTGAAACCCCGAGAGTGGTTGACTAACAATGTAGAGTACTATATAGTAATAGTGTGCAATATTATGATATGGAAAACGAAAATCAAAATTTATTGACTATCAAGCAAGCCAGCAAATTCCTTAATTGCCATCCAAACACACTCAGGATGTGGGAGAGAAAAGGAATAATCGAGCCGGTCCGTTTTGGTGTCCGTAAAGATAGGCGTTACCTGAGTGATGAACTCGAAAAATTTATGAGAAATGAGAACGAACAAGAGCTGAAAGATGTTGTTTTGCCATCCAGTTATGATTTGACTCGTATTGATATGACGGGGACGCATTACGAGGGTCTCATTGGCGATGTTTTGGCTGGGTTCAAAACTTATGGCGATTTAGACAAACAAACAATTGATAAGTTTGATTTCAAAAAGTTTCTGAATGATTATAACGCTCGAATAGAAAATTTCCCTCGGTTAGAAATGGATAAGTTCCCAACACTTAGTGAAAAAATCCTACATATAATAACAGCTGCCAGATACAGAAACGGTTCTCTTGAAACCATCAATCTTGAAAAATACAAACCGAGCTTTATTGAAAAAATAGAGTATTTTGTAGAACGAAATGAACCAATCAAGCTAATGCTTCCTGCCTTTCCGTTCAAAATAGCCAATCCTCTAAAATCAGGTAGAGAGGATGCTGACCTGGCGGAGGTAGCTGCATTTTGCCGATTTAATGAAATAAATCGACAAATTAAAAAGTTCTATAAGCCAGGAGCACAGTTTCACATTTTTCACGACGGACATTTGTATTATAGGCATTTTTTACACGAGATTGAGGATGCTGACCGCTATTTTGCTTCTTTGAAAAGATTTGTGGAGCAACTTGGGTTAGAGAAAGTCATCATTCTTCGTGATGCCTTTGAAGAGCTTAAAAAAATAGATAATTTCGATTCAATCTGTGCTCAAGCCAGAAAAGAAATTACTAATTTATGGTTAAAAGATAAGTTCTCAAACGAAAAAGTTCGAAGAATCATTCAATCTGCTCATTATAATATCAAGTTATCAAATGCGCCCCATGAGGTTCTTTATAGAATCAATTTTGCTGAGGATTGGGATTTATCGTCTGAAGAAAAAAAGCTGAAAAAAGAGATTGATAAGAGAGCAGAAAAATGTGCTTTTGAATATATGGTTGTTCAGCATGCTCTTGAGAAAGCCGATTTCTTCAATAAGATGGTCAATCACGGTATCCGATTAACGGTTCATCCGAAAGAAGGTCATATTGGCATTTATTTAGTAAAGCGGAAAACCCATCTGTTACCCTGGATGGGAGTTGGCGTTATCAAAAACAATGGCGAAGTTTCGGTTCATTATGAAAGCGAATTGATTAGTAATGGTAAATACAGACCTGTCTTTATCAAAGGCGAAGAGCATCCTTTCTACTACAAGGAGGCAGAAACAATTTATAAGGGCACTGACCAATTTAGAAGTTTTTTTTCGGATACCGTTGATTCTTTGAAAGAAGGGGATTTTTACTGGGCCTTTGCTTTCCATACAGAATACTTGAATAAAGATGTTCGAGAAATCTTAACCAATACTCATAAAGCCTTAGCGGAAAAATCTATCGAGGATAAAGCAATCTGTAAGAAGGATATGTTTGAAACGATTAGCAAAGCATATTCTGATAACAGCAATATCAAAATCAAAGCTGTTAATGAAGAAATCCCTACTGGTGTAATAATTCTAAAAAATAGAATTATTAACTTGCTCTGGGGCGAAGAGCCCTCTGCTTTTGAAATTAGAGACCGAGAAATTGTTAGTCGTTATCAGAAATATTTCAAAGAACTCTGGAAGAAATGAACTCAATAGTTCCTTTTGGCACCGCGAATCAGCGCATTCAACAATGTGCTTTTCCCAACATTCGGCAATCCGACTATTCCGATTTGAAGGGACATAATAAAATTATTCTAATTGCTCTAATTACGCTAATTATTCTAAATAAAACCCAAAAAAATAAATCCCAAGAATTAGTCCCATTATACCTTATACATTATACATTGCCCTTAATACATTTACCCAATTTGAGCACGGAAGTAAAGGCGGGGCTATATTAGTGGTTAGATAACGGTTGCGGTCAACGGTTTTCGGTTTACGAAAAACGGGCGAGATATTGACAAATTACTAGAATGGGAGTATAAAATAAGCTATTGGTGGTAACATCTCCGAGACAGGGGGTCGCGATGCTCACGCCTTACAGTAGTGACGGAAGAATGGGGCAAAGAGAGCCCCGGATGAAGCAACTTCGCATTCGGCTCTGGCCATTGTGGTGGGAGGGGCATTCGATTCCGGTGCAGTTGTCGTGGCTACCATGGTGGGGGCTGGTGATGCTGGGACTGGTAGCTGGGATCGCAGTCTTGGGGGTGATGACGATCGAGCCGTCGAGTATTCCAGTCATCGGTGCGTTTCTGCACCGGTGACGGCAAAGGAGAAGCCGGTGTCGGAGGTGAAGAAGCGAAGGAGCTGCTGCCTCACGGTGATCATCCTGATCGTAGTCGCGCTGGCACTGCTAATCGGCCTATGGTGCAGGTTGAAGCTGGCAGAACGCGGCTATCATCACTACGGATTCCACTCGGGAGCCAGCCGTGACGTCCAACTGACTGCGGTACGAGTTTCACCAGAAAGGGGGAATCAGTGTGTCGGAAATCGATGTGGCCGGCCTAGAGGGAATCAGTCGGCGCCAGTGGGTATGGATTGGAGCCTTCGTTGTGGCTTGTCTGGCGCTGGGATTGTACTGGAACCATCGTTCTGGTGGGACGGTCGAGTACCAGTTCAAGGACAAGGCGACCCTTGAGCGATACTGCGAGTGCAACAAGTGCGTCGCCTTCCCGCTGTCGCCAAGTATGCCGAGGAAGCATCTGGTGACTGTGGGAGGCATGAACCAGTATCTTCTGCTGGTTCAGGCGCCGTACCCCGACCGCATCCCTCAGAGTGGGACGATCCTCCTTGTTCACGAGAAGAGGATAGCCCAGGCTGGCGTCACCGTAACGCTCGGCTGGAAAGGGGAGTATCAGCTAGGCGCTGTTAACCCTCCCCTCGTGCGCACCGAGGATCTGCTGGCCGACGTCATCGTCGACCTCGATACGGGCAAGGTCGAGGTCAGAAAGGGGACGGAGTGATGGATGACAACAGGCCACTGATCGCGGCCGTTGTGATTGTCATCATCGGACTCTTGGTTCTGGCGATTCTGCACTACCAGAACCAGAAGCCGGCAACGAGCGTTCCCGTCGGCACGCGCGCCTGCGCGCCCGCCGTCCCGGCGGGACAAGCGCAGGCGCGAGGACAGCCCCTCCACCCAGGACTTATCGGGTGGAGGGGAGCTTTGTTTAAAAACTCTAAACTCTAAATCCTAAAAACCACAAATATCAAATTCGAAACTGGATCCTGAAATAAATTCAGGATGACAGAAATAATATCAAATACAAAAACACGATAAATCGTGATCTACGAATAGTGAAGTTCAATCCTTCTATTGCTGGGTTATGCGCCGATTATTTGTTAAGATATGAGTATGAAAAAAATAGTAGCGTTCGGGGTAGTTGCGATTGTGGCGATTGCACTTTTCTATTATGTTAGGAGTGATTACAATCGCTCCATCAACGAAGAGGCTGCGATTACCGGCGAAGAAAATATTCCGGTCGTTATTGTTCCGCATTTTAATTTCGCCGAAGAGGAGAGACACAAAGTATTATCCGATGTCGAGAGCAGAGTAAAACCGAAAGCGATTGTTCTAGTTTCGGTAAATCACTTCGGTACCGGAAATTCGGAGATTATCACGACGCAGAAAAATTGGCAGGTTAAAGGTGGCGAGATTCACTCGGAAAAAAATCTTGAGGAAAATCTTGTCGCAAGCGGCGTAGCTGTTGATGATGAGATGGCTTTTGTAAATGAACATGGCATCACCAACATTCTTTCCGATATCGAAGATATTTTTTCCACAATACCGATAGTTCCGATTATAATAAAAGATACGACTTCGCGTGAAAAAATCGATCAACTTGCCGATTGGGTCGATACCGAATGCAGTAATTGTTTGACGATTGCCTCTGTTGATTTTTCTCATTATCAACCAAGTGCTTTGGCTAAAGTCCATGATCAATTTTCAATCCAAGCACTCTCAAATTTAGATCATGATAAGATCTGGCTTTCGGAAACCGACTCACCACAAACTCTTTATTTGTCGGCGAAAATTGCCGGGAGAAACAACACAAAGAATTTTCACTTAGTCTATAACAATAATTCAGGCGAAGCGAACAAAAAAGATGATGCGGAAACGACCAGTGTGGTTTTGGGATATTATTCTGACAAAAATCCGGAAGCTATTGTTGAGCCTTCAACATCATTCGTCATCGCCGGCGACGCTATGTTCGATCGCAATGTCTGGCACAATTATCAGGCCAAGGGTCTGAATGCGATTTTCGACAATTTCGGAACAAGAGTTTTCCGCGGGGCCGATCTCGCGCTTTTGAATTTAGAGGGTCCGATCTCATCGACAGAAATAGACGATGATTGGCAATCCGGCTCGATGGTTTTCAACTTTCCACCGGCGACGACATCAACATTAAAATATCTCAATATAAATGCAGTTTCCTTGGCCAACAATCACACCGCAAACGCCGGTTCCATTGGATTATCCAACACAAAAGCGGTTCTCTCTAGTGCCGGAATAAAATATTTTGGGAAACCGTACGGATATGACGAGAGCTCGATGATCCGGATCGAGGGTGTGATTCCCTTGTCGGTGATCGGGATTATGACGCTAAGTGATTTTGATGAAAGCGCTCTTGAGGCAAAGATTTCCGTGGAAAAAGCAGAGGGTCGCACAGTCATCGTTTTCCCGCACTGGGGGACGGAGTATGCACCAAAACACTCCGCCTCGCAGAAATCGATGGCGAAAGAGTGGATTGCGGCCGGAGCGGACATAATCGTCGGTTCCCATCCCCACGTGACCCAGGATTTTGAAATCATCGACGGCAAACCAGTGGTATACTCTCTCGGTAACTTTGTCTTTGATCAATTCTTCTCTACGGAAACCCAAGAAGGTTTGGTCTTGGCAGGTGTTATCACCAAAGATAAAATCACCTTAAGTTTCCTGCCGACAAAAGAAAAACTTGTCAGACCGGAGTTTATGACCGGAAGTGTTAAGACGGGTAAAATTAAATCAATATTTGATATTGATTTTGAGGATGGATTTTTCAAGGTATCTTCTGATACAATAGAGATAGCGAGATAATTTTAGGACTTACGCGATTCGCATCTTTGTCATTCCCGCGCAGGCCACGCTCAGCGTGGCGCAGGCGGGAATCTACTATTAGTGGATCCCCGTTTTCACTCTTCGAGTCTGAGCGATGAAGATAATGCCTCAGAGTCGAATGACGGGGATGACACCAAGCGCGTAAGTCGTAAATTTGTTTTAAAGGAGGAAAATATGGGAAGCGAGGAACTAAAAATTGAGTTGCCGAAAAAGAAGAGAAATCTTCTTTGGCTTTGGATTTTGATTGCTGTGATCGTTGTCGGTGGTGGCGCATCTGCTTATGCTTTCCGAGAATCGATCAAGGATTATTTTTCTGACGACAAAAAAGTAGCCGATGAGAAACCGGAGGCAGAGGAGACGGCTCCTGCGGTGGCAGAGCCTGCCAGCATTAAGATTGTTGACGAAGGCATCACCTGGCTAAATCCGCGTGTAAAACTGGAGGATCTCGGATTATTTAAGGCGGGATCAAACGCCGATTTTCCCGATTCATATCAGGGCACAACTTATTACAAGGTAGCGACAACCTCCGACGGCGGGGAGATAATTTTAGCTCTAGTGAAAATGGAGGGTTTGGGATTTTGGTACGACCTGCATCACTTTTTGAAAAAAGGCGGAATATACTACTGGCTTTCGGAAAACTCTGATAGTGTCGGTGGCGAGGACAACTATTATGCTCGCACCTCTTCTGATACAAACAGCACGATGATAATTTTATCGCTTCGTCTAGATGACGAAATAATTAACGGTGCAACAAAACTTGCTGCACAAGCCTCGGCCTCGAGAAGCGAGTCGGTTATTTCTTCCGAGAATGTTGGGACGGTGATAGACGAGACCAAGTGGGGAGATCTATATCTGCTCAAAGGCGATGATATCGATGGGTCTGACGGGGTGGCAAAAGTCACACAATATTATGTTTTGCGCAATGATGGGGTGAGAATCATCTATTGGCCGACACCCGGTTTTCGTCTGGATGACGGCACCCTTAATGTCACTTGGTCAGATCCAGCCGGTTCCGGTGCCAAATTTTCACAGATAAAAACTTCCGGTTGTGGCGGTGGCGGTGGATCATTCCCGCTGGTTATAAGCACGGATTCGATGGGGGCAAAAAAGGAAGTCGGGGTATCATCAACAGGGGAGAAAATATACGCTCCGGCGGCAGACTCGGTTCTGACCGAATTCGCTTATCAAGTCTACTTGATGGATGAGATGCCTGGTAAAGTCGGGAAACCCGAATTTTCCGGTGATTTAGGCGCTTTGGTCTGGCAGGACGGCTATGACAATTGGATTGTTTTTATGAATGACAAATATGCGCCGGCGGTTGAATGCGGCAAGCCGGTGGTTTACCTTTATCCGGAAAAAACTACGGAGGTAGTGGTAAAAGTCGGGGCCAACATCAGAGTTTCCGATCCGGATTATGAAATGGGTTGGAGGGTTGTTGCCTCTCCTGACGGTAAACTTGAAACATCCGGCAAGATTTACGACTCGTTGTTCTGGGAGGGGATCGGCTGGGGAGAATATCCCGCTATCTCATCAGGGACAGTAGTTGGGTCATTAAAAGTCGCCGGAATGATCACGGCACAAATGAAGGAAATGGGACTCAATACTAAAGAGATCGCCGACTTCAATCAATTCTGGTTGCCGAAGATGCCCAAGACATCATTTGTTCGCCTGACATGGCTTACGACAGAAGAGATGAATACCCTGGCTCCGCTTTCAGTCTCGCCGAAGCCGGATACGATGATTCGTGTATTTCTCGATTTTGAAGGGTTGGACTCTAAGGTGAGTATTGCACCGCAGGTTCTGCCGCACTACGAACGCATGGGTTTCACCCTTGTCGAATGGGGCGGACTTTTAAAGGGTGGGAAGTAAGGGGTGCTTAGGATCGAAAAGATAACCCAATATTAAGACGATTACATGCGAAATCGTAACCTATTTTAGTTTTGCGTTTTTTTGATCTTCCACAAATGATTAAAGATCTTTTTCATCGCTTCGGCGATTTTTTTGAATTTAAATTAGAAAAAAGTTATACTAGTTGTCGGACTATGCCCATAGGAAAGGTGGTGAGCCGGGATGCTCAAGAGAGATGTGACCTTAAAAGTACAGTGCACGGCCGAACAGGCGGTAGCTGCGCTGGAGGCATCGAGAGCGAAAGTGGTGTCGGTCCATCGTGCCCCATGGTGGCGATTCTGGCAGGAGTGCCGGGCTTTGGTGATCGGCGAAGGGTTGACCGGGCTTCGCGTGCGGTGCATGCGCAAACACGTGAGACCGTCAACCCTCCTTAATGGCATCCAGTGCTCTGATGCCATGAAACAAGTCGATTACTTGCTCGGGCTACTCACGGATCGGTCTATGGACACGGGGCGGGTTTCTATGTTCCATCCTCCGATTCCGAGGTAACATCACCGAGGCGGACCGCAAAGTCCAAGCTGTGCCCCTGACGATGTGTCGGGGGTTCATTTTTTATTGTATTGAATTAATCGAATCTAATGCTAGAATATACTAATGCGGCGATACTCTGAAATAGGAGGTGAGACCGGTGAGAGAGAAACCGAGGGATCCGTTCGAGCAGATTCGACCGACAATGGTCAAGCTGGTCTGTCGCTTCCTTGCGAGTCGCGGGCACGAGGATGCATGGGAGGAAGCGGAGGATGTGGTCCAGGACGCGATCGAGAAGTCGATGAGAAAGTGGCGGACGTTCAGGGGGATTGGCCGAGAGGATAAGCCGGTACAGCGTTCAACTTGGGTGATCAGAATCGCCCTCAATCTAGCTAAGAACAAGGCGATTCAGACCTGGCGCAGGGCGAAGCATGAGACGAGTCTTGATGCCTTGATCGGCGATGAGGATGAGGACGACGATCGTACTCTCCTCGATGTACTTGTCATCGGCTGTCGCGATACGACATCCGATGAAATCGTGTGCGCTCAACTCCGGGAAGCAGTCGTGATTGCCCTCTCGAAGCTTAAGAAACGGTACCCGCTTATTTACAGCGCCTACGAAAGACGCAACCTCACAGGTGGGGATGAGAGCTACTCCGCCTGTGCCTCTGATCTGGGCATCACAGTCCAAGCATTAAAGAGCCGCCTACATCTAGCCAAGCAGCGGTTAATAGCGGATCTTGAGCATCTGCTGGGCAAGGGGTGGGACGAACAGGGGTGAACCGTAGCTCGTCGTTGTGGCGGGCTACAAACATAGCTAGTTACATCCATTTCTGATATCGTAGAAGCATGGAAACATTGGTTCTTATTGATTCAAATGCCATAATACATCGTGCTTATCATGCACTGCCGAAGAATATGTCAACTTCGCGCGGGGAGCTCACGAATGTTGTCTATGGTTTTGCGACGACCTTGATCAAAGTTCTAGAAGATTTGAAGCCGGAGTACATCGGGGCTTCTTTTGATATGCGCGGCCCGACTTTTCGTCACGAAGTTTATCAAGATTACAAAGCGACCAGAGTTAAGGCGGATCAGGAGCTCTACGACCAGATCCCGCGGGTAAAAGAATTATTAAATACGATGAATATACCCATCTATGAGAAAGAGGGGTTTGAGGCAGATGACGTTTTGGGCACAATTGCCCAAAAAGTGCAAAGCGAAAAGCGAAAAGCGAAAAATAATGGAATAGAAATTTATGTAATTTCCGGAGACAAGGACATTTTTCAGCTGGTTAATGGCAATGTTAAAGTATACAATCTGAAAAAGGGGTTATCTCAAACACAGATTGTTGATCGAGAGAGCATCAAAAAAGAGTATGATCTAGACCCGGAGGATTTTATTGATCTCAAAGCTTTGGCCGGGGACTCCTCCGATAACATCCCGGGAGTACCGGGGATCGGGCCGAAGACAGCTACATCACTAATCCAGAAATTCGATACTCTGGGAAAATTATACGAATTTCTGGAAGCTAACAGCTATCAGCTGTCAGCTAATAGCTTAATAAAGCCACGAATAGTGGATTTATTGATAAAGTACAAGGAGCAGGCGTTTATGAGCCAGAGGTTGGCGACAATACACAAAGATGTGCCGATTGACTTTTCGCTTGATGAGATGAAATGGGGCGAGTATGATAAGGAGAAACTGCGAGCGTTTTTCGAAGAGCTTGGCTTTCGCTCATTGCTTGCGAGGTTCAACTCCGGTGGTGATAAAGTATCGTCGAAAGAGAAACGTGGGGGTGGACAGATGAAGCTGCTTTAACAAGTAAGGATGACGAATTAACCTAATGACTAATAACGAATATGACTGAATTAATCTATAAAGATTTGTCATATAAAATTACCGGTTTAATTTTCGAGATAGACAATATTATTGGTCACGGGCAAAGCGAAAAAGTGTATGGAGATATGTTCGAAAAGTTATTGCAGAGAGAGAAAATTACATATAAGCGTGAAGTATATTTTCCGATAAAAGTTGAAGGTCAACTGATTAAGAAGTGTTTCTTTGATTTTCTGATAAATGACAAAATCATCATCGAATTGAAAGCAAACGATATCAATTACAAACAAGTTTGTTCACAGCTCTTTAAGTATTTAAAAACCAGTAATAAAAAATTGGGTTTGATATATCGATTTACAAAAGGCGGAGTAAGAACGAAAAGAATTCCATTGTTTGATTAGTCATTGGTTATTAGTTCTATTAGTTATCCTTACTTGAATCATGTGGAGTCATTTAAGAAAATCTGGCATTAAACTGCCGAAAATCACGGCAAAAGAAATCGAGCGAAAAATCGATCCTATTTTGCGTCAGATGGAGAAAGCGGGAATTAAACTTGATGTCAAAGCTATCCAATTATTATCCAAAAAACTAGAAGCTAAAAGCCAAAAGCTGGAAGCCAGTATCTATAAATCGGCAGGGGAGAAATTCAATATTGCATCCCCCTTGCAACTTGCGGAAGTGCTGTTCGAAAAATTAAGACTTCCCTCCGAAGAACTCAAGCGGACGAAGAGCGGAGTCTCGACAGCGGCATCTGAGCTTAAAAAAGTAGTCGATAAACATGAAATTATCAAACCGATTCTGGAATATCGAGAGCTCTCCAAACTGCTCTCAACTTATCTAAAACCGCTTCCTGCCATGGCAGACAAAAACTCGCGGTTGCATACCCATTTCGGGCAAGATACTTCGACCGGTCGCTTAACATCGTTTGAGCCAAACTTGCAAAATATTCCGATCAAAGGGGAGCTGGGGCCGGAGATTCGCAGGTCATTTGTGGCAGAGAAAGGTTGCAAATTAATTTCGGCTGATTATTCGCAGATCGAGCTTAGGGTCGTATCTTGTCTATCTGGCGATCCTGCAATGATGGAAGCGTTTTCAACCGGACAAGACGTGCACGCAAGAACGGCGGCGGAGCTATTTGATGTCGAGATAACGGAGGTATCACACGATCAAAGGCGAGTAGCGAAGACTGTTAATTTCGGGGTTTTGTACGGGATGAGTCCATATGGGCTTTCACAAGCACTTTCAATCAGTCAAGATGAGGCGGCGAAATACATCGGTCGTTATTTTACAGTGCACTCCGGCATTAAAGATTATTGCAACAGAATGATTGAGCTGGCGCGGAGCGAGGGCTATGTTGAAACGCTTTTCGGATTTCGTCGAGAACTTCCGAATATCAACTCTCCCCATCGCCAGATCGCCGAAGCAGAGGAGAGGATGGCGATCAACACACCGGTGCAAGGAACGGCGGCAGAAATCTTAAAACTTTCAATGATCCGCCTTGCGGATCAGCTGAAAGTTTTAAATGAAAATTCAAAAATCAAAAGTCAAAATTATAATTCAAAATTAAAAAATAGTGGGATCCTGAATCAAGTTCAGGATGACGATCCTAAAAACCTAAAAAGCTGCTACCTAAAACCTAGATTGATTCTTACCGTCCATGACGAATTAATAGTTGAAGTGCCGGAGGAGCAAGCGAAAAAAATTGCACAAGTGATGAAAGAGACGATGGAGGGCGCGGTGAAGCTCTGCGTACCGATTGAGGTAAGTGTTGGGGTTGGAGAGAATTGGGCGGATACAAAGAATAATGTAGCATAACCACCACGGATTTACGCCACGGAATTGCACAGATATTCGTTTAAATTACCATCGATTGTTTTTAGTTTAAGGTTTTAGAAGGTAGTTAAGTTATCGGTTTGTGGTTATAGGGTACTAATACCTACAACTTACAACCTTTCTACTCTCTACAACATTCAACTTACGACGAATTTGTTTTTATCTTTTCCGTGATAATCCGTGGCACAGATCTGTGGTGGTAATAATACAATTTTTGATGGACTGATTAGCCGAGGGAGGGCATGCAGAAGAGTTCTAGCAATATTTTGGAGCGGGGGATCGTTCGTTGCACCCGTTATGCTTTTATGCCGAACAGGCTCCGCTTTTGCGGTCCGGGAAACAGGGACGATATTTTGGAATTTTACGCAAATGCGAACAGGAATCTGATAAAAGGATCAATAACTCCGCTTCTTCAAGAGTTTGAGACGATGTATCCGTATCTGGAATTTATTGCCAAAGAGAGTGGGATCAGAGATCCCTTTGATGAAAGAGTCGTTACCGCTTATTGGCTTGGAAACAGTTTAACAAACAAAATTTCGGCTAAGGATTATCATCAATATTTGATAAGAGAATTCGATATCAAAAAAAAGGTTGGTCGAAAGATTGCGAATGAGATAAGTGACAATTTTTCTAGGCGTTCAATCCCGCATCACAACTTTCACGCTCTCAATATTTTTCGCCACACAGGGAAATCGAAGGGGATCATGGTCGCGAATGTTTTTGATCAATGCAGGATCTCGGCAGCCAGAATCATCAAAATAAATGAGGACGAGTTAGTGGTTTTAAGAAAGAGAATTTTGGCTGATGAAAGTGGAAACATTTACCAAACAAAAGCCCAGATTGATACTATAAAAAACATCTTCGAAAATGTTACCTTGGCTCAGGGGCTCGATGTAAGTGATATAATATCAATACATTGGGGGAGCGTTTGCGAGAAAATCTCAATGGATGAGGCGCGAAATCTGCAAAAAATCACAAATACTTGCATCAAAATATTTAACGGATCGTAACTGCCCATTCGTCATTCCCGTGAAGACCACGCTCAGCGTGGTGAAGACGGGAATCTACTATTAGTGGATCCCCGGATCTGGCTACGCCGTCCGAGGATGACGGGGTGAGCGAGCAGTTACAACAAATCTTGCCAATGATAATTTTTTTATATGGTGCAAATTCATTCTTGATTCGGGAAAAACTCGGAGCGATTAAAGATAAATACTGCGCCCAAAACCCCGATGATTTTGGTTTGGAGGAACTCTATGGCGACGAGATTTCAAATATAGAAGAGATGAAATCGAAACTTGCCGCTTCCTCGCTTTTTTCGAGCAAACGCTTGATCATCGTCAAAAATATATTCAGTGGGACCGATCTTGACTTTCGCGCCGCCCTTTCGGAACAACTCGCGAAGCTTTCGGGTGATGTCACTTTGATTTTGACTGCGAATTCTAATCCGGATAAAAGAGAGAAGCTATATAAAAATTTGATTAAAATTGCAAAATGTCAGGAGTTTTCGAAGCTCGAGCCGGATGAGATTTTAGATTGGACTCTTGAGAGGGCGGCGCTTTTGGGCGGAGGAATTGAAAGAGCGGCGTCGCGAAAGCTTCTGCTTCTCATCGGAGACGACTTAGAGTCGATCGCCAATGAGATAGATAAGCTTGCGCTTTTTGCGAAATCTCGCGGCAGGAGTGAAATTTCAGAGAGCGACGCGGATGAGATGGTTCGAGCCAAATATGCTCCGCAAATATTTCCCTTTATCGAATCTGTTGTGAGCGGCAAAAGTAAAGAGGCGTTCGAAGTCTTGGAAGAGTTTTACGAAGTTGGCGAGAATGAAAATTATTTAATATCTATGATAACCTACCAATATCGGACACTGATTTCTATCGCTGATTTTCAAAGGCGGGGGGTAGCAAGCAACCTGATTGCGAAAGAGGCGGGGATACACCCGTTTGTACTCTCAAAATCACTGCCGATACTGGAGAGATACAGCTGGGAGAAATTGCTTTTGGCATATCAAAGAATCTTGGAGGCGGATTCGAGCATGAAAAACGGAAAAGTTGAACCGAGACTCGCCCTTGATCTTCTTGTGGCAAAGCTTTCGATGGGGTGATATAATATAACCACGAGGAGAATTAACCTAATTACACTAATTATTCTAATCAATGCACAATTAATTAAATCCCAAATCGCAAAACACAAAAAACAAATAAATCACAAATAACAAATCTCAAAACTAACATTGGAACTTGGGCATTGGAACTTATTTGTTATTTGATACTTGAGATTTGGTGCTTCGTTAGAGTAATTAGAACAATTAGAAATTAGAGCAATTTTGTGGTTGTGAGGGGTCGCTAATGGGCAAAAACATTGGGAGGAAAGGAAGTGGGATCTTGGGTATTTATCCTCGGAAGCTTTTGTTTTTCACCTTGATAGCGCTCATAGCGCTTGCGATCGGATATTATCTTCGTTACAATCAATATTCTGCCGATGCATTAAAGGCGGTACCGGTAGAGAGCGCCGCTTCCGGGGCGACTATTTATGCTCAAGTTACCGAGGACGGAAAAATTACTTTAGACGGCAACAAATCATCATGGACATTCGGTTTAGTCAATGATCTGGATGAACTTCGGGTGGTGGCCTTGCAAAACCCCGGCGACTATATTGAAGAATTCAATCTCGAACTTGCCCTCCCAAAAAACGTTGCATATAGTAGCGACTTCGAGATTTTGGCTATTCACGGTGTTGACTCCTCTCGGGCTTACGCCAAAGATTCAAAAACAATAGCTTATACTGCATCGGGTGTCTCTCCCTATGCCACCATATCTATAGTCGCCAAATTGCCCAAAGGCACTATTAGCTATCCGTTTTACAGCAAAGCGGTGGAACGAGCCAGCGAGCTCGAATTCAATTATTGGCTCGTGCTCGCAGGGCTATTACCGCTTTTGACGTTGATATTTCTGATTGCATTTCTGGCTTATCAGATGCGACTTCACAAAATCGATCTTCCGGACAAAGAGATATCTTCACCACCGATGGCGATACCGCCGGCTTTGGTCGGAGCGCTTTATCATCAGAGTGTCGGGCCCAGAGAGCTGGCCGCGACCTTGATAGATCTTGCGTGCAGAAAAGACATTTATATTCTCGACAGAGAGCGCGGGTTCGCTTTTGGAAAGGGCAAATTCGACTCAAGACTTTTGGGCTACGAGAAGATGCTACTTTCGAAAATCTTTCGCAACAATTTGACTTCGGAGCGAATCGAGATTGAAAAGCGGATCGCAAGCCATCTTTATAGCAAGAAAATGTCGGTGGTTTCCGCCGGAATCTACGCCATTGCCACTAGGCTCGGATATTTTAGAGTCAATCCCTCAAAAGTTCATGCCAAATACCGCCTGATCGGAATTCTGGCCCTAATAATCGGACTAGGAGGATTTTTGGCGACGCTTCTTACCCCGTCACTTCCCGGTGCTTCAATATTTCTTTGGCTCGGGATGATGGTGACCGCCCTCATAATCACTTTTACTGCCGGAAACATACCGCTTCGAACCGAGATCGGCAAAGAAGCACTTTCCAACTGGCTGGCATTTAAGAAATATTTAACCAATCCGGAGCCGATTCCATACACACCCTCGGTTTACGCTCTTTTTGAGGAGTACTTGCCATATGCGATGGTGCTGGACTGCGAGAGCGCTTGGGCGAAGAGGTTCGAAGAGCACAATTTTATCGTTCCGGAGTGGTTTATGACGGATAAGGTCGGTCTTGGTCTAGATGATTTTTGCCTCTCTCTGTTTCCGATAATATCCTACGTTGCCCGTGGCTTCGCACAACTTCGAGAACCCGGCTTTGAGTAGACACAGATAAATTGTATTATTACCACCACAGATTCTCACCACCGATTTGCACAGATATCCGTTATTGGTTATTAGTTTAATCCGTCATCCTTACTTGTATTATTCTGTGGCTATCTGTGGCACAGATCCGTGGTGGTTATGCTACCTTATATGTCTAGAACTTTTTTACAAAAATTACTGTACGGCGGCGGGGTCTTTTTTGATCTAACAAAATGGCTGATTTTAGTGGTTGTCGCCCTGATTATTGTAAACAAATTTTGGTTCACGATTTTTATCGTTGACGGTGAGTCGATGGAACCGAATTTCCATGATAGAGAGCTGGTGCTGCTCAATAAAAATTATCTAAGAGGTTCGGCGCTTCCTGCGCGTGGTGATGCGGTGGTGGTGCAATACCCGGGGGACCCGGAGCATAAAAGATATGTGAAGCGGGTGATAGCTCTTCCTGGTGAATCTATCGAAGTCGGATACGACTTGGTTGCGGTCAACGGCAAACGCCTAACGGAGAGCTACATCCCATATGGCACGAATATGGAACCGGAGGGAAACTGGCAATTGCGCTCCGATCAATATTTTCTGATGGGAGATAACAGAGAAAATTCTAATGATTCTCGATATTTCGGTCCTGTTGAACGCCGATTCTTTATTGGCCGGGCGGCGGCGATTATCTACCCGCGCTTCTTAGCAATCGAAAAACCGCTCTACAATCCAGCGAGTGCATTTTTGGTGAATAATCCACAATAAATCTTGGTTTCCATATGAAAAGATCAATTATTTTTATCATTATTTTACTACTTTCGTTTTTTGCTTTTCCTTCAGTTTCGTTCGCCTGGATTGACCAGTTTAATAGTTCAGCTTCGGTGGTTATCGGGCAAGTCGATTTTGTGCATGGAAGTGTCAATCAGGGTTTAAGCATAAACGTTAATACACTTAGCTTTCCGCGGATTGCCAGTGTCGATAGCGGTAAAATAGTCATTGCTGATAGAAGCAATAATAGGGTTTTGATTTTCAATTCAATTCCAACTGCCAACAACGCCTCAGCTAATGTGGTGATAGGCCAACAGGACTTTACTCATGGCATAGCTGATCAAGGTCTGACAGTCGATGCCAACACCCTTGATTTTGGTTCTAGAAGACCTGATGTATCTTATGCTGGGAGCAAGGTTTTTATAGCTGATTCAAATAATGCTAGGGTATTGATTTATAATTCTCTTCCCGTGTTGAATAATGTTTCAGCTGATGTTGTCGTGGGTAAATCAAATTTTACGACCACAAGTTGTACTCCGCTTTCAGCTAGCTGTACTTCTAATTCTTACGGAGTTTTTAGTGACGGAACAAAGCTTTTTGTTGCCGATACCTTAGCTGCGCGCGTGTTAATTTATAATTCAGTTCCTACAACGGATAATGCCCCAGCAGACTTAGTGTTGGGACAATCAGATTTTTCAACCAGTACCCCTGGGTGTAGCCAATCAAAATTTAATAACCCGATTGGCGTTTACTATGATGGAACAAGATTATATGTTTCAGATTGGAGTAATAATAGAGTATTAATTTGGAATCATCTTCCAACATCCAATGGTCAACCAGCCGATGTGGTTGTTGGTCAGACAGACTTTGATTCTTGCGCAGCTAATCAAGGAGGAGGTATCGGGCCAAATACCTTATCTGCACCCCATCATGCGACTTGGAGCGATGGTCAGAAGCTGGTGATTGCTGATTATGGCAATAACAGAGTATTAATATATCGCTCGATACCTACTGCTAATAATGCCTCTGCAGATGCGGTCATCGGTCAGGTTGATTTTAACCATGGTTTAGCTAATCAAGGAAATGCTAATCCTGATGCAAACACTTTCAATGCTCCAGATGGGGTGAGGGTTTATGGCAACAGAATGTTCGTAGCTGAGGTTTCGAATAATCGTGTTACCATTTTTAACACAGGTCCAGAGAACCCCTTAGCTCTCATCAACCTCGGTGCTCCGACTACAACCGAGCATCATGTAAATCTAACCCTCTCTGCCGAAGGAGCGTATGAGATGATGATTTCAAATAATGCTAGCTTTTCAGGAGCAAGCTGGGAATCATACGCCGCTACTAAAGAGTGGGATCTGGAATCAGGCAATAGTTTAAAAACTGTCTATATCAAATTTAGAGACTTCGCTCACTTTGAATCAGAGGTGGTTTCTGCCTCGATAGAACTTCCATCCTCTGCCATTTCTACCGAACTTCCGGTAACCGGTAGCAATATTCCTTATTACTTAATATCAATCATTTCTGCCTATCTCCTAGCACTACTGGCACTTGCTACAAGATCAAGGGCTGGGACACGGTGAGCCATGATCTCGATTTTGGCCTTTAGAGTTTGCCATAATGGCTAGAGGAGTGAGAAAATATATCAATAAAACAGAGACGAACAAAGTGTCTGCAAATATCGTCGTACGACGATATTTGCAGACACTTGATAAGCACCCAGATCGTGAAGGTGCTTTCAGATATACAAATAGATATACAAATATTTTCTGCTAGAGTTTGTTTCAAAGCAAAACAAAAACGCCCGATTAACTCCGGAGCGTTTTTATATAGATTTACATTACTTTTTCGGCGGTTGCCTTTTTTGCAGGAGTCTTTTTCGCGACTTTCGGTTTGGCTTCTGCTTTTGGTTTTGCGGCGGGCGCAGGGGCGATGTCGCTTTTGGCAAGTTTTTTAACAAGGCGGGATTTGAGTCTGGCGGCTCTGTTTCTGTGGATTACATTTTTCTTGGCAGCGATATCGAGCTCTCGTTGGGCCAAAGATATCTTCTCGGCGACATCTTTATCGCCTCGAGAAATTGCCAAACGAGCACCTTTGAGTGCTTCTTTGACTTTGGCTCTGGTGGCATCGTTGATAGTTTTTCTATCAATTGATACTCTTAGAGCTTTTTTTGCTGATGATGTTAGGGGCATTTTTCTCCAATGTTATTTCAACACAAACCTACTAAACAAATACCTCGTCTCGCGTCTTACGGTTACGATGCCCGTTACGCCTGCCTGTCGGCAGACAGGTCTGATGTATGATGTTAAACGACCCGGGCTTCGTTACCGATCAACGAACAACGAAAAGTTAGTGTTCAATTTCCTATTACTAGTGAATTGTAGCAAATAATTTGGGGGTTGTAAAGGGTTCGGTATCAAGTGTAGAAATATTTTAGTAATGTCCTAATTGAATACAATAGAAATGTCCGCTTTCCTTGGGATAATTGAGATATCTAAAATCTTAATCCAAGGAGGGCTAGGGAAA
>Ga0208373_1002328_pt1 | contig 21490 bp, 19 predicted proteins | sample RifOxyC2_FD_184036 | JGI IMG/M metagenome (GOLD analysis project Ga0208373, IMG submission 184036) | Soil microbial communities from Rifle, Colorado - Rifle Oxygen_injection C2 (SPAdes) | ecosystem: Environmental > Terrestrial > Deep subsurface > Rock core/Sediment | place: Rifle, Colorado... | reverse complement strand
AGTGAGTATTATACTCACTACATGTGGAAGGATGTCAAGTAAAAAAAACTGATCGTGAAATTTAATTTGTCATTGGAGAAATTATGATCTTTATGAGGTTTTCAAATTGTAGTGAGCAAAATCCAGGCCAAAGTCAGGTCTTTAGTTCGGCAATGTCACGCACATGCTGCTCAATTCTTCTGGCCACGAAATATCTTCGCATGGCCAGAAAGTTGTATTTATCAATTTGATCCGATGTCTCTTTTGCCACTTCCAAAATCTTCATGGTGTTTGTCACTGTGGATGCCGTATTGGATACCAGCGAAATCAGCGCCGCAGTATCAGCGTCAGGTATAAAAAAAGTTGTGGCCTTTGCCTGCATGATCGCAAGCAGCAAGGCCCATTTAAAAGTTTTCATTCTTTAACCTCACATAAGATTTGATCGTCTCTTGGTTACTTGACAAATATGGACGATACTTGTTGTAAAAATTAAAAAAACTAGAATCTTCACCGGCCTCAGTATGAAACAACTCCAGCTCCAGAGGCGAAAGATAAATACGAAGCACTTTTCTAATTTTGTTATCCGCACTTTTTAGATAACATTCACTAAAGCTGCCTTTTTCAAAACGAAGCGATTTAATCATCTCATGGTCAAATTCAGTTACCTCAGGATCATCAATTTTTTCCTGTGGAAAAAAAACTTTGATGAAACTGTTGTTAGTAATCGAACTATAAAGTTTGCCACCGCTGCCTGCAAAGTCATTCAACCCCTGCGAGATTGCAATGGGCAATGCCCCCGTTTTTCTAAAAGTCCTAAAACATTCGTCGATGTAGTCGGCATGATCTTTTAAAAAGGACCAAGCTTCATCAAAAACTAAAATCTTCTCCTTTGCTCCGATATTTTTAAAATATTCCAAGATAAAAATAATGATTGGCGCAATTGCTTCCTTGGGATACTCATCAACATCGACATACAAAATTGGCACCTCCGGAATCTTCTTCTCTACGAAGAGGCCACCAACTACCTCGAAGTAGAGTGAAATTCCTGGAAGGTGCGATTCTAGTTGGCGCAACAAACTGCCAAAATCATCTATCAGCGGATTACTATCCAAAACGGACTTAATTGCTCGGAGTAGTTTCCCACGCTCCAGTTTTCCAAATTTTTCTTTATCCACCACACTTAAAATAAGCTCCATTAAGTAGAGCGGATCTTTAAATTGTAACGGATTAAAACTGCCCTCCAAACTCACGCCGCCATGATAAAGAGTCAGTCGTCGAAACGATCCCCCCTTATCCAAGATCACTGTTGGATGTTTATCAATTAGCGCATGAATAATCTTATTAGCAAAAACCGACTTGCCACCACCACTGGAACCCGTCACTAGCATATTGCGATTTGGAAGATTTGCCGCAAACGGATCATAAAAAATGCTCTCATCCATCGAATCCGCAAATTCCACTCCCGAATCCATCAAATGCGACCTATGAAGTGGCAACAAAAACTTTAGATGACTTGTCTTATCAGTATGCGATCTAAATTTAAAAGACGGTGTTACTCCCGGAATTAGCTCACTAAGGATGGCCCCCAATCCCGATTTCATTGCCTTGATACTATGCCCTTCAACAAACAGCTTTACTCCGCATGGCCTCATCACATCAATCAACTCATCACTTTTTTGATTAAGCTCATCCAGCGACAATCCATCTACGATAAAATAAAGCTCCATTTCAAATAGCGACTCAGTTCCCAGCGTCAAATCACTAATCAAGTCTTCTGCTTGCTGATAAGCCCCTTCACTCTCTATGTCTCGTTTTGCTTTAAAAAAATTGCCAAGGTGAGACGTTCTAATCATCTCCATCTTTTTAAGTCCGCTCTCTTTGCCTATCCGCTTTATACTCAACACATAATCTACTCCATCTGGTACAAATCCACCGCCAATGCTACCGCTTGCAAATTCCGCCACCGACAAAATGCGCCGATACTTTCCGTTGTAGCAAAGATAGTTATCCATGATTGCCACGTCCGAATAGATATCTATGGCCCCGAAGAAGGTTTGAAGGGGCCTATCAGATGGCCCCATTCCAACCATTCTAGGGCCTTGATCTACTTCCTTGTTGCTGCAAAAATAACTTCTTTTGCTGATGGAGTAGAATTTATAGAAGCAATAATCATCTAAATTATTCAGATACTCCGCAATACCATCGTAAAACGCCTCCGTTTCGTTTTTGCTCATCTGATGCAGATCAGGTGGCGTCAGCTCATAAAAAAAGCTTTTAACCCCATTTTTACACGTTAAACGATGCTCTTTAACCTCCACAATAGGAAACGTTATTCTATCCATTTAAATCCTCCAGTTTATTCCACCAAGAAAATATTTTTGATGCACCTAGCTCTTGCATAAAGCGCCTTGGAAGTTTTCTTTGCGACCACTTGTAAATCAGTAGCACCACTACATCGAGTAGGAGTGCTACCACTCCGGCCACATGCAACCACGACAACAGCAGATATACCGCACCCATGATTGAAAGCTCCGTTCGATTTAATCCGGCCAACACCTTGGCCCTACGATTTAGTAACGTGGGAAATGAACTATCTTGCATATCCACCTCCTAGCTAAAGCTCTGGGTTAGCGTAGTAATTAAATCCAATCCTACCGCCGAAAGCACGGCCAGCATTAACACGTTGGCAATTTTCTTTTGGTACTCCTCTTGCTTGAAGTATCCCAAAATGATAAACAGCAAAAACGATGCTCCGGCCACTGCGCCGGACAGTGGAATCAGATAGGTGTTGGTAATAGTCTCAAAACCGTTTTTGAGCTTAGAAAATGCATAGGCATTAGATACCCCAAGCGCCATTGATCCCAATACCACACCGGCGATATCAATTATTTTTATCCGTTTCATACGGCCCCCTAGTTATACATATTATTAATAACGCTGCTCACCGACACAGAAAACGCCTGCGCATAGTCACGCGCTGGAAATAGCTTCAATCCTCTACTCACAAAAGGTCGAAATCCATCCATCATCACCGAACCAGCAAAGACGCCTTTTTCTTCCCAGTTCAAACAGGCACGCGCCACCATACCTGGGCAGATAGTTTTATCTTTGCCGGTAGCATTGTGCAGATACGCTCCTTGAAATGTTTGCCCTTTGAAATTTTTAAGTTTCAAAAACAAAACATTTTCTTCAAAGTTGGCCATCTCCAAAATCTTTGTCGGATCATCAATTTTTAGGTGAAGATTATTACCAACCCAATTGGCCGAAAGTTTTTTTTGCGCCACAAGATCAGAAAGCGCAAACTCCGACTTGTTGATAATAAGCATTATTTGCGACAGCTCCCCGCTAAAGTCTTTGTTAAAACTAAAGCTATTATCGTAACTGCTTCCATGATTTACTTTTACATAGCAGTCCACTGTTAAAACACCGCAGATGCAATTTTTCCCACAAGAACAAGGACGCTCGCGATAGTTGCGATCCTCTTCAATAAACTTTTCGCCCCATTTACGTTCAGGTACGATTTGAATATCTATCTTGGCATTTGGTGAGATATTTCCCAGACTAAAAAGTCTATAATCTTCTCCTCCAGTAATATTAGCTTGCAACCCAACAACTTTTTCGCTGGATTGTGCCGCTAGCTCCGCCCCAGTGATATATGAAAGCGCAATAACATCACTGGCCCCATACTCATAATCAAGATAGTGGCGATTAATCTTATCAGTGAACAAAAACCACTTTCCTTTTTTATCCAAAGAGGCAATCTCTTTTAGATAAGTAAAGCTAGGAAGATTAGATTCAAATTGATCGATCTTTTTTATCTGATCATTTTCAATGGTAAAGTTACGCTCAAACAAAACTCCCAATACTTGATCTAGTCTTTTGCTCTCACCATTAACGCCAACATACCACACCCTCGATTCCAAGGGTGTATTGTAGTTAACCGGCACAGATTTTTCTTTTATGCTGGCCAATAGTTCTTGATAAGTTGTCTCCATCGATGGGATCTCGTAGTCGGCAACTTCCGAGACAATAAACTCCCCTCGCTTAAAAAAATTCTCCGAAAGCAGTGCCAGTGGAACGTTTTCAATTGTGACAGCGACAGTTTCATTTACCCCCGCAGCAAAATTGCGCTCCACCACCTTTGACGCCAACAACTCATAAGACTCGCGCTCCTGATCGTAGTAGTAAAAATTTAGCGTCGGATTTTTGATCATTTCAAATCCACGATTGGCCAAAAGCTGGATTGAATTTTCTAGCTTTATCGTAGCACCTGCATACTCATATTTTGTTTCATCAAAATATTTTTGATTATCCAAAATCTCCTTGGCATAAAACTGCGGATCAATCTCGGGCCATTTTATCCAGAAGTAGTCTCGCTCAACGATCTCACCAAACGAGTGGGTAGAAAATTTTCCAACATTGGCCGCTGCATTGTATGCCTTATCTCGAATAAATATATCTCCAATGCGATATTTGAAGTTTGGATCATTACGCCCAACCTTTGTATCAATCTTAAACGATGCCACTGATCCATCACTCACGCTTTTAAACTTGGCCTCAATTAAATAATCTTGCAAAAATCTAACGCGCACCTCGGGCAAATCGGCCATAAATGGCCGTCTACCAAGTAGGCGCTCTTGTTGATCAGGAACTTTATCTCCATCAGAGTCCTGATCGTCTTCCGGTTTTTGCTCCTCCAATTTTCTTTCTGGTGCCGACGTAGGCGCTGGTGCTGCATTCTTTTTGTCTTCTACAAAACCACAGCCACTCATAGATATAGTAAGTAACGATGCCAAAATCATTGATGTAAAAAAATTCATAACCAACCTCCGCCTTTGATAAATGCCGTGCTTACTCGCAACGACAATATATATTTATTTAATCTCTCATAGCGCTTTGTTTTTGGAATTTTGATCATCTCCAAAAACTCCAGTAACTCTTGTTTTAAAGCTCTCATTGCTTCACTCCTTCAGTTTTAAGTTTAATTATCAGATGGTGAATCCTCTCAATTTTATCCATCAGCTCTTTGTGGTTTAATAGTTCACTCGGTAATTCTCCGATGATGTGGCGAAACGTATCGTGAATCTTTTTTAGTAATCTCATCATGCTCTCCTGTTAATGTTTGTAATGGCCTGGAGTGAGGAGAAGGTGGCGCAGTTTTTTCTGCGCCACCTCGATCATCTGATCTGCCTCATCCCAACTAATTCGCAAAGCTCTCGCTATCTCTGTTATTGTCATTGCCTCCCAAAAGCGTAGATGTAACGCGCGCTGCTCATCGTTGCCGAGTGTAGGCAAGGCATAGCTTAGCTTGCAAAAAAGTTCATTTTTGTTTTGTTTAAAATATTCGCACATAGTCTGTTCTCCTCATTTCTGTTTGTGTCGTTTGTGACTCTCGATATTCCCATCTGCGCCACTCTTCATCTGCCTTAGAATTTTCTGTGCAGAAGGTGTGAACAATCGATGCCACCAAGTCAAAAAAACGTTTAAAAAAATTACTTGTCATACTGCCTCCGTTTTGAGCAAAAAATTTTTTGCCCTCTCATAAATGGGAAATTGGCCGGGTGTTTGCACCCCAAAGCTTTGAAATTCTTCGAAATGCATTTTTCTTCATCTCGAAAATTACCGATCTGTTGACATTCATCTCGGCCGCAATTTGGCGCTCACTTTTTCCTTCCCAAAAAATCTTGTGAATGACCATTCTTTGTTTGTCGGTGAGCTTCTCTAGCGTCTTTCTAACTTTTTCTTTCAGCTCATCGCTGGCACCATCTGGAATTAGATAAAAAATTGACTCTTCCATCTGGCCGGCCACGTAGTCATAGGACTCTGGACTAATTTGAGATTCCTTTAGCGGATAATCCAACCACGAAAGATACTTCTCCCACATGTCTTTATCCCAGTTTTGACAGATGACTTTTAGCTCATCATCACAAATTGGATGTCCTCGGTGATCAAGCCATGGTTTTTTGGTCGCAGTTTTAATTTGCAGCGCCTTTTTTTCAGCGCCGTTGTTGCTATCTATATTTGAAAAACACATAAATCCTCCGATAAAATTGTTAATGGCCCAAACATCACGTGATCATCAGCAATCAACTTTGCTCTTGGCCCCTTCAGTTTCGAGGGCGCGCCCACTCGAAACGAACAGAAGCCAAGTTCAAAATTGTTTGCAACGAACATCGTGCACGTTCAAACCTTGGCGCACTTGTAAATCGATTTATGAGTATTGATCAAAGACTTCCCGGTGCGGACACGAAGAATTCCCACCGCGGTGGACGGCCCTGCCCGCAGCGGACATTGAAGGTTACGTGTATATGATGATTATCGCGAGTAGATTCCCGGACCGGGTTGCCCGGAGCGGGAAATGGAAGGGATTAGTTTTTCAAAAGTGAAATGAATAGAAGCTTGATTAGGTTGCAACGATTCTGAAAATTACTGATTTTATATGACTACACCTCTCATTTTCATATGCCGAAGTTACGATCCCTTTCATTGAGAGGAGGATTTTTCTAGATTATAAATATCCGACAAGAGCACCGGAACTATTTTTGAAATATATTATTTACCAAGTACATTATTTATAAGATTTTGAACTTCCTGTGATTTAGTTCCCTCGAATGACGAATTACATGTTCTGTTTTCACTACGAAGCCATCTTAAATCTTCTTCTGAATGCATTTCACCATGATGTTCTGGTGCAGATGAAAAAAACCAATTAGTTATATTCATATTGTTATTACCAATAATCAAATATGGTTCGCATTTTTTAGTGTCTTTATTATTCAAAACATCAAAAGCAGAAAGATCGGGAACCGAGCGCAAGTAATCCTTTGGAGCATATCTTAAAAAAAGTTCATAACCAAACAGTGCTCCAGCAATATTAACTTGCAATTCATGTTTATCCATTAACCCTCCCCAGCGGGCAGGCATTAAAATCTTGCATAAATTTTCACCCCATCCCATCATTTCTGCTTTCAGCGGAGATGGAAATACACCACTTTTCATTTTTTTGTAGTTATCAGCAAATGCATAAAGCGATATCCCAAAAAAATGATACCAAGCACCTTCGAGGTCGCCACCATTATCCTTGTCTCCTCTAATATCTTTTAATTTTGAAAGATAGCTTGATCGCTCTTTTTTACTATAAGACTGTAAGGAGGAATCCTCACGAGGATAGTATCTTAGTTTCAAGCGAAGTATATTGTGACACAAAAGTAATGATTCAAATATATCACCCTTTCTCAAATCCATTGCTTTTTCAAAAATGTCAATGGGACTGACACTGTTATCCTTTTGATCTTTTAACCAATCACCAATTTCTTGTTCACTGCCAGTATAAAATTTAGAAGGAATAAATTCTCCATTTAAAAGATCAGGGTTAAACCCCGAAACATCGAGCAAAGGAGTATAATCCGTTGTATGGTCAACGAGTTTTGGCAAAAACTTTTTTTTGTCCTTTTGGTTTAAATATACACATTGTGCTAAGTTTTCTGCATCTATATAGTATAAATCATCACGCATTTTCCACGTTGGGATAATCCACGAAACAGTTGAGTCTGAACGCTTGCGAAGGTTATTAATCCTGTCTGGTTCGACTCCTTTAAATGCAGGTTTACCATTTTCAATAATATCTTGAAAATAGTTCATCGTATTTTGATTCCCGGTAATAAAAGATACTGTGTTATAAAAAAGTGGGCCTGTATTAGCGACTAGATATAAAGTATTTTTTCCAACCCAAAAAGAAGTGACTTTGATGGCATCTTTGATTGGATGCTGGCCATCGCTTGATTGGATGCTACCACCGCTTCCAAAAGAATAGTTATAAAAAAACAAAGCGCATATAAGTATTACTTTAACAATATTTTTCATAAATCCTTGAGACAAAATATCTATTGATATATCGGAACAACATTGAGTCTATTGAGGATTAGGATTTATTATTGATTTATTGGAAATTTATTCCCAATGTAATTTATGTACACAAATAGACGACATAAAATATCGGTTAAGATTAATTATCTTACCGACAATATATTTGCTAAAGTTCCTGATCATCAAGCCTTATCAGAAACTGCCGCACTTCTATCGGCCCGGACAAAAGATTTGTTGAAGCAAAGGATAACTATTTCAATCAGCTGTTGTCCTAGCCCAGAGGATAAATATAACCATAAAGTTTCTGGCCAGAATACAAGACGGAAAATCATTTCGAGCCGATGGACTTAAGTACCTGCATCAAGCATGTGCTTATGCGACTTTTTACTTCGCGATAGGCTTGTTGGCCCAGAAAAAGTGGTTTTTTTGCAGATAGTTGAAGAATTTCTTGTTTGAGTAGTGCCGCAAATTTTTCTGATGAAACGTAGTCTTCTCCTCCAAGAAGAAGAAGACCTTTTATTCCGCCAAAGGAAAATTTTGTATTCAGCTCAAGACCAGTATCTGCAATTGCATTTACAATTGCAACCATCAGCTCATCTGTAGACTTGCCAGTGGCAGAATTTAAACATTTTTGAATTGACTCCTCAACCGTTTTTAAAGAAGGGCTTGTTGTGCCATGAGTTCCCATCTGTAAAGCTGCTTCCGCAATGGATTTCGCTTCTCTACGATTCACTCCAGCCAAAAATTTAGCTAATACAACTCTATCGTCCGATTTCAGAATTCCTGTTTTAGAAAAGTCTGTAGCTTGGCCAAAATCAATTGGATAAATTGCTTTATTTTGTTCATCAATTAGAAAATTACCACTGTGGCCATCTGGGTTAAACCATCCCTCGCGAAATAATAGACGTAGATTTGCCTCGACAATTGCGGGACCGGTTGCTTCTTTGGCCGCTAATGTAGATTTTCCCCAACTTACTCCATCTACTTTTTTCAGCACTAGGAGATTATCTCTAACTTGGAAGCCAGGAACTACGCTAGGAACTTCAAAATGCCATCCATGTAACTTTGACCCTAATTCTTGATTCATTTTACTAAAGTGGCTCTCAGCTTCTGATATACGTTGTGCCTCTTTGGTCATGCGCATTTCATCAGCGAGTTGATCTTTTACGCCAGAGATAACTGATTGAAACATACCGCGTGGTAAATCCATCTGGCAATTTTTCAGTTCATCCAAATAGCGCAAACTAAGATCGATATTACCACCGACTTGCTCAGGAGCATGTGGGCGTTGAATTAAAAAGGCAACCTGACTTCCATCGTCTAACTCCGCATGGACAACAGTTTTCAAACTTGCACTTCCGATAATTTCTTTGAGTTCACGAATTCGCGCATGTTCCGAAGGGGTAAGAGTTTCTTTGAGTATGCGTTCGACCTCGACTTTTGCTAAAGGAGTTGCCCCATCTTTTAATTTAGCTGTTTCCTTCGTGACCTCGGGGCCAAAAAGCTTCCACACCGAACTCATCTGTCCAAATTTAATTCCAACGGTTTGAAAAACTTCAAACAAACTGGCCACACTACCTTTTTCACGACTTATTTGGCTCATAAGATAAGCAAGCGTCACCGTGCGTTCATGTTCAGGAATTACCTTGAGAAAAGGAACTAAGAGTTTTTCTTCAGTGCCTCCTTTAGTGTATCCTATGATATCTCTCATCATGCGAAGAAAAAATTGGTCATCTGTACCAATTTGCGGACGCATGTGATCAACAAGCGTTTCAATAACAGGTATTCGCTCTTCCGGTTTAGACTCCACGATAAGTGCTTTGAACTGGTCTATCGCTTTTCTAGTTTTAGTAGTCAGTTGCTCTGCTTCTTTATCCAAGACAATGTTGCCTGTTTTTATTTGAGGTAAATTTCCCATAAGCGTTATGGCCATTTCACGTTCTGGGAAAGGATTGACTTTGGGGTTAACGATATATAGCAAGAGTTTTTGTCGTGTTTTATCATCCATTTTTTCAATAGCGGCCGAAACAGTAGAACCGATGTTGGCAAAAATCGGCTGAATCTTTCGCCAATTATATGATTTCTCATTCTCTATAATTTCCAGAAGATCTCCACTGACACCTGCTTTCCAAGCAATGTTTTCAAGAAGTGCATCTCTGGCAAACCCACCTCGTGGGACATGGGTTTTTGTGTTCTCGACAAGCTGATTAACAAACTGTTCCTCAATCTTTCCATTGGCCTTTGCCTTTAAGATTTGGTGATTGGTTACAGCTTTTGAGAGGTCAACTTGAAGTTCAGAACTAGATACTCTTCCATCTCGCAAAGCCTGTTCAACTTTGAGTTGCCAGTCAGGATTTTTTTCCCAATCAACTTTTTTCAGCAGATGTTCTAGGAATTCATCTGTCGCCTTGCTTCCACTTTTTTTAACAGTTAGGCGTTGATATAATTCCCAGGCCTTTTCTGAATCTAGATTTTGGTCTAATAACGAGATAATTGTACTTTTTAGACGATTAATTCCTTGGCTATCTGGATAGCGAAACCTTTCAACATAGTTTCCGCTTGCAGGATCAAGAAGATTAACCCATCTTTGCAACCACTCCTCTTTTTGAACACCAGTTTTGCAATTGGCCAGACCTTCTCGAAACTCATTTTCTAGCTCCGCCCCAAAGCGGTCGCTACCTACGAGTACGCTATACGCATATCCATCCGAAGAGGCAATCGTACCAGGAGCATGCAACCGAGCAAGGCCTTCCAGTGTTGCGAAAGGAGAATTAGTCACACCATATTTTTCAAGTACTGTTTGGATATCATGAACGCTTTTCTTAGAGCCGTGCAACCATTGCCCACTCCCAAATCCGCTGGCCTTGTTCATCTCTGTTTTAAAGTCAGTTTTTTCAAGGTGAATACTTCGAAGCAGATGTTGTTTTTTTGATTTTTCGAGTGAAGAGCGATCAATAGATGTAGCGATTATATGAAGACTTTCATCAATAGGGCTTATACCAGACTCAGGTTGTAGGGACTCTTTCCATAATCTCCAAAATTCAGAATTTATTTTTTCTTCCGGAACATTAGCTAATCTAGATATAAGTTTATCCGTTTTTAGTTGGAAAGATTCTAGTTTTGATGACGGATTCATACGAAGGTAAGTTTCTGCAAACGATTCTTGAGCACTTTCACGAAGTTCCACAGAAGCTAGCACAGCCTGGTTTTTATCTCCGCGCAAATATGGTAGTAAGCTGTCATCAACCCACGTTAGCGTTGCTGGAAAGTACTCATCCCCTGGGTGACCTGCAAGTATTTGGGCATACCCATCAGTTGTTGTGAATTGTTTTACGGCACTTAATAATTGAGAACGGCCTTGCCCTGCGGGAATGCCTAACTGAGTCCAGATTTCGGCCCAGTTGATATTTAGGCTCGGGGTCATAATATCCATTAAACCGTAAAAACCCCTATCGGCCCAGATGTGCTCTAATGTTTCTCTGGTCATTGTAGTCAGTTCGCTTCCAGTTGTTGTATTGAAATATTTATATCGGTTAAGTAGAAGAGGGCTTTTGTCAGGATGTCTTTTGCTCGAAAAAAGAAATGGCCCTATCGGTGATTTATCAAAAGTGGAATCAAGCTGTTTTTCAAAGGAAAATCGCTTTGCTAAAGTTAAATTCGGGGCAATTTTTTTGTAGTAATAATCTGTTAAACGAATGCGAAATTCTGCCCCACTTTCGGAAGCAGTCTTTGTGACAGTATCCCACTGATCCTTAAAGTCGTTTTGAAACGTCTCAAAAAATGCCTTCTCCGGCATTACCTGCGTAGCACGAGAAAAACCATGCCTCATATCTTTAACTTGAAAACCTTGCGCCCGAATAGCGGTGGCGATTGAGTCGGTATACTGAGGTGAAGAATAGAATGGAATATGACGCATAAATTCGTCATGTGCAGGAAGGTTAATAAACTCACTAGACCGATTGGTTTCTCGAAAAGTCTGCTTCATGAGTTCTTTTGAAAAAATTGGCGGAGCTGTCGGACTAGTGGATATTTTTTCAAACAATTGAGTAATGGCTGTAGTTTGCTGGGAAGACAATGAAGGATTTTTGAGTAATCCTTGATCTAAACGAAGCAACAATCGATTAAATTCGACATCGCGCATACCAGCAGGATTTTGCTCCATTAGTGCGTATAGTCGCTTAATATTATCGTCAAGTGATAATGGTTCTTGAAAGATCCATTTATCCTGAATTTTTTGAAGCTCTTGTTGCAACAACTTTGTCTCTGTTACTATGGAGTGTTGATTTGGAGTGCCCTTGGTATAGCGATCAAGAGTTAGTACGAGACGTTGAGTGGAAAGTCGCATGGTGTCTTCTGGGTGACTACTAGCGGCTGCCTCCAGAAGTGTTGAGTTCGAGTTAGCAAGATCTTTTAGTGCGGAGTACAGTCCGTCTCTTGGGTAGCCAGCCTCTCGGAGAATTTCGATTGCTTCAGAATCCGCACGGATTTCTTGAGATTGACTAGCAATCGACGCAAAGTCGCCTTTTCCTAGGCCGTGAGGATCGGCAGCATCGAGTGGGTGTGCTAGTTCGTGAGCAAGAGTTCCGGCGAGTTTTGCGATGGCCTCAGCTGAGTTTTGTGGTTCGGATTTGAAGTACTTTTCAATTAATGCAGTTGAAACAAAGACATGATTTTCAATGCCGGCCTCAGTTTTAATGGTCGCCACAAATGCTTGCAGTGATGGGCTTTCAATGATGGCGACATGACTATTCCAAACTTCTGCAAATTTTCCTTGGATTGTTCGTTGCGCTCCAGATAATTCTCCAAACACAGTATCTAGAATTTTGTATGTTTCAGGTGCTTGAGTGTGATCAAGAACTTTTCCGCGCTGTTCATTAATTGCATCATAAAGATCTTGTTTTGATACTTCGGCCGGAGGTTTTGAAAGTGCCGATGGTTGCCAAACTATAATATGCAAAAAAAACGTAGCAACAAACCACCACAGAAGTCGTAAAGATGAAGACGATTTGCTCTTGGAATCCATATGGATTTTTCGGCTTTTATTACTTGAATGTTTAAGCTTTTTTTGACAGATCTTAATGTTTTCGAGTAATAATTGGTACTGACAAAACAAACCGACCAAAACACTCTATTATGTCAAGCTCTCGCGGTCTCTGGAAAGGTCATTTTTATAGGGCGTGGCCAATTAAATTTGCCCAGCAACTGATCCTGTTATACTTTTTCACGAAATTTTGCAAGATAGATTGCCCGTGTAACTGAAAGTAAAACAGTCTTATTCAAGTCCCCAAAGTGGATCATTATACAGGGGCGATGTAAAAAAATTAATTCAAGATTGCAAAAATCAGTCATGTGGTAAATTGAGCCTAATTCATACCGCCGTTTAATTTACTTGCTTATATCCGTTGGTGCCGAAGATACTAAACTCTGTAATAGCTAAAACCTAAATTACGGTTCAATTGCGAAATTTTTTGCATCTGCTGTTTCACTTTTGAAACGATGTTCTCAATTGAGAACACAAACTTTACTCAACGCCAACGCTAACCGCTTAAAATCTATAGAGTGCTCACAATAGCAAAGTGGCACACCAATCGCAATACAGTGGCCGCGGGAAGTAGAATTTGGGAGAAACCCTCCTATAATTTCTGCTTTTCGATGAAACCATTATAGGAGGTTTTCAGTATGAAAACGAAAGAAGATTTAGAAAACAAGGCATCTGCCAATGAATTTTTGCGCGAGTGCCTGCATCGATTGAAGAAAGATTTTGGCAATGTTTCCGCCGTTCATCTTTCCAGAAAGCTGGGTGTTCCAAGAACAACGATTGGCAGAATAGAAAACCGTGAAGTAGAAACACCCGACTTCATCAACGCCTTAAAAATAGTTAGGGCCAAATGCAATGATGAAACAGTCTATGAATTCATTAGCAAGTTTTATCCGCAAATGGCCGCTACCTTCAAAGCCGTCTACTCTGGCAACACCAATGTTCCATTTGTATCCATGGATTCCGAGGCATTTTTTGAGGATAGTGGCACCTATGAATTTATGCTCATGGCATCAACGAAGAAAAGGTTTACTGAGCAGATGGTCCTTGACCACTACGGGAAACGTGGACTGGCCAAAGTGAATGAGCTTATTGAGCAAGGTATTTTGAAAAAACAAGATGGCGCAATTATTTTGGCCCAAGGCAATATTAATGCTGGCCAAGAAACCGTACACCGACTTTTTCAAAATTTGATTGCATTCAATTATGATGTTAGTTCCTTCGCCAATAAGAACAACTGGCTCACTGTGCAATATGAGTCCGTTGACAAAGAAAAAGTTTTGCCGGCGATGATGGGCATCATGAGAGATGCAAACCAAAAGATCAGAGAACTTTTGCAAGCACCAACATCACGAGGTAACGATGTCGTATGGGCCGGATTATCAGCGGATACCATCGACAAATTTACTTCCACATACAACCAATTAACAGCATAAGAACATAGGAGACATAAAATGAAATTATTAAACAGTGTCGTGTCAGTATCGGTATCAGTAATACTAACCCTTGGAGTTGCCCCCGTACTTGCTTCAGATATTCAGTATATTGCTTTCAGCACAGAAAAGGTGCTCGATTTAAAAACTACTGGTGGAGATGTGGTGACGATTGATGAAATAAAAGATGGCTTTTCTCAAGTTGCCGGCACCAAAATTGTTGGTAGCAAGCTACTAATGAAAAAAAGTGCGCCAGTTGTTAACATGAAGCTATTTAATGGAGCGATAGTTGATTTTAAAGCTGCCTATAGCGGTCAATCAGTAATGGGTGGAGATATGGGTGGTGGTGGAAAAGGTGGAGCAAAGCTTTAGCTTTTGAGTGTATGTGATTTTGATGTTTTGAAAAATTAATAATGGCCGCGCCGGGCCACTAAACAGGCCTAGCGGCGCGGTTTGTTTTAATTTAAATATTAAGTAAATGCGTGTGTGGAAAAAGTACACGATGCGAAAAGAAAATTGATTTGGATTATTGTTGATGATACTAAGTAAAACCCTCGAAAATAACAAAAATACTGTTTTGTTGAGTAGCGAGTTTAGTTACAAAAATAAATGGAGGTTGTATGTCAAAAAAAATGTCTATGTTGTTTGTTTCTGGTTTTCTACTGTCCAAGGTTTGTTTTGCCGAGATGATTAATTTAACACTACAAACGAAAAGTTCAAATCTTCCACAAATAAAAGATGGTAGCACTTTGGCAAATTATCTAAATGTAATGGGGATTGAAGGAGTAGTAATTAATGAGTTTATCAGCCACGACGAAAACACGTATATTAATTTATCTTGTGCCGATTGTGATATTGTTGAGCTTGGCAGTGCTATCAAAATGGCATCTTCTTGGAACATCAGTGGTGGCGGATCAAGCGAAAAGTAATCATAATATGAAAAGATTGAATTACGTAATTGCTTTGCCTCAAAAGGAAGCAAAAAAAATAAACTTTTCACTTGATCCGGATGATTCCGACTTATTATTTAATTATACAGTGCTCAATAATCTTATCGGAACTTTGGTCAAGACAGGTCTTTCTGGAAAAGTTGAACCATACTTGGCAAAATCTTGGGAAGTATTTGATGGAGGCAAAGAGTGGCTATTCACTCTTAAAGATAATATTAGGTGTTCAGATGGCGAACCTATAACTGCTACAAGCTACGTTGAAAATCTAAAACGACAATTACACTCATATTCTAAACGTAGTTCCGTACTTTTGTTTGATAAAATTGAAGGATGGGATAGTTTTAAAAAAGGGTTACCCGAGAGTGATTTGGGACTGACCTCAGTAAACGGAAATCAAATTCATTTTAAATTTACCGAGAAAGTCGAATGGGGAATTGAATTACTCAGAATGCCGTATTTCGGATATTGGTGCGCGAAAAATTTTGTGGATGGACACTTCTCAACACCAAATGGATTTGTTGCCTCTGGACCATATACTGTTAAGGAGTTTTTATCTGATAAAACGACTATTGTAATGCAATCTCGTACAGACTTAGTGACTAGTAGTGATGGGCCAAAAGAAATTAGTATAACTTCTAGCTTTCTTTCAGGAAATCTCACATCGGGGCCATACCAGACATATTATTTGGGAGCCACCGTTCCATCAGAAATATCTAATCTACAAGATTTTCGGCTAGTAAAGAGTCAACCTACGATGTTGATGGCAATGATCTTGACACCGAGAAGTGGTGGGATATTTGAGTCAGTCGAAAATAGAGTTGCTTTTCATAAACAATTTTTGCTAATTAGAAATGATTATCTGTTGCCTTCGAAATCATACACCCCCACAAATTATTTCTATTCAATCTCTCCTTCGAAATTGCCTGAGCTATCGGTTGGTAAGTGGACAGTTCCAAAAAACGTTGAAATTAAGTTGACTTTGCCTAGCAGAATAACTCATCAAGAACGCTTAACTCTTTTAAAAATGGTAGAGGATGTTTTTGGTAAACTCGGAACGAAAGCTTCCATTATTGAAGAGCAAGGATTATCGATTTCAGAGTGGAGAAAACGTGCAAATTCAAATCAGTACTATGATATAAAAATTACCACAGTAGATTCTGGTGCAAATTTTATCAATCCATGTACTCAAATGATCTTTTGTTCAACGCTAGGGGCATCATTCCCTGATCCTAGCGGTAAAATTTGTTCATTGGTTAAAAAGTATGAGGCAACACAACGTCCAGTTGATCAAGAATACGTTGAAACATTTAATTCTGCTCTTGAAAGCGATGCTGCAGTAATTCCACTTTTTAATATGGGGTATGCTTGGCTCTATTCGAAAGATATTGACGAAAATTCAATTTCTAACATGATTGAAGCACCTAGCTTCGATAATCTGAAATTAAACTAATTGCGAAGTAGTTATGTTGATATCTAACTTTTTAAAAGATAATGTACCAAGTTTTGCAGGGTTTAAAGAACAACCTATAGTCAATAAACTTGGCTCGACAGTTGGTTGGCATTCGCACTGTTATCAAAATGGTAATCAATATCCGTTAGGCGGTGGTACGGCCACGGATCGTGAAACTGCCAGACGGATTTCCATCGCTGAAACATTCGAAAGATTCCTATTTCGAAAACAAATTGATAGTGGCAAATCAGAACTTTTTCTTTTTGATCAAGTACCAAGTACATGTGGACTTGCGTGTGGTTTTGACCTTTCTAAAACAAAGATGAGATCTTTTTGCGAAGGAGTTGAAAGATGGGCCTGGTCACAATGGATTGATCGCAAGCACACTATTGATGAAATGACTGCGCCTACGCAGCTTTCGGAACTATCAATTCATCTTGCTTCTGCGTTTATTGGCCATAAGTACTACCAAAAAAAACTAATTGTTCAATTAGACAATGTTCAATACGATGTAAATTTCAACGTGTTCTTGGGAATGACAGACCGTGGTGTCTTTGCTGGATCACGAGTCACTGGTAAATTTGATGATCAATGGGGTCATGCGATAATCGAGGCGTGGAGAAATTATAACAATTTTCAGCTATTCAATGAAAACATTGAACTGGATTGGTTAGAAAGACGAGTGTTTTTCTTTGGTCGCAACAAAGGCGAAGCATTGCTTCAAATTAACGCCACTAATAATATTAATTGGCCAATTCCGGTGGTACGATTTCACAGTAGGATTGATACAGAAATTGAAGGTGTGTATCTGTTTAGAACGCTACTAGAAGATTACGTCCCTTGGACGGATGGCAACGACAATCGTTTCGTTTACTAGCTTGGCCAATTTTATGGGACAACAAAAAGCAATATTCAAATTAAGAACAATTCCACCTTGGGTAATTGGCGTTGTATTTGCGTGGGTAATAATTATACATGCCATTTTTTATTTCATTCTTCAATCTCAAGTTCGCGACAGAGAAAGTGTTTTAACAACGCTAGTAAGGCAAGATTTGGAAATGGTTAATTATGAATTGATGGCCAGGACAGTAAATGATTTAGAGAATATAAAATTAATACGCTGTTCATCAATAGTTTTAAAATCAAATCCACCGCAAGTTGTTTTAAATCATTCGTTTAAAGATGGTTGTTCGCCCTGGCCACTATTGCTTACAGGGACGAATAGCAAAGTAGAATACAAAGCGATTAACGGTAGCTTGTTTGATATAAGCTTCGTTTTTAGGCCCGATTCAATTTTTTATGTAGCAGTTTATTCTCTTCAGTTTTTTGGCGGGCTACTCATTATTCTTCTGCATGGTGTACAACAAAGAAAATTAAATTTTAAACTACAAACGTTAGAAATAGAAAATAACAAAACCATGGAAGTTTTTAATGTAACCAAGCAAGTCGCACATGACATCCGCTCACCTTTAGCCGCTCTTGATATGGCGCTCAAAGATGATGCTTCACTTCCTGAGAGCAAGCGCCTTATTGTGCGAACTGCTACCAATCGAATTCATGAAATTGCCAATGAACTTTTACAAAAAAACAAATCAACAATCAGTAAGAACGAGGTTGATAGCAAAGAAGATGAAAGCGTAATGCAGAAAATTTTGCTGTCAAGTGTAGCTGAATCAATTGTTGCAGAAAAGCGAATGCAATATCGCGCCCGTCAAGGAATTTTAATCCAGAGTAATTTATCTGAAAATTCCTATGGGATTTTTGTTTCGATTCATACAAGAGAGTTTAGACGAATCATTTCTAATCTAATTAACAACTCGGTAGAAGCATTTACAGGCGGTATTGGAAATATCACCGTTGGGATTAAGCGCGCCGAGGCTGAGAAGATGGTGTGTATAGAGGTGACAGATAATGGTAAAGGTATGCCATCTCATATTGTCGCCAAACTTGGTGAGCGCGGTGTATCTTTTGGAAAAGAGAGTTCTGCCGGTAGTGGAAGTGGACTTGGGGTATTTCATGCCAAATCCTCGGTAGAAAAGTGGGGCGGGAAGTTTGCGATTGAATCGAAAGAAAATCAAGGCACAACGGTTAAAATATATCTACCAGAAGCACAGTTACCAATTAGTTTTGTACCTAAAATTAAACTTAGTGTTGGCCAGAAAGTGGTTGTTCTCGATGATGATCAGAGTATTCACCAGATATGGAATGGACGCTTTGATTCAGCCAAAACGCATGAAAGTAACGTCGAGATTGTCCATTTCGCCGCAATTGCTGATTGTGAAAAATGGATGGAACGCGATCGGGCCAATCTGTACCTCATAGATTTTGAATTTTTAGGAAATAAAGAAAGTGGGTTTGATTTTATTGTGCGTAAGAATTTACAAAAACAGACAGTGCTGGTGACCAGTCGATATGAAGAACCTGAGTTACAGGCAAAGTGTGAGAGTGCTGGTATTGGCCTTGTCCCAAAGGGCCTTGCTGCCTATGTTCCAATTGTGATTGAAAGTCCTGCTTCAACAACGTCAGCGAAAGTTGCGGAGAGACTAGATGCCATCTTGATTGATGATGATCTGCTTGTGCAGATGATTTGGGAGGCAAAGGCGGCCGACAAAAAACTTAAGGTCAAAATCTATAGCGATCCATCGGAAGTTGATTTTTCAAAGATTGCTCATGATTGTCCAATCTATATTGATTCAAATCTAAAAGATGGGGTGAAAGGTGAAGGGATTGCAGCCAAGCTACACAGCGAAGGTTTTAGTCGCCTCTATCTGGCCACAGGATATGAAAAAGAACACTTTGCCCATCTCACATTTTTAAAGGGTGTCATCGGCAAAGAACCTCCGTGGTAGAATTAATACTATTAAATCTTGGTTTAATGCAGTTTGGCTTACGGAGAAACAAAATTTGAACCCTAACAATCTTAATGTCGGAATTTTTTCATGGTTTGGATATGATCTACCTTTACGAGAAAGGTCCAAGCTAATTAAGGAAGCTGGATTTAATTCAACATTTCTTTGGTACGGAGTGGAAGAAAAACTATATGAGAGTGGTGAAATTGAAGCCGCGCCAACTATTGTTCGAAACTATGGTTTAAATATAGAAACGATTCATGCCTCATACCAGAACTGCAGTGATATCTGGTATCAAAAAGAAAATGGGCGCAATAAAAAAATTGAAGAATACTTCGATGCGATATCCTTTGCCTCCAAACATAAAATTCCTTGCGTTGTGATACATGTTACAGGAAGCTCACTAACGGGGATTCCCAATGATTACGGTCTTAACTCGATCTCGAAAATTATTAATTTTGCGGAAGCAGAAAAAGTCTATGTGGCGATTGAAAACACGAGAAATATGCAATTTGTTAATCATGTTTTTGAAAATATCAAATCACCATATTTAAAACTTTGTTATGATTCGTCACATGATTTTTTATATGGTAATCCACCATTAGAAATTTTGAAAAGATGGGGCGATTTGCTTTATTCTACTCATCTCTCTGACAATGATGGGAAATCTGACAAACATTGGTTGCCTTTTACTGGGGTTGTTGACTGGAATAAACTTGGAAAAAACTTATATGGTAAACATTTGCTACAGTCAGTGATGATTGAGGCGTTCCCTCAAGAAACTAATCGGCCAACCGCATCTGAGTTTTTACATCTTGCCTACCAATCGGCCATTCAGTGTAAAGGGAATGTTCAAAAATGGCCGTAAGCAGATAGTTATTATGCAACCAACTTAACCTTGGCCCCAACGCCGGCCCTATCCACCATATCTTGCAAGGCAACAGTAACCCAAACATTAAAAGGCTCTTTGAGACGTTTCGCAAATTTCATCGCCTGATCTACTGTTACAAAATCGCGCTTATTTTCAAGATTTGAAATATAAGCCTTTTTTGTACCGAGCTTATCCGCCAATTCTTCCTGCGTTAGACTTTCGCGAGTCCTGTAGGCGCGTAATGTCATGGCAAAAGAAATTTCCTCGCCAGAAATTTGCTCTAAAAATTTCATCGCCTTTGATTTTTTCATAACACTATCCTTTTCAGTACCTATGTTTATTAACTTCTAGTACCGTTATAATCTCGATCTCTCCGTTTTCAGCAATCGAATAAAATACTCGATACGCTCTGCTTAACCTAACCGATCTTTGTCCCTGTCGATCTCCATGCAATGGTTCATCATGATAGCCCCTAATTTTTCTAACCTCATGTATCCCAACTTCTTCAACCGAAAATGTCCAAATCATAAGGGCCTCTACAATATTTTTTGGAAGTTTTTCAATCTCCTTCATTGCCCTTTTTGTAAAAACTATTTCCGCCTTCTTCATTACTTTAATGTACAGTAATTTACTATACCTGTCAATTACCATATAAAACTCCTCTATGTGTTACACCCCGATCGGTTCCAACAAAAATTTTAACTGCTCAGGTTTTGCTCAGGTCAGCGGATGAAAGATAATTAAATTTGATGAAAAGAAATGAAAAAGAAAATTGGTAACGAATTAATTTTATTAACAACATGTTGTTATTATTAATGTTTTCCTACTTCAAATAGCTTCCCCGTGGGTGTACCACTTGTTGGATAAGCCTCTGGAAACAGAGGCTTTTTTTTTGCCTTTTCTCAAAGTGCTCAGGTTTGCTCAGGTCCTGAATTTGACCCAACTTTTACTCACTACACCGCTTTTAACAGTTGCTTATTTACCGCAGAAAGAATTTTCTCTTGATGTTTAGTTAGGGCCACTAACTTGCCAAGCTTAAATCCTGTTTTCGGAT
>Ga0208373_1002327_pt1 | contig 21492 bp, 15 predicted proteins | sample RifOxyC2_FD_184036 | JGI IMG/M metagenome (GOLD analysis project Ga0208373, IMG submission 184036) | Soil microbial communities from Rifle, Colorado - Rifle Oxygen_injection C2 (SPAdes) | ecosystem: Environmental > Terrestrial > Deep subsurface > Rock core/Sediment | place: Rifle, Colorado... | reverse complement strand
GCCGGAGCCGATACCGTCGCCGGAAAAATTCAAGGTGGAGCCAGCGCTGTTGCCTACACCACCACCGCAGCTGATTACGCCGAATATTTTAGAATTGCCGATGTTAATAATAAGCCTGAACCGGGCGATCTTGTCAGTATTTCTACAACTGACAAATCTGTAGAAAAAAGTCTAACGCCATCTAATGTTATTGGAGTTATTTCATCCAACCCAGGCTTTATCGGCAATGGCCCGATTTGTCAAATCGGAGATGAAAATTGCGAGAGTAACTACGAAGAATATAATGTCCTCGTCGGTCTTTCCGGACAAATCGATACTAAAGTTTCAACTGTCAGCGGTCTTATTAAATCCGGTGACCCTTTAACTTCATCCGATAGTCCCGGCGTTGCTGTTAAAGCCACAAGCGCTGGTTTCATCATCGGTTATGCGCTTGAGTCATATTCGGATCGAGAAGTTGGAAAGATCAAAGTAATGGTCAGCCCGTCCTGGCACGACCCGGATGTCTATCTAACTTCAACCGGCGATCTAAAAATCGAGTTGAAAAACGCATCTGGTAGTGCGGATTTTGTCTATGACGGCAACCTGGAAAATCAAATATCTAATATTAAAGAACAAAATTACGTGTTAAATTTTAAAAATGAACTAGTCAGTCGAATCGGAGCATTTTCCGAATTGATGAGTGCTAAAATACGATCTGGATTTATTGAAACGGAAAATGCGATTGTCAATAATATTTTGATCGCTAAAAATATTTTCGTCAAAGAAAAAATCATCTCCCCTGTTATTGAAACAACGGATTTGATAGCGACCGGCAGCGCCCAAATAAATAAAATCCAGACGAATGAAATTAAACCACAAAATCAGGATTTAATCGTTGATCTCTCCAATGAGTCGAATGAGTCCAATGGGACTAATTCTTCGTCTTCAGGTCAGCTTGCCCGCCTGATCATCAAAGGCCTTGAAGGAAAATCAGCGGTCGTGATTGATGCGGCCGGAAATGCCTCGTTCTCAGGTCAAATAATCGCCGATTCAATTACAATCGATAATGACGCCACCGTCTCTGGTAATCTCGCGTCAAATACATTGACAACCAACGAAGCATCTATTTCCGGAAAATTGATTGCCGGAGAGATCGAATCCTCAACGATCGAAAATCTATCATCTAGCATCAATAATCAAGGATCTAATATCAATGACATCCAACAGTTATTGGCCGATATCCAAAATCAACCTATGCCAAATTTGACCAATGAGACTAATTTAACTAACGTGGGTAATTTTGATTCAATCACCGTTACCGGCAATTCTAATCTTTACAATGTTTCCGTTTCCGGTTCACTTCTCGTCGGAACAACTTTAATAGATCAAAATTCGATCATATCCCTTTCGTCCGAACTTAGACTTTCTGCCCTATCAACAATCAATTTGCTTGACGGAGCGGTAATGATCGCCAAAGACGGGACAATAACAACAAAGGGTGAACTGATTGCCGAAAAGGGAATACGAACGAATGAAATAAAATCATTGACCGATGACGGTCAAGTAACAATCAACAATTTAACAATTAACAATTTAACAATTGAAGATAAATATCTTGATGCCACCGATTCGGCTTCGATCATCACCGCGCCAGATAATTTCGCTCTAAATGGCATCTTTGCCCCGGCGATCGAAACGGCGACGGCCAGCGCCGGCCTGGGAATTTTACCGGAAAATTCCAATGAGATCATTGTTTATAACGATAGCGTTAAAGCAGATTCCCTGATATATTTGACGCCGACTTCCACGTCTAATTCTATTTCCCAATTAACGATCGGACAAAAACAGGACTGTTCCCAACAGCCGATCGGTTGTAAAAAATATTTCAAAGTCGTTATTTCAACGCCATCAATTTTGCCAACCAAATTTAATTGGTTGATTGTTAATTAGTATGAATAAAAACCGTCAATCAATCAGATTAAAAAATTATGATTATTCCCAATCGGGATTGTATTTTATAACGATTTGTACCCAAAACAGGGAATGTTTATTGGGTGATATTGTTGTAGGGGTCGGGCGTGACCGACCCGTTTCAATGAATTTAAATCAATACGGAAAAATCATTGAAAATATATGGAAATCATTACCCGATCATCATCCGGTCGAATTGGACGCGTTTCAAATAATGCCAAATCACGTACATTTTATTTTACATATTGTTTCGGGTGCACAACCGATGATTACGGGCGCGTCACGCCGCGCCCCTACAGGCGCGTTGGGTTTCGTCGTTGGAATGTTCAAAACGGAATGCACAAAACAAATCAATAAATTACAAAATACGCCTGGTCAAAAAATATTTCAACGCAATTATTACGAACATATTATTCGTACGGAAAATGATTTAAATAAAATCCGTGAATATATTATCAACAACCCAACAATGTGGGATCGGGATAGAAATAATCCAAAAAATACAATATGAAAAAAACATATCGATACATAAAATGTAGGGGCGAGGCGCGACTCGCCCATGATAATCAAAAAATAAATATTTTTAATATGGTTTTAAAACGGAAAATAATGCTTTTTTCGGTGATTTTTTTGATCATTACCCTGCCGATTTTTTATCTCGTAACCAAATATCAGTCAAAGGTTCAGGCGGCATGGATGAATGATAGCTGGCTTTATCGAACTGGATTAACGATCGGCAATACCGGAAGTGCAGACAGTGATAAAAAAGTAAAGTTTGATGTTGATACGGCAACTCTTATTACCGCCGGAAAGTTGCAGACCGACTGCGGTGATTCTAGATTCACAAATATTAACGGACGTGTGCTTCAATATTTTATTGACACGGAAGGCGGCGCATGCAATACAAACTCAACTGATTATTATGTGTTAGTTCCAACTATCAATACCGGAAACACAAATTTATACCACTATTACGGAAATCCATCGGTACAAAATGGCACAGTTTCCGCCCAATTTTCCCAAGCGACTTTCTCCCCGACTTCCGGCCCGACCGCCGCCTCCGAAGAAAACGGCGCCGCCCCGATCTCTTACTGGAAGTTTGATGAGGGATATGGGACGAACACAAATGATTCTACTAAAAATTCTAATACCGGCGTGTTTGGAACATCAACTGCGGCCCCTACTTGGAAATCTGAAGATCAATGCGTGTCCGGAAAATGTCTATATTTTGATGCTGGAGATTACGTCGATATTCCTCATAAAACTAATCAAGTAAATTTGCCTTTAACAATTGAAACTTGGGTCAAGTCAACTACTATTAATCAAGGAGACTGGAAGGCAATTGTTAGTAAATATCCCGCAGCTGCAAGCAATGGATGGAATATTGATTCTTCCAGCGGAAGTTATTATTTTTATTATTTTGTAGATGCAAATAATAAGTTATATTCAAGTGGTTATGGATACTCTTTTGGCACCGCTACAAATAATTGGACCCATTTAGTTGCTGTTGTAGAAACCTCAGGATTAAAATTGTATCGAGATGGACAGCTGGTTACCCAAGCTTCATGGACTGGCACCGCCGGAAATAGCACACAAAGTAATCCTCTTAGAATAGGTGGCATTACCAATAATAGCGCTTATCGTTTTAATGGATTTGTTGATGATGTTAAAATTTACCAATATGCCCGCTCGGCGGCTCAAATTAAATCTGACTTTGCTTCAAAAGGCTCTGGATCGGTAAAAGGCACAGCTGCTAGTTTAGGATCCAACATCAAAAATCTATCATCTTTTTCCGATGGATTAGTGGGATATTGGAAGATGGATGAGTCAGCTGTTAATACATGTACAGGTGGAGTTAATGATTCTTGCGACTCTTCCGGTAACGCCAGCAACGGCGCTTGGAATGGTAATACTACTTCTGCCGCTGGAAAATTTGGAAATTCTACCACTTACGATGGAATTGATGATTACACTTCGGTGACAGAAAACTCTGCCTGGGAGTTTTCTTCATCTTTTACCTTATCAACTTGGGTTTATTCCAACGGTACTCAAATTGCTTACGCTGGCATTGTTGCCAAAGATCAATCTAGTAATATGGGGAATTATGGTTTCTTTTACGATTCTGGTGGTACTATTGTAAGATTCGGTTTTTATGGAACTAACTCTGTTCAATCAGAAGTTGATACTCAAACCGCTATTCCCACAGGACAATGGGTTCATATTATTGGAGTTTTTGATGATATAAATAATACTTTGTATATATATCAAAACGGTGAACTAAAAGAAAAAGATACTACCATTACAAATACACCTTCTACAAATGATAACTCTTTAATATTTGGTTCAAGACAGGCTGGTTTATCATCATATGAATTTAACGGCAAAATCGACGAAGCCCGTATATACAACCGTGCCCTTTCCGGAAAAGAAGTTCGAGACCTATACTACTGGGCTCCTGGTCCGGTTGGATCTTGGAACTTTGATGAAAAAACCGGTGCGTCGATCAATGATATCAGTGGCAACGGATACACCGGCACCTGGAATGGGACAGGTGCAAGCCATTGGACGACCGGTAAATTTGGTTCGGCCGGAAATTTTAACGGTACCGATGATTATATTTCTCAAGGCACCGGTCCAACGATCGTTAACTCTGTTTCCTTTTGGACGTATCCGACTTCAACAACCAATTATTTTGTTGACTTAAACGGTTCAGCTTATATTTCTGCCACCTCCGGAACATTATCTGCGACCGGATTTACTTCTCCAACTATTTACGTCAACGGTGTTGTTTCTTTAACTTTGGCTGCTAACCAGTGGCAATATATAACTGTCACGACCGCAACTAATCTAAATGCTTCCGCCCTTAATTTCGGAAAAATTTCCACTAACTATTTAGCCGGGAAGCTTGATGAAGTAAAACTCTATAACTACGTCCGTAACTCCAAGCAAATCGTCGAGGATATGAACGCCGGCCACCCCGTGGGTGGAAGTCCGGTTGGTTCGCAACTTGGATATTGGAAATTTGACGAAGGCGCGGACAACACCTGCTCCAGCGGAGTAAACGACGTGTGTAATTCCGGTAACGTAGGTTCCGCATTGGATGGAACAAAAACCAATGCCACCTGGTCAATGAACGGGAAATTTGGCAAAGCAATTAATTTTGACGGTAATGGTGATTATGTAGATATCCCTGATAATAACAGTGTTGATTTAACTAATAGTTTTACCATTTCATTATGGTTGAAACCCTCTGATCTCACTCAAACTAATCGCTACTTGATTAGCAAAAGAAATGATGCTGGAACTGATAATTCTTATTCTATTATTTGGGAATATGTTGATAACCAAGTTGAATTTTATTCCGGTAGTTATACCGGCTCTAATCCTCGAACTGGTTCGGGTATTACTATTTCCGATACTAATTGGCATCAGATTATCTACAGTTATGATGGAACTACGTGGGCAGGATATTTAGATGGAATTAATAAATTTTCGACCGCTCGTACTTTTTCTTTGACAACTTCCAGTATTGATCTTCTTATTGGTACTTTTAATGCTTCCGGATTTTATTTTAATGGGTTAATTGACGAAGTGAAAATTTATAACTCTGCTCTCACGTCAGACGAAATAAAATTGGACTATAATCATGGATCAGCGATGGTTTTAGGCTCTGTGTCAACCGATTCGACAGGCGCTGTAGCGGATAATTCTTCCGCCCGTGGATATTGCGTTCCAGGAGATACGACTTCCTGCTCTGCTCCGGTTGGCGAATGGAAGTTTGACGAAAAAACCGGCACGAACGCGTATGATACGAGTGGGAATGGACTAACCGGAACATTTACTGGTAGCCCTAGGTGGCGTTCAGGAAAATTTGGTTCAGGTATTAATTTCGACGGGGGCAATGATTGGTCCGATCTAATTAGTGTTCCATATAATTCCGCTACTACTTTTAGCACTAATAAAGACATTACTATTTCAGCTTGGTTTAAAAGCACAGGATCCAGTTATACTCAAACAATCTTCGACAGCAGAGATGGAGGTATTGATTGGGCTGGTATTGGACTTTTCGTTGCTGGAACAGGAGAAGTTTCATATTATATTAGGGACAATGGCGGCCATTTCATTAATAGCGCAACTACCTCAACCTACATAGATAACAATTGGCATAATGCCACCTTGGTTGGAGACCGAGACGGTAACGCTGTTCTATATATTGACGGATCAATTAATGTTGGAACTACACAATCAATGTCCACAATAATTGATATTACCAATGCTCAAAATGATATCTTAGGAAATGCTTGTTGTTCTGCTTCGGCATGGGAAGAATTTCAAGGCACTATTGACCACGTCCGTATCTACAACTACGCCCGAACGCCGGCTCAAATCGCCTGGGACTACAATCGCGGCGGGCCGGTGGGACATTGGAAGATGGATGAGTGTCAAGGAAATACTGCTAACGACTCATCCGGTAATGGAAATAGCGGGACAATCACAATTGGAGCAACGGGAACAAATACTTCAGCGGGGACTTGTACGGGTAGTGCCGGCGAGGCCTGGAAAGACGGGGTAACCGGAAAATATAACTCCAGTCTGGAATTCGACGGAACGGATGATTATGTTTCAATTACTGATAATTCTGCACTAAATTCAAATTCCATTACTGTTGCCGCATGGATTAAAACATCAGGAACAAACAATTATTCAGGAATAATAGATAAATTTGTTAACACTGGTTATCAAATTAACATTGACAACTCTAGTCGTTTAAGATTTGACATTGGTGGTTCTCCATACCAGACTCTAACCGGAACAACAAATATAGAAACTGGTGATTGGTTTTTTGTTACCGCAACATATGACGGCACAACTGCAAAAGTGTTTGTCAATGGAAAACAGGAAAATAGTGTTAATTATTCTGGCGGAATAACAACATCAGGACAGTCACTCATAATTGGAAATGATACAGAAGCTGTTAACCGCTATTTCAACGGCCAGATAGACGATGTCCGGGTTTTCAATTACGCCCTGACCCCGTTACAAATCAAGACCTTATATAACGAAAATAGTTCAATTAGATTCGGTCCGGCAACGGGATCCCCGTAAACAAGTTTACGGGGTAAACACCATAAAAATATGGTCAAAAATAGACAATCAATCAGGTTACAAAATTATGATTATTCAAAATCGGGGTTGTATTTTGTCACAATTTGTACAGAAAACCGGGAATGTTTGTTTGGGGATATTGTTGTAGGGGTCGGGCGTGACCGACCCGTTTCAATGAATTTAAATCAATACGGAAAAATCATTGAAAATGTATGGGAATCATTACCCAAACATCATCCGGTTGAATTGGATGCATTTCAAATAATGCCAAATCACGTACATTTTATTTTACATATTGTTTCGGGCGCACGACCGATGATTACGGGCGCGTCACAATTATTTGATACGGGCGCGTCACGCCGCGCCCCTACAGGCACGTTGGGTTTTATCGTTGGGATGTTTAAAACGGAATGTTCAAAACAAATTAATAAATTACGAAATACACCTGGCAAAAAAATATTCCAACGCAATTATTACGAACACATCATCCATAATGAATCCGATCTAAATAAAATCCGTGAATATATTATTAACAACCCATTGATGTGGGATCGGGATCGAAATAATCCGGTGAATGCAAATAAAAAATAGGTGTAAAATAAAATTATGAAAATGAAAAGAGGTTTCACCCTGATGGAATTGTTGATCGTTATCGTTCTACTGGTTATTTTAGCCACGGCCCTTTTAGTTTCCTTAAATCCCTTCGGACAGATCAACAAAAGCCAGGACAGCAAAAGAAAGAGTGAATTATCATCGTTAGGAAAAGTCCTTGAAGATTGGTACAACGATAAAAACTGCTATCCAAAAGCCCAAGATATTTGCTATGACACGGTCGACTCTAATAACTCCTGTCATATTTGCGGCACGGAACCACAGTCGCCGTCATTTTCTCCTTATCTTTCCAGCCTTCCCTGTGATCCGAGACAGCCAAACAAAAAATATCTTTACCAAACTGATGGAAGCAGTTGTCCCGGTTGGTATATCACATATACCTCACTATCAAATAACAGTGACCCTGTGATCTCTGAGGTTGGCTGCCAAAACGGCTGTGGACCACCAGGAAACATAAACTATAATTATTTTCTTTCAAGTTCCAATATTATCCTTGAAGAAGGAATTGGTCCAACTACCAATCCTCCAAATCCAACGGCTACGTCAGTTCCTAATCCAACTTCAACCCCGAATCCATTAACTCCTACCGCCACTCCAAGTATCTCTTCAACTCCCACTCCTACTCCCACCCCGACCGGAATTGCTCCCAGCCCGACTCCAACCATTGTCTATGTTGGTAACTGTTCAACCTTTGCTACCCTATTTGTCAATCCGAACTGTAATGCTTGTGGCGATTATGCTGCATGTAAAGCGATCCACCCGGGTGAAACTTATTACACCGATGTCACTACTTGTGTAAAGGCTTGTTTCCCAGATTGATCTGTATTATTATGTAGATATGAATAATTTTTTTCAAAAAATTTTGACTACTTTCCTTTATTCTTTGGTCTTTTTATTTCCATTTTTCTTCCTTAATTTTACCCAGGAATATTTTGTCACTAACAAGTTATACCTTTTGGGTTTTGGAGTTTTATTGCTCGTCTTGATCTCTACCGTCCAGATTATTGTTTCCAAAAAAATATCTTGGGAAAAACGACCCTTTGACAAGCTGATCCTTCTTTTTTTAACGTCTGTTGCTGTATCAACTTTGCTTTCTTCACCCAACAAGATTCAGGCATTATTAAATCCAAATTTCGGGTTGGTGATGTTGATTTCGTTGGCGGTTTTGTATTTTTATATTTCGCGAATTCAATCGGAAATACGGGTCGGTCACGCCCGACCCCTACAATTGATGTCAATCATTCTATCGTTGGTCACAATAATTTTCTATTTTCAACCTTTCAAAAACGTTGCTCTTCCACAAAATCTTGCCTTTCTCAAAAATCCAGGTTTTACCCCAGTCGGTGCACAATTAGATCTGGCAATTCTACTGGGATTTTTTACGATTATTGCTATTGTTAATCTTTTGAAAAAAGGCGAAGAGACCTCTCCCCAACAGTCTATCATTTATCATCTAGGATCTATTATCTTGTCTCTGACCGCCCTATTATTCACTGTTTATTCGATAATGAAACCGGTACAGACGCCCAATTTGGGCGTCTCTACAATATTACCTCCCTTCCGGCTTTCCTGGTTTGCTGCCCTGGAAATTCTGAAAAACCCTCAGACGGCAATAATCGGCATTGGTCCGGATAATTTTTCCGCTATTTTTACCCGGGTAAAAGACTTTGCGTATAACCAATCCCCATTGTGGCAGATCAATAGTTTTAATGTTTCCCGTTCGGCAATTTTGCAAATCTTCACCGAAACGGGTATTTTTGGATTACTGGCGTTTGGTTTGTTGGTTGTTTATGCAATCAAACAAATATTGCGGGTCGGTCACGCCCGACCCCTACATTTTATTTTATTTATTTATTTGATTGTTTGTTTTTTCGTCTTTTCTCCTTCCCTGATCGTCTGGTTTCTGTTTTTTGTGATATTGGGTTTGATAAATCAAACCCCTACGACCGATGATCATACGTGTTTTTTGCGCAAAACCCCTACAGATTTTGATTTAACTGACTTGTTGCCTATTTATCTTGGTGTTATTATTATTTCCCTAGGTCTGATCGGTGTATCCGGTTATTTTCTCGGCCGCGCCTATGCTTCTGAATATTTTTTCAAAAAATCAATTGACGGTATAGCTTTAAACAATGCCAAACTAGTTTATGACAACCAAAGACAGGCGATTATTTTAAATCCGTACGTTGAAAGGTTTAGAAGTAATTTTGCCCAAACCAATCTTCTGATCGCCAATGGAATTGTCAAAAAAGACCAGACAAAAAAAATTTCCGAACAGGACCGTCAAACTATAACTCAAGCCGTTCAGGCGTCCATCACCGAAGCAAAAGCGGTCATTTCTTTGAACCCGCAAAAAGCGGATAACTGGAACGGTCTTGCTCAAATCTATCTTAATATCATTAATGCCGCCCAGGGCGCTGATGTCTGGACTATTTCGGCTTACCAACGGGCAATTTTAGCTGACCCACAAAATCCGGTTTATCGAGTCAGTTTGGGTGGGGTCTACTATTCTCAAAATAAATATGACGATGCTTTAAGATTTTTTGAACAGGCGATCTCCTTGAAACCTGATTGGCCTAATGCCAGCTACAACTACGCCTGGGCTAATTTTCAGAAAAAAAATTATCCCCAGGCCGTCAACGCTTTGCAGGCAACCATAAAACTGATCGACCCGAAACTAAATAAAGCCGATTATGATAAAGTGATGAAAGAATTGGAAGAGTTTAAAAAAATGCTTCCGGAAGAAGATGGGTCTGTGAATAAAACTAACAAACAAACTGAGAGCGATCTAATTCTGCCAACGCCTCCAGCAGCTCAGATCAACCCAAAGCTGGAGTTGCCAAAAGATGCCAGTCCGGAAGCGAAATAAGTTTCCAAATAAGTCAAATAAGACTCATTAGTCTTATTTAAGAAATCCCAATGGGTTGAGTATCTGCCCTCCCGAACGGATCTCAAAATGCAAATGGGTACCGGTTGACCTTCCGGTTGACCCCATCAGTCCAATCTGTGACCCTTGAGAAACAGAGTCTCCGACGTTGGGGGAATATGAAGAAAGATGAGCATAAAGGCTTTGATAACCATTACCATGGTCAATAATAACGTGGCAACCATAACCCCAGTTAAGACAACCGGCATAGACGACCGTTCCCGAATCAGCCGCCAGAACTGGGGGTAGCGAAGGGTTGGCAATATCTAAAGCCATATGGTACCAAATTGGAGACTGAGTGATTGATCCTGAGGTTGGCCAAATAAAATTAGAGGATCCTTGTGTCCCCGCTTGGATCGAAGCAACAAACTGGTAAGCGGGTTTTTCCGGTTCAATTGTCCCGTCTGGAACATATAAAGTTTGTCCGGCCATAAGAGAAAAAGTATCCAGATCTTCAAAACTGTTGAACGGAAAATTTAATATGTTTTGGGCGTTAGTATGATATTTTTTGGCAATCGTATAGATATTTTCCCCCGAGGCCACCTTGTGGACAATCCCGGTCACGGGTGGAATTTTTAAAACCTGATCCGGTTTAATCAAATCCCCTTTCAAATTGTTAGCCCACCTAATAGTGTCAACAGATATGTCAAATTTTTTTGAGATCGATGCTAGTGTTTCTCCGCCATGAACCGTATAGTTTTCCACTTTATCACGCGGCTTAACCGAAAAAACGGTTGAAAGGGAACCGCCATAAGGATTGTAAGAAACTACTAAAGCTTGGTAATTATTATTTTGATCATCAAGCGATTGAAAAAAAGGAGTGTTTTCGGCAATGATCGGGCCGCCAACTATAGCCGCAGCCACGATCATCAAGAAGGAAGTATTTAAAAAAGACGAAGAATACTTACCTCTCTTAACTATTAGGAAAGCAACAACAATGTCTTTTATGCCTTCAAATACATGCCCCGCGCTTAAAAGTCGGGATAGTAGATAGTTTCTTAAAAAAATAATGAACTCGCCTATTTCATTCATATTTCGACTCCGCTCAATACAAGTAAAACAGGCTTACATTATACCATGGGAAAGATACGCAAAAGCGCGACGCTTAATTTTTTGCGACTTTGGACCTCGCGACTGCGAGGCGGCTCCAACAGAGCAATAAAATTTAGTGGCGCGCTTTAATATTAGTAATCAAACCATTGCCGATGTGATTCTTTCAAGAGCGACTTCAAAGGCTGCTTGTTTCAAAGGCATCTTTTTTTCAACAGACTTTTTCCAGATCGCCTCAAAAGCCCTCTCCATCATAACTTTCAGCTTATCATTAACTTCTTTTTCGCTCCACCAAAATCCGGCTTTACCCTGAACCCATTCAAGGTAAGAAACGATTACTCCTCCGGAATTGGCAAAAACATCAGGAACGATTACTTTGCCTTTTTTGGCTAAATATTCGTAAGCTTCTTGAGTTAATGGGCCATTAGCCATTTCAACAATGATAGGCGCTTTGATTTTGGCCATATTCTTTTCATTGACCATATTTTCAAGAGCAGCCGGTACTAATACATCAACATCGAGCTCTAATAATTCTTCATTGGAAATAGTTTTACCGTATGAAACGGTTCCTTTTTCCTTTTTATTCTTTAAAGCGCGGTCCAAATCAATTCCGTTTTTATCATAAACTCCTGATCTGGAATCGGAAATTGCCACCACTTTAAAACCAACCTCGGTCGCCAGTTTGGCAAAATAATAACCAACATTGCCAAATCCTTGGACGGCCACTGTTGTCCCTTTTGCCTTTTTCTTCATCTTAGCAAGTAAAGATAATAGGCCAAACAGTCCACCCCGACCAGTCGCCTCAGTTCTTCCTAAACTCCCGCCCATTGCAATTGGTTTTCCAGTAAAGGTGGCCGGACTTTTGTGGCCAATTATTCTTTGATATTCATCAAGCATCCAGCCCATTATTTCCGGGGTTGTATTAACGTCGGGAGCCGGGACATCAACGTCTTCTCCGATTACATGAGCAATCCTGTTGGCAAAAGCTCTTGACAGCCTTTCTAATTCTGTTTTTGATAGTTTTTTTGGGTCAACCACAATCCCACCTTTTCCTCCACCATACGGAAGACCGGCTACGGCACATTTAATTGACATTAAAGTTGCCAGTGCTTGAACTTCTTCACGGACGGTTTCAAAATGAAATCTTATCCCACCTTTATAAGGTCCAAGGGCACCATTATGTTGAATTCTCCAACCCTTAAAGACCTTTTTTTTGCCACTATCCATGGTAATTGTGAGGGCAAATTCATGAGCAAATTCCGGCTCGATGAGGCGCTTGATCATCTCGCGGTCTAACTGCATTTTTTCGGCGGTTTTCGTAATAAGTGCTTGTGCCGATTCAAGCATCTTCTTTCCTGGACTATCCATATTTTGAAAAAAACAAATTTATAATTAATTAATACCAACGTAGGGGTTTGATTTATCAAACCCACCGATGGTTATTTATTTGCCATTTTTGGGTTTCATGAATGAAACCCCTACATCATTTTACATTTTCCAAATATCTCTCTACCTCCAGCGCTGCCTCAACTCCCGTCCCCGCCGCCGTCACTGCCTGGCGATAATATGGGTCGGCACAATCACCGGCAACAAAAACCCCGGGGACCGAAGTTTGTGATCCGTAATTAATATTAAACTTCGGAATTTTTAATTTTAAATTTTCAATTTTCGTTGAATTTTTAATGTTCAAATTTTCAATTCCAACATATTTTGTATTTAAAATATAGCCCTTACTATCAAGCTCTATCTTATCTTTAAATAAATTCGTGTCCGGTTTGTGGCCAATCGCGACGAAAACGCCATCTAATTTGATTTCTTGTTCGGGTCGACCACGGTCGACCCCTACGTTTTTAATTTTAATTCCTTCAACATGTTTTTCCCCTATTATCTCCTCAACTGCCGAATTCCAAATAATTTCAATTTTTGGATTTTTTTGTACGGGTCGGGCGTGACCGACCCCCACCCGTTCCTGCATTATCTTTGACGCGCGAAAAAAATCCCGTCGGTGAATAATATATACTTTCTTAGCGAACTTTGTCAAGGTCAAAGCCTCTTCCAAGGCCGTATCGCCTCCGCCAATTACAGCCACCGTTTTTTCACGGAAAAAAAATCCGTCACAAGTTGCACATGCTGACACTCCTTTCCCGCGTAATCGGGTTTCAGAAGGAAGACCTAACCATAAAGCTTTGGCGCCCGTGGCGATGATGACCGATTTTGAATTATATGTCTTATTAGTCAAATAAGTCTTATGAGACCCATTAGACTTATTTGAAAAATCAATTTTAATTACATTCTCATCTACTATCCTTGCTCCAAATTTCTTTGCTTGATTTCTCATTTTTTCGATCAGTTCAGCACCTAAAATTGATTCAAATCCCGGATAATTTTCCACCTCTGAAGTAAGGGTTAATTGACCGCCAGGAGGTGATCCGGCAAATACCAAAGGTTTTAGGTCGGCCCGGGCTAAATAAATCGCTGCAGATAGTCCTGCCGGCCCACCACCAATAATAGTTACATTCTCAGTCATATTGGACTAATTGGTCAAATAAGTCTAATTGCTATTTTCACAAGTTAATTGCTCTCTCCACCATCTTCCCTATTTTACTGGCATCCTCATTCGGTATCAGTTTACAGATATCAGATATTACTATTTCTTTGGACAGTCCGTCAATAGCTTTTTTGACGGCCGAGATCTGTTGAAGAACATCAGAGCACTCTCGTTTATTACCTAACATCTTCTCTATCCCCCGAAGCTGGCCAATAATTCTGTTAACCCTTTTCTTTGTGTCTTCCATACTAGGTAGTAGTATAGAGTATGCGAGATTAGAATGTCAAGGACAATTTCAAAATATACAATTTTTATCTTAAATTGCCCGAAGACCACGTATACTCGCCCCTCCAACGCGAGGACGTAGCCCTCGGGAGGAGGTAAGAGTTATACTGTGGTCAAGAGGAAAAGTAAACAGTTAAACATAAAAACGTTTTTAATATTTAAAAGTTTAATATTTCTTTAACCTTTAATATTTAATCTTTAAGATTTTATTTAATCCTGTAGTTCCCAAAAATACCATATCAAAGTAGATTATTAGTAGATCATCTACGCACCTTTGCTTAAGGAGTCCAAAAATTCCTGATTGTTTTTTGTTTTGGTTAGTTTTTCCGTCAAAGCCGTCAATCTTTCTTCACCATTTAGAAGATTGAGCATCCGTCTTAGTGTATTGACTTTGTTCATCGTTTCTTTATCAAATAAAAGCTCTTCGTGACGGGTGCCGGACTTTTCCGCATCGATGGCCGGAAAGATCCTTCGATCGGCAAACTTGCGGTCCAAATGGATCTCCATGTTCCCGGTACCCTTTAATTCCTCATAGATCAAATCGTCCATCCGTGATTCCGTTCCAACCAAAGCCGTCCCGACGATTGTCAAACTCCCGCCTTCTTCACAGTTGCGGGCCGCTCCCAAAAATTTTTTAGCCGGATACAAGGCCGATGGATCAAATCCGCCGGAAAGACTGCGTCCGCTGTTAGTTACTGACAAATTAAGGGCTCTAGCCAATCTGGTAACCGAATCCAATAAAATTATTACATCATATCCAACTTCAACTAATCTTCGTGCCCGATCTAAGGCTAAATTGGCCACCTTTATCTGTTGGCGAGGCGACTCATCGAAGTTTGAGGCAGCTACCTCTCCTTTGATAAATCGTTTGATCTCATTGACCTCCTCTGGTCTCTCTCCGATTAAAATGGCCATTAAATAAGCTTTTGGATAGTTTGTTCCGATTGCTTCGGCAATTTCCTTTAAGAAGGTAGTTTTACCGGCTTTTGGCTGGGAGACAATTAAAGCTCTTTGACCAAAACCGACCGGTGCAATTAAATCAATTATTCTTGTTGATAAAACATCCTTTGTCGTCTCCATCTTCATCTGTTTATTCGGATGTAGGGCAGTTAGCTTTTCAAAATCTTTTCGTTTAGCACTTTGTTCCTCGGTCATTTCTTTGCCATTGATTTTTTTGATCAAAAGCAGGGAATGAAACCGCTCTCCAGCTTTGGGTGGACGGGCTAAACCCTCAACCTCATCCCCCCGTCTCAGCCAAAATCTCCGGATCTGGGAAGTGGAAACGTAGATATCCTGGTCCGGGCTAAGAACATAGTTCTGCCTTAAAAACCCATAACCACCAAAGGTAATATCCAAAATTCCCTTGGCTTGATAGCTGATTTTCAAATCTTCTTTTAGTCGTTCTTCAACCGGGACATCATATCTTTGCTGAGCAGATTGTACTGGTAAGTTCGGTTTAACGGTTGTTAAGGGCTTTTCTTCAACTGGAATAATTGGTTTAGATTCAACTCCCGCGATCAATTTTGACATATCAAGAGGTGAATCGACGTTTAAGTTTTCTACCTTGCTCTTAGCAGGGGATTTTTTTAATGCTACCATAGACCAAAAATGTTCGTTCTGTAAGTAATTTAAGAATAAATAAATTTAACTTCCTTGAGGAACCAGAGATCCTCCGTAAAAAGGGTGTTTTAGTCTTTTTCCCTATGTGAGAAAAGGGTTAAATGCCTCCCGATGAGTATTCTCATCAAGAAAATCATTTCTTCCCGACTCAGTCGGGATCCCTTGATATGAATTGCGTAAAGAAAAAGATTTCAATTCATCTCCCTATTTGGAGGATCCGTATTCAGTATACAAAAGTAAATCCGTTTGTCAAGGGAGATATAATATTACTTAGATGAGTTTTTAATATGCAAAAACATTCCTACCGTAATCGGAATAAGTAAAGCAAGCATGAGCAATATAAGAACGAATTTGCTGTTAATTATGTTTTTTATAGCATTTGAAGGGCTTCCTTTCTGATTAATATTACTGATATTTTTGTCAATTTTATTTAACTGACCGGTGGTTGGATTGATGATCGGCTGGTTATTTTTTGTTGAATTTATAAGATCAAGATCTTCATTATCAAGATATGATTTATTCACTTTAACGAATTCCGATGTCGTCATAATTTTTGGTTGACCACCTTCGTTGGAACTAATTTCAAAATAATACTCGGGGAAAGGAAGATTTTTTCCATAGATCGTGAAGAAGCCTGCATCATCAGCCGTGGTTGTATAAAAAATAGCATTGCCGTCCTTTAGTTTGACCGTGATCTTTGCTTTTGGCATCGATTTGCCTTCATCATCATATGCGTATCCTTCAACATAATTCAATATCGGTTCATAGCCGACGAGCTTATCATCCTTAAAATCAATTTTTGAAATATCAATATTATTTGATTTGATGATCGGCTGAGTCAGGTCGATTTTTTCCGGAACGATAAATAAATATTCCTGAGTTAATTTATTTTTGTCGATATTGATGACAAAGCTGCCATATTTATCAGCATTGACGCAGTTTCCGTAAACCTTTTTCGTTTCTTTCCCAACCAGGCATATTTTGGCTCTCGGGAAAGTCACCCTTCCCTTGAAATCCACAAAGCTCCCCATATCGGTTGATATAACCGAGGATTTAAGAATAAAAACGTCTTCGACCGGCATAATGTAGGGATTTCCTTTGGCAACTAGCGGAATGTCATGATGATATTTGGAATAGTCAAAGTCTTTTGGCGGATTTTTTGGAATCGGTACTTCATGAAAAATATCACCGGGCAGATAGATATCGGAATAAATAGCTGAATAATTAGGATGAAGATTTGTATTTCTTGTGAATAAGTGAGTAATGGGCGAATCGACCGTTAGCTGATAATCGGCTTCTTTAGAAACCAAAATATTATAAATTCCGTTGTCAACTTTAGTAATATCATAATTATTGAAAGGACCGTCAACCACCGCTGGTTTTCCTAGACCATCAAGAAGGGTTACTCTAACTCCTGACATCGGTTCAAGTGATAGGGTATCAAATACCCGGCCATACGGATCCCAATAAAAAGTGACGCAATCTTCTTTTAATCCTTCCTGATTAACATTAATTGTTGGCGCCGGATCGTCGATGGTTCCCAACTGCTGGGAAGGATTTTGCTCATCGATCGGAGTTCCCTCTCCTGCCCCCATTGCAACGGGTAAAGCTTGACCATCGCCGATTGCATAATAGCTCCAGTTTACGTGAGCAGCATATCTGCCGGAAACCTGGATGTTTACCTGGCCGTTGGGAACGGTTGTTGCCGTTCCTTCCCCCAAAACATTTTTATTATTATTCAAAGCGATTTCTGTTTTACCTGGTTTTGACGATAATATGGTGAAATCGGTTACCTGAGTCCACCCTGGCTTTACATCGACATCCCTCGCCAATTCTTCCTCTTCGTGGGAAGTATCGTCACAATAATTTCTATCACTACCATTTCTACAGTCCGCCAAAATTTGTTCATTAACATCTATATTTGTATTGCCGCTATTATGCAACCATACCTCACAACCCGTGGAAGAGATGCATTGACCGTCTAGATTAAGGGTGGCGGACAAAATCATCTTTTCTCGATTTGGTTGATTTAAAGGCCCGGTTGGTTTTCCGTGAAGACAGGTCCGGGTCGACCCTTGATCCATGATAGGGGGAGCTCCTCCACGACCTTGGGCAATCGATGATCCAACCAGAATTAAGAAAATCAACAACAACCAAAAGGATCGTAAAAAAATATTTTTCATGATAATAAAATCATTATGACAATAAATAAAACTTCTGTCAACTACCGAGTTTTTCTTATATAAAAAATCGTTGCAATAGATCCTAAAATCAGGAAAAAAATAAAAAATATTATGATATACGACCAATAATTAACGGCCTTTTTAGTAGAAACGGTTGGTGTTACATTATTTCTTTCCTTTCTTATTTCGTTTAGTTGGCCGGTTGCCGGATTAATGATCGGTTGGTTATTTTTTGTTGATCTCATAAGGTCTAAATCCTCAGACTTGAGATACGAACTATTACTTCTGATGAACTGTGTGGTCGTTTGGGTAATTTTTACCTGTGTTAAGGGATCTTCAAATTTCAGATAATAATCCATGAATGGCAGGTCCTTTGAATAGATGGTAAAAAATCCGCTACTGTCGGTTGTTGTTTGATAATAGATACTTTTATCCGCCTTCAAGATTATACTGACCTTGGCATTGGGAATTATTTTTTGGCTATCGCTATAAGCATAGCCTTCAATATATTCGAGTAATGGATTAAAATATCCTGTCACGACAGAAGAATTTGCACTCGTAGTTGCTGTGTCATCGATGGTTATATGGTTTGGATCCGGACTAATTATTTTGATATAAGTATCTGATTTAAAGTATTTTGGATTTTTTGAAACTTCGATGCTGTAACCGTATTGGGACAGTAAATTTTTTTTAATAACCGCCTGCCAAAGTCCGCTTTTATCAGTTTCATCCGGTATTTTTTTACCAAAGCCATCTTCTTTGAGGACTTTTCCGTTGCTAATAAATTTTATCTTTGACAAAGGGTGTGTCACTTTGATAATAAATTGAGTCCCGGTGTTAATATCTTTTTGAACCATTCTGCCGATTTCGATCGGTCGCGAATATGGTGTCCCAATCGGTTTAAGGGGAATATCTACCCGTTTAGGGTCACTTGCCTTTTCGTAAAATGGCGGATCACCGGCTTTGTAAATAAATTCGTATAAATCTTTATACAAGGGATTAACATTCACCGATTCGAAAAGATGGTTGGTTTTTGGTGTTACTTTTAATTTGTAACTGTCATCTTTAACAACCAAGATATTATAGAGTCCAAAAATATCCAAAATGTCATCATTTGTTGGTAGTTCTACTCTATTACCATTTTTATCAAGAAGTGTCACAATTGCATCATTTTCGCCTAGTGGTTCAAGCGATTGGGCGTCAAAAACCCTTCCGTACGGATCCCATAAAACAATCGTGCACATTTGAGGCTCTCCTTCACTGATCTGCACGGTCGTTGAAGAAAAAGAAAGTGTCCCTAATTGTTGAGTATTATTTGTTTCGTTTTTTATCGTTGGAAGTGGTGATAATAAGGTAATAGTTGGAGCAATACCGTTTGTTGGGGCCGCATAGACCATATAAACCGCGTGTCCGTGAACATTGTGCAAAACCCCTTCTATGTTGCTAAAAGATCCTGATGGAAAAGAATTAAGATTTGGATCGCTGTTAAAAGTTATATAAGGCATATAACCAAGAACATTATTTGTATTTATATTGCTCCCTGGTCCCGCTTGGGCACTGACTGCACCGGCAAAAAATTGCTTTAGTTCAGGGGAAATATTTTCATCTTTATTTACCCAGCATTTATCATAACAGTATGAAGGAATGTCTTCTTAAGGTCTTTCTCCGTTTATGCCGACCCCTCCCATACCAACGCTAAGACATGGTTCTCTGTTTCTTCCTTCTCCTTCCTTTCTTCTTGGGCCGGTTGGCAAAGCACATATGACTACTTCACAGCTAATTGGATCATTACAAACCCCGGACATCTTGATTGGTGATTTAGGTATTGACCTACCGGCTTTTTCTAACTGAACTTGCCCATTCTGTTCCATATGGACACAGCTCCAGGTTTGATCATATTCCCGGTCGGAAAAATTTTCTGATTCAGGTGGAGTTTGGGCAAGAGAGATCTTAGATCCTAGATAATAGGTAATAAATAACAAAGAGAAAAAAACGGCAATTGAAAAAAATATTTTCTTCATAAGTAGTGTCGATTCCATTATAGTATAATTTTATAATGAAAAAAACTTCTTATTTTTTTATTTTTTTTCTCATTTTTGTACTGATTTTTATTCTTGGCGTCAGGTACGGACAAAAGGTGGAAAAAAATAATAAGATTGTTGATTATGTATTAAGTATTACTCCAACTCCAATCCCCCCCACACCAACACCAGTTAAATATCTTGATTATAAAAGCAAAAAATGGGGACTGAAGTTCACCTATCCTTCAAATTTGGAAATAAAAGAGTCTTCGGATGCTCCCTCTATTTTATTTGAGATCAAAAAGTAGTTTTAGGTTTTCTGAAAAATAAGGATACAATTATAGCTCCGACTATGAGAATAAGCATTGTTAAACCGAAAAGACCTATTAATAAAGAACTGCTAAATTTTGATCTTGTTTTTTTTGCATTGGCTATTTTTTTTTCTAAATCACTTTGTTGAATACTACTTGTAGATGGATAATCTCGCACTTTTTCAATATTTTTAACTATCGGTTTTCCATTTTTTTCCCCTTTAAATAGATTTATTTTTTCCTTATCTAAATAAGTGGCATTCTCAATAACAAATTTTGCCGTTGTTTTTTTAATAGATTGACTATTTGATGGACCAACGAACACAAGGTAATAATCCATCGGATGTAAATTGGCTGAGTCGATCGTAAAAAATCCCTGATCATCAGATCGGGTTTCATAAAACACGCTGTCATTCATTTTCAACCTGACCTCGATTTTTGTGTTCGGAAGCAATAATCCGTTGTCATCATATGTGTATCCCTCGATATATGAGAGAATCGGATCAAAATCAATGATCAACTTGTTTCCTGTGCTCCCGGCAAACATATAATATTGAGGGTTCTTTGAAATTTCAACCCTAAAACCTTTCTGGGAAAGAACTTTATAATCACGAACCATTATTTTCCAATAGCCGTTTTTATCGGCAGTGGTTGGGAGGGCCGTCCCTTCCCCGTTATCTTTGACGATAATATCATTAATGATTAATTTGAATATCGATCTCGGATGTGTCGTTCTTATTTCAATCTTTATATATTTTTTCCCACCGGCCCAAACCTGTTTATAATCGGTTTGGACAACATCGATCTGCCGACTATACGGAGTTGAGACGGGTTTCAAGGCCACATCCATTCTTATTGGCTTGCTTATTGATTCGAAAAA
>Ga0208373_1002325_pt1 | contig 21507 bp, 18 predicted proteins | sample RifOxyC2_FD_184036 | JGI IMG/M metagenome (GOLD analysis project Ga0208373, IMG submission 184036) | Soil microbial communities from Rifle, Colorado - Rifle Oxygen_injection C2 (SPAdes) | ecosystem: Environmental > Terrestrial > Deep subsurface > Rock core/Sediment | place: Rifle, Colorado... | reverse complement strand
GCTATGTTAATAAATTTGACAATCGCTATAAAAGGACTAAAATTGACGTAGGGCGACGATTGTTTGCGGCAACGACTCTCTCCCTATCCATCAGAAATGTCTTTTTCGCCTTTTAGGGCATTTCAGCTAAACCTGTCGGCAATCAAAAATCTTCAGCTGTCTGTGAGACAAAAACCGAAGCAGTTGAGCGTGCCAAACAAATTGCACAAAACCAACGCCTTGAACTTCTTGTCCAAAAACGAGATGGAACTATCGGCTGGAGAAATTCCTACGGGAACGATCCAAGAAAATCAAAAGGCTAGAAGCTAAAAAAGAACGAGACCGCAACTCGTTCTTTTTCGTTGATTTATTTCCTTGATTTTTCTCTGTGATCAGCTTCACATAACATCTGGCAATTTCCAGCGATAGTTTTTCCGCCCTCACTCCAAAGTTTTATATGATCAGCCTCCATTTCTTCTATTTCAAAGTGCTTTTTGCATTTTTTACAAATGCCTTTTTGCCTCTCATACGCCTCGCGTTTCATCTTTTCGGTAAATGCCCGAATTGAAAGGTATTTTTCTTGTCTCGTCAAAACATACGAATAAATACCGGATTTTTTCGTTACATCTTCGTCTTGCATCAACTTGGATATTTCTTTTTCCAGTTTCTTTGAATCAAATTTTTTACCTTTGAATTGGTTATACAGCGCGCCCCACGGAACAGTACCCATTTCCCGACGATAATTTGTAAAGGCCTCTCGCACCCACGCAATCACATTTTGAAAATAATTCCATAATTTATCCGCAGTATTAGCGTGCTGATGTTTTGCCATGTAATCTTCAATTTTGCCATCATTGATCCACAAAAGCGCGGTTTCTAAATACTCTTGACGAATTGGAGAACCGCTGACTAATTGCCCACCGTCGTTTGCCAAAAGATACGCCGCACAGTTTGATTTACTAAATTTCAGTTTAGCGTCGGAGAGCCACGGACCAGTATAAACTGCATTGCGAATTTCTTGGTCGGTCAATTTTTCTCCGGCGATGTTGATAATCCTAAACCAGTCCAGTCGCTCTTTGTCCGTGCCTTCGCAGAAGTAAATCATTAGTTCATAATCTAAAATTTTATCCTGCTCCTCTTTGGTTAGATTATGAAAAAAGCGATCGTTCAACGAAAAGTCGCCAGTAACATATTGCCCGATACTGATAGTGCGCTGTTGGCCGTCCAGCACTTCGTAGCCGCCATCATCTCTAATCATCCAATACATCACATTCAGCGGAAAGCTATTTTTGATAGTTTCAATGACAGCATTGCGTTGCTTTTCTTTATAAACAAACTCACGCTGATATTTTGGGCGAATATCCAATCTGCCGCTATAAGCTACCACGCCCTCCTCGGCGCTATCTTTGTAGCCGGCGATTACATCGCGAATCGACATTTTGTGTAAATCAATTTTCATATTATTCTTTTTACTTTCTTACTTTTAATCAACAATCTCGCGTACACAGCCTTGTAGACTTTACCAATTTTTAACACACTACGAGCATTCAGATCGTTAAACTTTGGACTATCGTCAATAGTATATTTTTTTGTTCTTAGACCTGATGTATTTTGTCTGTCAGTAATACCCAAAATTTCAAATTGACCTGGGTTATATTTATCGAGAAACGTAATCGGTACACCCATTACTTCATCGTAGTCCACCGGTATCTCAGAAGTTTTATCAGCATTAATGACATCATAATTGTCGTATTTGGGGTATTCATCAGGACTGTACTTTTTATAAAGCACTAAGTTCTCATGACGCTCTTCGTAGTCTAGGTTTGTAAACCAACGCACTCCCTTGACCCGGATATATTTATTTCCGTCGCTGTCAACCCTATAACCAGCCGCATTCAGAGGATAATCATTTGGCACTCGAAATTCACGGTCACCGCTATGAATACTTGCCCCAAGCCACATTTTGTTATCTTTTATGAGCTTGAAGCACTCTTTGTAGGTAATTGAATTGACATTACCAATGATAAGAAACTTTTTGTTGTATTCCACCAACCGCGCAAGATACTCGCGAAACAACGAAAATGGCGGGTTAGTTACTACAATATCTGCTTGTTTGAGAAGTTCGAGACACTCCTTACTGCGAAAATCTCCATTACCGATAAGTGTAGTGGCGATGTTGGCATCGTTTTTCAAGAGCCACTTTACATCAGCGAGCCCCACCGCCCCGTCTGCATCGGTGTCTGTCACTTTCTTAAGCTCAATCTTAAACGGCTCTTTACCTTTCGGTTTTAAGCCTTTGACCTCGAAGAGTGGCAACTGCCCTCCGACAATAGGTGACTTTGCATAGCTAGTAGTGATTAACTTTTTGAGACCCAGCGCGTTAAAATTGGCGGCAAAATATTTAAAAAAATTACTTTCAAACGGATCATCACAATTGCAATAGACAACTTTGCCCCGAAACTGTTCTTTGTAGTGTTTCAGTTCTTTTTCAATATCAATAAGCTGAGTATAAAACTCATCTTTTTTTGCCTTGCTGGCTTTATGTAAATTACTGTTTAATGATTTATTTGCCATAATTATTTTCCTCTTTCTATATCAGCTTGCTGTTGTATCCATGCATCTCCAGCCTCCTCAATTTCTTTCTCTGTTGGTTCTCCCTCGTCCATTCTTCTTCGTCTATCATCTAAAATTTCGTCTTCAAACTCAAAATATAGCGTCCCTTGTGGTCGTCTTTGGTAATCCAACAATTCCATAGCAAATCTAGACAAGCTATTCACCTTACCGTTGATTTTTATTTTGTCGTTTTCTACTACTTCGGCAATGATATTTGAATCTCTTGTGAAAGTAAGTTTTGAACCAACAGGTATTCCATATTTTTCAAAATGAAATCTTGAACGTCTTTCTTTAACTTCATCAACTTCCCTTTCCTGTTCTGGGGTTAAGCCACTATCAATCTTGGTCTCTTCAATTTCTACTCGTTTTAATGCAAGCGCCGCATATTCTGGGTTCATCTTAAAAAACTCTCGGCTATCTCGCGCTCGACGATCCGCAAAAATAGCGTGAAGCCATTTTTCCTCTCTTTCTGCGTCTTCGACTGTTGCGGCGTAATAAACCTCAAACGGAAGTGGTACTCCCGTTCGATCTAATTGCCTAAGTCTTTCTTTAACATCGCCATGAGTAAAACCAATTTTTACATACTCCGGCATTGATTCGTTTTTTAAAATGTAAACAATTTGATTCATAAATTTATTTAAACAATTCCGCCGTAGGCACGCCGAGGGCTTTTGCAAGTTTTTCTAATGTGCCTACGGTTGGGTTGGGGCTTTCGCCTGTTTCTATCTTCACGATTGTATTTAACGCCAAATCGGCATCTTTAGAAAGACGGTCTTGGGACATTCCTTTTTTTATCCGCAATTTTCGGATATTTTTACTAACTGTATTTGCCATATTGCCTTGACCTTATTAAACCATTATAATACACTACTTATATTAAGAGGACATAAATTTGCTTAATATAATGGTATCAAAAATATTAAAATTTGGCAAACAAAAAAGAAAAGCAACCGACTTCGTCGGTTGCTTTTCTTTGGCTCGGGGACAGGGATTCGAACCCCGATAAGCAGGTCCAGAACCTGCTGTCCTACCATTAGACGATCCCCGAACAAGACCCACCTCGCGCAAGGAGCGTAGGGGTTCAAAATTTTGAACCCCTACACTCCTTGCGCGATTGAGTTACAATTTTTGCTCATTACGCAAATACTATCACATTTAAATAATTTATTCAACCACTTGCCCATCAAAATCCGCCGCCACGGATTTGGCCAATTCATTCACATTCAAAAACTTCATGCTATCTTCGGCATTGCCATTCGCCGGAGCGTCAACGGACAAATCCGGCACCACGCGCGTTTTGAGATCGAGCGCCACGCCGTACGCGGCACTGATCGCGTCGAGCATAATTTTGCGATTTTCATGAACCTCGGCTTTTTGCCGTTGAATTTCATAAGGAAAACCAACATACAACATCCGCCCTTCAATCGACACCGGCCGGCTCATTCGGAGCGACATATACAGCGCGTAATTTTTGTCTTTGGCAAAATTGATCACCTTGTCCCAACCGCCCTGTATCACGCCAAAATCAATATTAACCACCGTCGCCTCAACCACTGTTTTGGTTGGCTTAATGTCAGCCGTCGGCGCTACCGGTGGCGGCGCAACAACGGCCGGCGCTTCAACATTGTTCGGTGCGAACGGATTCGGTTGAGTGTTTTCTTTCCGAGCAGGCGGAACGACCAAGGTCGGCTCAACTTTCGATGCCAGCGGCGCTGATTCAACCTTTGGTACGCTCATGCCTGATCGATCCGAAACGGCCGGCGAAGATGGCGCGATCGGAACGCTGACGCTCCCCTGCCAATTGCCCACTCCGGCCAGTTCGAGCGCCGCCACTTCGAGCGGCAATTGAATAATCGGGCTTTGCTTGAACAATTCTTTGCACTCGATAAGTTTTTTTATAATCGCCAACAACCGATCCATTTCCACTTCGCGCGTCAGGTTGACCAAATTTTTTGCTACCGCGTCGTCAATATCGCGCGCCAACTCATCCAAATTGCCGTCAATTTTGTAAACCAAAACCTTGCGCGCGAATTCCACAAAATGATCACCGAACAACACCGGATCAAAACCGTCGCGCATTAAATTATTGATAAAGTCCATCACTTCAACTGTTTTTTTCTTGATAATCAAATCCAAAAACTGATACAACAAGTTAAACTCCGCGCGCGGCAAAACCAGCTCCGCCTGTTCGGCAGTGATGCTCTTTTCGCCGAGCGCAAAAATTTGTTCGAGCAAACTTTCCGCATCACGCACGCAACCGCCGGACTGCTTTGCCACGGCGGCCAACACCGATTCATCCACCATGACCCCCTCTTGGCCGGCAATCCACTTGAGCCGCGCGATCAATTCTTCCGCATTGATTTTTTTGAAATCAAATCGCTGACAGCGCGAGATAATCGTTTTGGGTAACTTGTGCGCTTCGGTCGTGGCCAGGATAAAAATAACATACGACGGCGGCTCTTCCAAAATCTTTAACAGCGCATTGAACGCCGCGGTCGAAAGCATGTGCGCTTCGTCTATAATAAAAACTTTGAACTTGTTTTTGGTCGGCGTAAAACGCGCGTTCTGAATAATGTTGTCGCGCACGTTGTCCACGCCGGTATGAGACGCGGCGTCGATTTCAATAATATCCATGGCGCGACCGGCCGCGATTTCTTCGCAAGAGGCGCAGGAATTACAAGGCTCTCCGCTCGGCTTAAGCTGCAAACAGTTAACCGACTTCGCCAGCAAACGCGCCAGCGTGGTTTTGCCCGTGCCGCGCGGCCCGCAAAACAAATAAGCGTGCGCCACCTTTGACGCCGCGATTTCGTTTTGCAATGTCACCTTGATGTGATTCTGCCCGCTCACTTCGGAAAATGTTTTGGGCCGATACTTCCGATACAAAGCCACTGACATATGTATTTAAAATCTTTATATTTTTTCTACTTCCTACTCCCTGCTCCCTACAACCTCCTCATCTTACCTCATTTTTATTAACAACGCAAACACTTGCTTGTTCCATTTTTATCGGGTAAACTGCTTGAGGTGCGTTCTTTTTTTCAACCTAAAAGGAGGCTCAATGAAAGCGAAACTCGGAGTAATTTTCGGCACCAGCAAAACCAATTTGCCTTGGCCGGAGCGAAAAACAATGGGTAATTTTCACCGAACACCTTTTGGCGAAACCCCTGAATTAGTGACCGTTTTGAACATCGGCTCTCATGACGTGGTAACGATAAACCGCCACGGCGATGGTCATATTTTTAGCCCTTCCAGCGTCAACTACCGGGCCATCATTTGGAAAATGAAAGAACTCGACGTCACTCACTTGCTATCGTTCAGCGCCGTTGGTAGCCTGAAAGAAACAATCGTGCCGGGAAAGACGATCGTGGTTCCGATTCAGATTTATGACGACACGAAAAGCATCCGCAAGCACACTTTTTTCGAAGGTGCGAATAACGTGGTTGCGCACGTTTCTCTGGCTGATCCCATTTGTCCACAATTTGCAAACCGAATCAGCGACGCGCTGACCAAATGCGATTTAAAGGCTCTCGGCTTCAACGGATTTCAACATGGCGGCACTTATGTCGTGATCGAAGGACCGACTTTTTCCACCCGCGCTAAATCGCTCTTCTACAAAGAAATTCTCCACGCCGACCTCGTCGGCATGACGGCTTGGCCGGAAGCGCCGCTGGCGCGCGAAGCAAGAATCCATTACGCCGCGGTTTGCTTCCCCGCTGACTATGATTCATGGCGCGGTGGCCACGCTGGCGTGAATGCCGATGAAGTTAAGGCCGGGCTGGCGCCGTTCGCGCCGATTCCGGAATTAATCCTGCCTCTCATTGTCAAATCTTTACAAAATGAACCGGAAAAATGTCACGACTGTCCCGCCTCGCTTGACGGCTTTGCCTTTCACTCCGATCCGAACAAGCTTTCTTGGGAAATACGCAAACGGTATGAACCGCTTCTTCCCGGTACGACTCGCGCAAAGCGAGGCAAACCGGAATAAATCGCAAACGCTCCGGCACAGGCCGGGGCGTTTAATTTTCTATCGCACCCCAAAAACGTGGGGCCTTGTTTGTTTCTATGCTTCTTATGCCCCCCGGTTAAAACACGGGGGCTGTTATGCTTTTATGATATTATCCACCGCCGCCCACCGACTGCCCCCCTCCGCCGGCACGAGAAAATAAACCTCATCGCCCGGCTCGCCGCGGAAATACGTTACGCTGGCTGTTAAAAGTTTCCACTTCTTACCATCAGCCAACGCGTAATACTGCAAACTCTGCGCATCCTGATCAAGCTCACCCGCCTTCCGCAGACGCTCGATCGGTTTAATCTGTTTGTAAACAAAAGCGCCAAGATTGTTGATCGTCAACTTCAAAATGTCGCCCTCAACCAATTTTGACTTCGACGCGTAATTCGCCGGCACATCATACTGCTCGCCGTCCGCGCCCACCATGCCCTGTCCGTCAAAAACGCCTTCAATCATCTTTTCCGTACCGCTCTTCTGTACCGCGCCCTGGCGCGCCCGAATCTGGCCGAGCGACCGTTCAATCCGATCAACATCTCCGACGGCGCCGGCGTCGGAACTGGCGCCAACCACGGCCAGCTTCAACCGGTCCAGTTCTTTTTGCATTTGATTCAACGCACTCAAAATTTCCTTGGCCGTTATTTTCTCAATCTCGGTCACCGCTTGTTTTGGCGCTACCGCTGTTTTCTTTTTTTTACTAAAAAATCCAAACATACCATTTTTAATTTTTATTTTAATTTTTGCCCTTATTTTTGCCCTTTGCCTTTTGCTCGCCTCGCTTCGGAGTCGAAGCGGGCCCCTTGCCCTTCCTTGACTAGAACGTCTTCGCCTGCCGCTCTTTCACCTCCATCGCTATCACCTCCGGATCTTTGCCATATTTCAACCTCGACAACTTCTTGATCGCTTCGGCCAACTCGGTGTTTTCCGCTGGTACGCCCGGCACACTATCCAAATGCATGGTCGCCATATTGAAACCCGGCGGATTGGCGTTGTCAATCAAGAGCTTAACGTAACAATTATAACTCGGACAATTCAAAAAGTCATTTTCCTGAAACACACCGGCAAACTCCTTGGTCATGGCTTCCGCGTCTTCCACGCCGATACGAAAAGTGCACTTCGTTCCCACGTTACCGAAAATCGCATCCTTGAACTTGGTGTCATTATTTTTTACGAGCTGGCCGATATATTGATGCGTGACACAGAGGCACAAACGATATTTTCGCGCTTCAGACAAAATAATTTCCATGCTATCCGTCAAAAAGTTTTGAAACTCGTCGACATAAAGATAAAAATCCTTACGGTCTTCTTCCGCCATGGAACCACGGGCGAGCGCGGCCATCAGAAGCTTACCGATGACAAGCATGCCAAGCAAATTCGCGTTAATCTGGCCGATTTTACCTTTTGATAATTTAATCAGCAGGATTTTCTTCGTGTTCATTATATCGGAAAAGTCGATGGTGCTGTTTTGCTGGGAAATAATCGGCCGGACAAAATCATTGCTGACAAAAGGCGACATCTTGCTGGTGATATACGGCACCATATTGGCCAGCGACGCTTCACCACCCGCTTTTTGCGCTTCTTTTTCCCAGAAATCTTTAACCAGTTGATCTTGGCACTTGGATAATTTGTAACTGCGAAAATCCTCATCCGCCAACACGCGCGAAATTTCCAGCAACGTGGATCCTGATTCAGGATCAGCCATAATCAACGCGGCCGCGTTTTTAAAATATTGCTCAAACATCGGACCGCCGGTCGCCTTCAAGTCATACAATTTATCAAATATGGCCATGAGCTCATTGATGGCGAATGTTTTTTCTTCTTGCGAATGAAACTCGAGCAAATTCAAACCGATCGGTCGGTCAACGTCGCTCGGATCCAAAACAACCACGTCCTCGGCTCTTTCCGCCGGAATGCGTTTCAAAATACGATCAATGGTATCGCCATGCGGATCAATGTAACAGCAACCTTCACCGTTCGCAATATCTTGCATAATCATGCCTTCGATAAACCAAGACTTACCGGTACCGGTCATACCGATGGAATACATGTGACGGCGGCGCATGTCGCGCGCGATTCTGACCGGCGTTTTGCGGCCGCGATAAACATTGTATCCCATGAGCAAACCTTCACTCGGCACATTGTCCGGCGCCGGCGCCTTTTTCGCGTCCAGCCATTTAATGGCTGGCGAGTCATTGATGCCGGAAATCGGCAGATGGTACAAGCTGGTCAACGCTTCCGTATTCAACACCGAACTGCGTCCCTCGTCAAACTTGCGATAAATAAAATCATTAATCAACCGCTTTTGCGAACGATTGACCGGTTCGAACTTGTTGCCAAACTTATAAATATTGTATTGGCTGAACGCGTTAACAATATTATTCAAATACACATCCAGCTTGGTTTGATTTTGACTGGAAACCACTATGCGAATATTCACATCCGCGCCCGCTTTGTTGCACGTTTCCTCAATACCCTTCACCATTTCCTCCTCGAGCGGCGACAAGCGATATTGTTCCGGCGGCTGACCTTCAGTTTTTGGCTTCCCCGCCTTGGCCATACCGCGAAACCAACTCCAAACGCCACCCTTGACCTCGCGCCAAGCGTCTTCGTATTTTTTCCCTTGCTGCATTTTTGAGGCGATTTTCAGACCAAACTTGCGCCAACTCGGCCGAGCCGACTTGATTACGATTTGAATGGCCGCGCCGTCCTTTTCATCTATATTGCTAAGCGCGTTGGTAATCACATTGAGCGGATCCGCTTCCAATTTCTTGTATGTTTTGATCGGTAAAAAATCCGGATGCACCAACTTTAACATAGTACCCTTGATCAACCCTTTCGGCGAAAACATATTGTAATCGGGCACCTCCTCAATGAAAGCGTGCGTGAACTGCGCGTTGATCTGTTCGTGAATATAATCATACAGATGATCCGGCACGGCGATATAAAAGTGAACCTTGCCGCCTAGCACAACCATTTCAAAAGTAAAAACATCGCGATGCCCGAAAAGCCAAGCCTTTAAGCCTTTTTCCGACTTTTGACCGGCAATGGTGGAAAAAAATGATTCCATGACTCCGATCTTTTCTTGAATCTGCTGAAGCGACAAAGGCTGGGAATCTTTTTTGTCGTTCAATTCCTTCGGCACCGTAATCAGCAGAATTCTTTTTTGAAACGCTTTGGAAACTTGGCTCTTGCCCAGAGCGAATGATCGAACTATCAAGAGAGCGATGGCAAACAAAAAAATCAGGACAAAAAGCCCCAATCCCATTTGCACAAGCGGATTATTCAACAACTCGTAAATAAAAGATAAATCAATTTCCACATTCCCTATAACCATAACCGGACGTGTCCTCCGAAGCCCCGTAGGGGCGAAGGAGGATTATTTTTTATTTTTGTCTTTCCACACCAGATGCGACAACCCCTTGAGCGCCTCGGTAAACAGTTTGCTTTTCAAAAACCCGAAAAGACTGCTGACGCGCTCGATTTTTTGTTTGACGTCCTCGAGAAATTGGTTGGTCTGCTTTAGCATGCGAATCATATAGTAAAGCGCCCAGCACAGAAAAACCGTCAGCCACAAAACGCAAAACGCCAAAACAAGATAAAACAAATCCTGACTTGTTTCCAACATATATTTTGTTTTTATTTTATCGCGATAAAACTCAGCATATCATCCGAAGCCCCGAACGTTCGGCTGAATTTCTTCAAAACCTTATCAAGGCGTGAGGGAGGATCACCTTCTCACTTCCGCACCATAAGCCTTGGCCAACTGCCCGGCCAGTTTTTCATGCAACTTCATCGCTTCTTCGAGTGACAACGTGCGATCGATTGCTCGATATGTGGCGCGCAAAGTAATGCTCTTCTTTCCTGACTCTATTTTATCATTTTTGAACACATCTAGCAAGTCCACCGATTGAACCAGCACGCTATCCACCGCTTCGGCCAATTGCTTTATCGCCTGCCATGGCGTATCTTCGCCGACGACAATGGATAAATCGAGTGGCACGGCCGGATATTTGGCTAGTGGCGTATACTTTTTTATCATCGGAAAATGTTTGACCAACTTGTCCAAATTCAAATCAAACAAACCCGAAGCCTTGCCTATACCGGCCGCCTGAAGCGCAGCCGGATGAACGGCAGCCACATAGCCGAGCACCGCCTTGTTGAATACAACCTCTAAATGTTGGCGCGGATGACACCAGATCATCTTGTTCTCCGCCGTAACGAAATCAACATTCAAGCCAAGTTCTGAACACATTTTTTGAACAGTCCCTTTCGCCGCAAAAAACGGATCCGTTCCCGCCACGCCAACGATTACGCCGGTCACGTGCAAATCTTGACTTGGCAATCTCTCGTCCGTCCCCGGCCTCGCAATCTCGCCCGACCCGTCATCAACAAACACTTTGCCAACCTCAAAAATATTCAGCGCCTCATAAAAACGCAGATTATCGGAAACATTTTTAAGCAAATTCGGCACCAAGCTCGAGCGCATGAAACGAGAATCTTGCGTCCACGGATTTTCCAATTCAATCTCATTTAACGGTGCGCCGAGCCGCGTTAAAAACGCCGCGTCGCTAAATGAGGAATTATAAACCTCATTGGCATGAGCGCCAATGGCCAGCAGGTCTTTCACTTGCCTTTCAAGCTGACGGAGCTTGTTTTCCTCCACGTACTCCATGGCCGCGAGCGGCATAGTCGAAACGATATTATCGTAACCGTAAACACGCGCCACCTCTTCGATCAAATCTTCCGGTAAACCGATATCCTTTGTCGCGCGCCAAGTCGGAATACGCACGGACAAGCCTTGCTTCTTTTTCTTCACACCAAAGCCCAGTCCGGACAAAATACCGACTATTTTTTCTTGATCAATCGGCTGACCGATGCGCTTGTTGATAAAATCCCAAGAAATTTCAATCGGGCCTAAAAATTGCTTGAAATTTCTTACGTCAATTATCGCGCTCGCCACCTTCGCCCCCGGAATCATTTCAACAATCAAATCCACTGCGCGCCGTAAAGCCATTTCCGTCATTTTCGGATCCAAACTTTTTTCAAACCGCATGGCCGCTTCCGAACGCAAACCCAACCGATTGGCCGTCAGGCGAATGGTGGCCGGCTCGAAATTGGCCGATTCAATAATAATCGTCTCCGTGGCATCGTGAATTTCCGAATCCGCGCTACCCATCACCCCGGCTAGCGCCACCGCGCGATCCTTGTCCGCTATTACCAAATCAGTTGGCTCCAGCGAGCGTTTGACGCCGTCTAGCGTCGTCAAGGTCTCGCTCGCTTCCGCCCGGCGAACAATGATTTTACCATCGGCAATTTTATCAGCCGAAAAGGCGTGCAACGGCTGACCCAAGTCAAACATTAAATAATTGGTGACATCAACGATATTGTTAATCGACTTCTGGCCGATCGCCTCCATTCGCCGACGCAACCACTCCGGAGACTGGCCAACCTTGATACCTTTCACGGCCACGGCCATGTAGCGCGGGCAGGCCTCACAATCGTTTACTTCTACAGACAAAGAAACACCTTTGCCCGATTTTAATTTATTGACAGCATATTCTTTCAACGGCAAGCCGTAAATCGCCGCCACTTCCCGCGCCAGGCCATAATGACCCCACAAATCCGGCCGATTGGTCACGGACTTGTTATCGATTTCGATAATGACATCATCAAGGCCAAGCGCCTTTTTAATCGGCGTGCCGTTCTTTACGTCCTTTTCAAAGAAATGAATACTCACCCCTTCTTTCAATAAACCAAGCTCTTGATCAAGGCAAAGCATGCCTTCCGATTCCTCCCCGCGCAATTTGGCTTTTTCAATTTTTTTATTTCCCGGCAGGATCGTCGGTGCCAGTGCCACCGGCACCTTGAACCCCGGCGACATGTCCACCATCTGACCAAAAATAATTTGCCGCGGCTTATCTTCCCCCACGTCAACTTTTGCAATACTAAGCTTATCGGCATTCGGATGCCTTTTGATTTCCAGTAACTCCCCGACAACGACTCCGTCTAAATTTTCCGCTTTCTTTTTTATTTCCTCTACTTCTACGGTAGCCATTGTCAATCTCAAAGCTAAATCCTTGGGATCGATATCAGTCGGCAAATCCACGTGTTGTTTTAACCAATTTAAAGAGACATACATATATTTAGTATCCTCTGTTATTTTGTCTAACTTGATACATACGCTCACGCAAACCGCCGTTATTTGTAAAATCTCGCTCCATGGCGCGCAGCTATTGATCCAATAGATAATTTGTTTGGTGAATCAAGCAAATCATCATATTAGCGGCGCTCTCAGGCTCTTTCATATAGGCATCATACGTTGCCTGAGTCCTATGTGTCACATTCGTCAACTGCCTAATTTCCTTGACTCTCGGATCATCTTTGTCCCACAACTTTAACCCATGTTGCCGTAAAAAATCCTGATAATCAACTAGGAGCTCTTCCAAGCTAGCACGCGCCACTCCGGTCAACTTAATTTCCGACTCTTTGGAAGTGCCCGAAGCCATGCTTCCTTCTACAATATTCTGCTTACCACTACGCGCTGCTTGAACCATCTAATCTCGCGTTCGACTAAACCTATCAACATACTTTTCAGTAAATACCACCGTTAAATCATGAACAATAATTGAATTCTGGTATGACATTAAACTTTTATACCCGCCATGCGGCAGTATTATCTTTGTCTTATTTGTTATATCTGTCATATCCCCCTTCTAAAATTGCTTTAAAAATCTCAAATCTCCGGAATTCAGCAGCCGAATATCATCAATCCCATAACGCATCATCACCAGACGCGTCAGACCGAGACCAAACGCAAAACCGGAATACTTTTGCGGATCAGCGCCACCGGCGCGCAGCACGTTCGGATGCACCATGCCGCAAGGCAAGAGCTCCACCCAGCCACTTTGTTTGCACACGCTGCATCCTTTACCTCCGCAAATAAGACAATGAATATCAAGCTCAAAGCCCGGTTCGACAAACGGAAAATAACCCGGACGCAACCGAACCTTGACGTCTTTTTTAAAAATGCCGCGCAGTAAAGTCTTCATCACGGCGATCAAATTGGCGATGGAAATATTTTCATCGACCATGAGGCCTTCCAGCTGATTGAAATTGTTATCATGCGATGCATCAAGCGCTTCGTACCGAAAAACCCGACCCGGAGCCACCGCGCGCAAAGGCACGCCGTACTTTTGCATCGCCCGCACCTGCACCGGCGAAGTATGTGTCCTTAATAACAACTTTTCTCTTTTTTTGCCTTTGTCACCCTGAGCTTGTCGAAGGGTGCCCTTAACATAGAAGGTATCCTGGGTATCACGCGCCGGATGATGCGGCGGAATATTGAGCGCTTCAAAATTATAATAATCCGACTCCAATTCCGGACCGTCCAAAACCATAAAGCCGAGTGAACGAAAAATGTCCTCCAATTCGTATTGAACGGTGGACAAAGGACTAAGCGAACCCGCGGGACAAGCCCGCCCCGGCAACGTTACGTCGATTTTTTCCGTTTCCACCGCCTGAGTAATCGCCGCGCGTTCGAACTCTTGCTTTTTGGCGTTGAACAACTCTGACAATTCCGCTTTGAGCGCGTTGGCCATGGGACCGATTGTTTTTTTCTCTTCAACGCTCAAATCCTTCAGTTGCTTTAATAAATTATTCAGCTTGCCGTCTTTGCGCCCAAAATACTCTACGTCCACCTTTTCCAATTTCGCCAAGTCAGCGGCTTGCTCAATCGCCGCCTTCGCTTCAACGCCTAATTTTTGTAATTCTTTTTGCATAGGATACGGATGTACAGATTTATCGTACAGATTGTACAGATATTAAAAACAATTGCGACTTGCACAGTTCTCACTCAAAGATTTTCCTCTCTGTGGTTAGCAGAATCTGTACAATCTGTATGTTTATCTGTACATCTGTAACCAATTATACCACAAAAAAATACCTATTCGGAAATAGGTACTTCCACGATCGTTTCTTTGTCCTCGAGCAGCACCTCGACGGTCTGCTTCAAAACATGCCAGCCGATCACTTCGCCGCGGCCATGCTTGGTTTTAATTTTCTCGCCGATCATTGGCATATTGTCCGCCAACTCATTATACAAACTCTTTTCAAAAGTTAAACAACACTTGAGGCGGCCGCAAACGCCGGACAGTCGCTCACTGCCGCGATGCGCCACCTGTTGCAAATCGGCCAAATCGGAAGTGACGTTGCCCAAATCTTTATGAAACTTTTGGCAACACAAATTACGGCCGCAACTGCCGATATCGCCGCTAATTTTGATTTCATCGCGAATACCGAGCTGCTGCAAACGAATATTTTTGTGATACACCTTGATCAGATCCTTCAACAGCTCGCGGAAGTCAACCCGACCGTCAGCAATAAACGCAAACGTGATACGCGTGCCGTCAAACGTAAAATGTACATCGATCAACTTGATCGGTAAATTATGTTTTTTGATCAACCCGCGACAATCCTCAAGCGCTTTGGCGCGATTTTTTTGCTGACCGAGCACCACGTCCAAATCTTCTTTGGTCGCTTTGCGCAAAATCGGCTTGAGCGGATCGGGCAATGCCGCGGTTTCCGCGTCCGTCAGCTCCTTGAAGCCAACCGCCTTGCCCATTTCCAGCCCAAGCTTGGTTTCGACTATTATGTAATCATTGAGCTCCATCGCCATCTCCCCTGCGGCAAAATAATAAATCTTGTCCCACGGCGCGAACTGAATCTCCGCCACTTTCGTCATATAGTGAAGTTGCTAAGGATTAAATTTGAAATCTGGCGTATTTACCGATTTCAATCTTTTCACCCGTTTTTGCGATCATCTGTTTAATCAGTTCGCCCACTTTTAACTTGTCCTCCTTGATAAAGGCTTGATTCAATAAACAGTTCTCTTCATAGAACTTGGCCAGTTTGCCTTCCAAAATCTTTTCCATCATCGCCTCTGGCTTGCCTTCGGATTTCAACTGCTCGCGATATACTTCCTTTTCTTTTTCCAAAACTTCCGCCGGTACTTGTTCCGGGGATAAATACTCGGGAGACATGGCGACAATTTGCATGGCGAGGTCGTGCGCCAGCGCCTTGAAGTCATCCGTGCGCGCGACAAAATCGGTCTCGCAAAACAATTCTAACAAAACACCGGCCTTGGCGTTTGAATGAATATAAGAATAAACAATCCCTTCTTTCGTTTGGCGTTCGGCCATTTTTTTTGTGGCCTTGGCTTCGCCCTTTTTGCGGAGAATCTCAATTGCTTTTTCATAATCGCCATTCGACTCATCGAGCGCCTTTTTGCAATCCACCATACCCGCGCCCGTTTGCGCGCGCAATTTTGTCACCATTTGTAACTCGACCATATGTTTTTTATTTTATTTATCAGGGCATCTTTGTCCTATTCCGGCCTACTTTTTTACCTCTTCCTTTTTCGCCCGGCCATCATCCTGTCCCTCCTTTACCGCCGCCACCACCAAATCCACAAATAAGCGAATCGAATTCATCGCGTCATCATTGGCCGGAATCGGATAATCAATCAATTGCGGATTGACATTGGTGTCGCACAAAGCCACGGTCGGAATGCCTTTTTTGATCGCTTCGCGAACAGCGGTTTGTTCTTTTTTGATATCAACAACAAACAATGCGTCCGGAATGCGATCCAACTTTTCCATACCGCCGACCACGATTTCCAAAGTTTCAATTTCACGATTGATTTCAAGCTGTTCGCGCTTGGTATAACGACTGGCCAACACGCCGGTCGCCCGATCCTCTTTCAACTTGCGGTACTTTTTGATCACACGAAGCACCGAAGATGCGTTGGTTAGAGTGCCTCCAAGCCAGCGATAAATAACGTACGGCATGCCGCAAGCCAAAGCGCCATCCTTCATAATCGCTTGCGCTTGCTTTTTCGTGCCTAAAAAAAGAACCGTGCCGCCGGCGGCGACCGTTTCTTTAACAAAATTCAAGGCGGTTTCGAGCTGCTTTTGCGTCTGTTCAAGGTTGATAATATGAAGGCCGTTTTTTTCGGTGAAAATAAACGGTTTCATTTTGGGATGCCACTTCGACTTTTGGTGGCCGAAATGGACGCCCGCTTTCATGAGGTCGGTCAGACCCGGGATGGTTGGCATAAATTTGTTCCTTTTTTGCCACAGGTAAAGACGCGTTTAGTGTTTTTACCAGCAGCCCGCTGCGCTCCCATTGACCAAACCGTTGAAAATAAACGGCAGGGATGATCAATGTTGGCTAATATTAGCCAAAAAGCGCATGTGATTTATTAATGATGAAATAACGATAGCACACTAAAATAAATTATGCAATATTTTATATATTATTTGTCTTATCTGTCGTGTTACGTCTTATCACTCGCCATATTTGACAACTCGTTTCCTTCATCATATACTTTCGTTGCTTTCGTTTTAGTTCGGGCTTGCCCTGAACCGAACGACCAACGGGAGTTCTGGTTCAGGGTCGGTACCAAAGCAGTCAAATGGGGCAGACTGTAAATCTGCTGGCTCACGCCTTCGAAGGTGCGAATCCTTCCCGGCCCACCATGAACCACTCACTTCTATTTCGGATGTGAGCGGTTTTTGTTTACCCGACAGTTCTGATTATTGGTCATCTTTGTCTTCTCTGTCGTATCTCCTTCGCGCATGCTATAATGATGATGCCAAAAATATAATCCTGAAAAAATCTATGAAATACCTCACCCCGCTCGAAAAATACAACAAGCGCCACCAAAAAAAACTGGAACGCTACGGCGTGCTCGTGGCTGATCAAGGCCGCAAGCCGATCCGCCGCGCCCCGGCCAAACGCAAAGAAAAAGATTCCGGTCCGAGATAAATTGAAAATCGCCCTGATGTTACGGGGCGATTTTGTATTCTTCTTTCTTTTTCAATCCATTTCTTTTTTCTGCTTTTTTCTAAGCCATCGCTTTTGGCGACGTTTCCAAACGCCGCTCTTTTCCGATAGCCCGTTTTTACCTTTACCCGCATAACCGCATTTCGCGATCTCCCCCTTTTCATAACAAGTGATGAGCGCTCCATCCGCAATGACAAATATCCACCCCAATCGCGATCGGTAATCAGCCGGCCGACAGCCGTGTTTTAACATTTGCGTCAACCGATTTTCCCGTTCAACGGGTTGTGATGCCCGAAACATGCCAATCAGCAACAAAAGCGCATTTCGTTTCATGCTCGGCTTGTATTCCACCTGCCCCTTTCCGACAAGTTGGCTAGCGCCTACGCGTTTAAAGAAACTGTTCAGCGCGTGCCAAGACACTCTAAATCGTCCGAAATCAGTCGCCACCTCGACCACGTCGTTCTCGGAAAAAATCGCGGTCACACCGGCTTGCGCGCGAATCATCGGATCTTGTTCATGAACAAAACGCGCCGCGTCAAACCACTTCACGGGCGTCAGCGGCAGATACGATGACACCGCGTTTTGCAAAAGCAAGTCAAAAAAACAACCAACCCACAACAATCGATCCTCTCGGTTCAGGATCACATAGTAACGCTTTTGACCACACTTTTTCAGCATATCATCGGCTAATTCTTTTGCCGTTGCGCCTTCGAGCGGCAACCAGCCGGACACGCTTGCCGCTTGTCGGCTGAAATCATCCAGCCTTTCAATGGCGAACAGCACTTTGTTCCACGAACGAACAAAAAGCTCCTTGATTGAAGGTTTGATTTTAATGAGCCGTTTCAAAGCATCAGGCGTGATCAGCCCGGCATCGCGCGGTTCCCCCCGCGAAGACATGACAACCTCCTTTGGCCGAAAATTTATCAACGGCCGACACGTCCATCTCTTTTACCAAATTGCCATCACCTTGTCAACTATAAAACCGCCGTCATTCGTGACCGCGGTTTTCAATTATATCTACCTCTTTGAATCCCGGACTATCGACTTTTACCTTTAGACTTTAGACTCTGCGCTTTACCTATCAGCTCGTACCACCGCTTCTCCGCCAACCGATATCCCTTGGCCAATATCATCGGTTGCACCGGATATGGCACGTGATAAAAACACAAACCATCACCGAGCGCCAGCTTCACCTCTTCAATTTCGTCAAGCTTCGTGTGTTCGCCGCCATAGCCAAGTTCGTGGAACTTTCGCTTGGCCGACTTCATCCACGCCAAGTGCTCCGGATCAAACATTGTGTCCCCGCTTATTGCGATTTCATCACTGAACTTGTAGCCGAAGCAAAGCGGATGGTGCTTAGTTTTGCGCCATGCGATTTCCATGCCGCCAAGACGCGTTGAACCGTTGAACGCGATCGTGAATAGTTCATGATGCTCGCGCCAACTCTTTTGCCACGGACAGTTGAGCCCAATCAGCTTGGTTAAAATCTCGAGCCAACCATCGCTGTCTCCGGGAATAAAAATCGGCAAACGCTTCGTAGCAACCTCGGTGAAGTATCCGGCGCTTTTCATAACTTCTTGATTCAAGAAGCAAAGCATACGCAGTTGAATCAAGTCGATCAAGCCGCCCACGTGATCATTGTGCAAATGCGTGATGAAAATCGCGGTTAAATCCATGGGCGAAAATCCGGCTTCCTTCAACGGAAGATTAATGTGCGGCGGACAGTCCCACCAGCCACAACTCTTTTTCATATTGGATCAGAAAGGCCGGCGCTTCGAGCTTGTCCGGAAATCCATCGCAACTGCCAAAAGAATACACTCGCATTTTCGCCTCCTTTTTCTATTAGTCTTTTTGTCCTCTCCCGTCCCATTCTGTCCTATGCCTCCCCGCTCAACCGATCTGTCGCGCAAACTCTTCGACCCTGTTTTCTGTCTCTTTCAATGAACAATCCGTGTCAATCACTTTTAATACCATCTTTTCATCTTGACAAATGACCGCCGTATTCAACACGTGCGGAATAGAATAAATCAGTTCCGTATGCTCCGGAGTGCCGCGCATCTTGACGCGTTCTTCAAGCTTGGCGTAATCCTCCATGCCGACGTACAACACCCGTCCGCCAACAAAGCGCCACATTCGGAATTCCGACCGCATGCCATAACCGATTTCCACAAAAACATTCATTCGCGGTTTCACCCCGCGCAAAGCGTGAGACAAAAGTGCCAGCCACTTATCAGCCAAAATGCGTTTCAACTCTTTCGGCTGATCAATCGCCACTTCCGCCAAATCACGCTCGCCAAATTCTTTTTTCAAGAACGGCTTCAACGCGTGATTGAATTCATCGGTGTTGATGTAAACCACATCGTCGCGGCACTTTTGCAAATGACGCAAACCAGTTGACTTGCCCGCGCCCGGCTGACCCACGACCAGCCAAAGACTTTTCAAATTCAACGTTTTTTCCAGCAACCTCGTCACCACCGCCGGCGCCACCAACTCAGCCAATTTCGCCACATCGCACTGTTCCGCCGCCACACGCGCCGCCGATGAAGATACATTCACGAACGCCTCATCGGTGATAATGAAATAGAATTGACTGATGCCATATTTTTGCCAGTTCAGCATCATCACTTTTTTTTCATCCTCGGCATCGCACTCCCCGCGCAGACCGCGAATCATGATGATTCGTTTCGGCTCGACGCCCATCGCGACAAATTCCGCCAGTGTCAGCACCTCCACGTTTTCCGGCAACTGATAACCTTGCCACAGCGCCTTGCACTCCTCGGGCGTGAACCACGGCCGGCCTTTATTCGGGTTCACCGAGCAAATGATGTAAACCTTTTCAAACACGACGCGCGCCTTTTTCACAATCTCCAAGTGCCCATACGTCGGCGGACAAAAACTGCCCGGGTAAATACAAATCGGTTTCTCGCCGTCTTTGTTCATCCCCCGAGTTGCCACCGCCAGCCTCTCTTCATAATCATCAAGACGCAAACTGCCGATGCCGCCGTACATTTTGCCCTCCTATTATTATTTGTCTCATCCGTCTCATTCCGTCCTATCTGTCACCCTCATATTATTGTCAATGTTCTTACCACCCTCATTATCCCCCTTTCTCAATTTTCCAGTCACAATTTTCAATTTTCAATAAAACAATCACCGCCCCTTGACTAAATTTAAACGAACGACTACAATAAAACTGTCGAACTTTTTCGACAGCAACTCTTTCGCTTGGTACTTGTTCACCTCACTCATTTATTATTTGTCCCAGCCCGTCTCATTAGTCTTGTCCCCCAACTCTATGATCACCCCCGCTAAAAACCTCCTCGCCGAGCTCGGCTACAAGCCAAACGAAATTAAAGTTTATTTGGCGCTAACGGAACTCGGCGAATCCCCCGCCTCCAAGGTTGCCAAGAAAATCGACTTACCGCGCACCACTGCCATCAGCCTTCTAGACAAACTGGCATCGGACAACCTGTTGTCCACGCACAAATACCGCGGAAAAACTTTTTATTGGATCGAATCACCCAAGGTTTTGAAACAGATTCTGGAAAACAAAATAAAAATCGCCGATGAGCTGGATGGGATATTGGCAGATTTATATCGCGTAGAAGCGGACTTCCCTTCCGCCCAAATTTATGATTCCAAGTCCGCAATCAAAAACTTCATCGAAAAAACACTGATCAATCTACCCCAAAAAACCATTCTCTACACTATCGATACACCCGGCGCGGGAAATTACGAGAAAATTTTTTCGTACGACTTTGGCAAAACCATGAACCTGCTCAAGCAGAAAAAAGATATCAGCACCCGCACCCTCATCCCTTTCGACACTTATAATTTAATCACCGCCGATAAAATCAAAACGCAGGATATCATCCTGCGCGAGCTGCCAAAAGAAATAAAATTTTCCGCCTCGCTGTGGATCCTGCCTGACACGCTGGTGCTTTTTTCCGGCAAATACCCCTTTGTTGTTTCTGTCCGGCACAAACTGATTAAGACCAGCATGCAAAGCGTGTTTGATTTTCTGTGGAAAATTTCCAGCGTTAAAATATGAAATTCAAACTCAAAGC
>Ga0208373_1002322_pt1 | contig 21529 bp, 19 predicted proteins | sample RifOxyC2_FD_184036 | JGI IMG/M metagenome (GOLD analysis project Ga0208373, IMG submission 184036) | Soil microbial communities from Rifle, Colorado - Rifle Oxygen_injection C2 (SPAdes) | ecosystem: Environmental > Terrestrial > Deep subsurface > Rock core/Sediment | place: Rifle, Colorado... | reverse complement strand
AACATCCTCTACACATCCACCATAAGCAATACAGTGCAAAGCACTCCAATCATCACCACTTGATGGCATACGTGCATAAAACGCTCCAAAGTAAACAAGAGCATTTTGTTCAGCAGAAGCGCTTGCAGAAACTCCGGCTGCTCCGGTTGTTGTTCCTGTTGTCTCTTCCGTTGTACTTCCGTCAATTGCTTCTACGGTTTCCCCTACAACTGTTACGGTGACAGAGTTTAAAGCGCTTGTGGAAATTTTTTCTGTGCCATTGTTAATCAGTTTACAATCACTTGTTAAATTGATTGTTGCTGTTCCAGCAGATAAGGCATGGAACGTAACCGTGGCAAAAGTTCCAGAGCTTGTTACTTGTGAGCCAAACTTGAAAGCCCCATAAGAAAGTTCTCCGGTTGAATTATCGATCTCGTATCCTGGTGAAATGAATGGGAATTGAGACCCAATCTCGAACCATGTCGCTTCAAGCAATGAAGATGAATACGACATGTTGACACGTGCGGTGTCGAGCGACTCCCCATTTGGATTAACCAAAACGGAAATCGTGAACGTGTCCCCGGTTTCTACACTGATCGTTTCAGGCGACAGTGTCATGGTTGCGGTCCCGCTTGCATGTGCATACGGAACAAAACCAAAACTCACGATGGATATCGCAAGCACCAGGAAGAAAACAGCAGTTCTTCGCATAGGTAAAAAATTAAGATTTGAAGATTTATTTTTAAAAGTAATTTCGATTAAAATTATAACATTTTTACATCAATGTGACGAAGGAAAACTGTGTATAAATTTTCTCTAGCTTTTGCAAAAATATCAAAGATGTATAAATATATTTTTTTAAATTTATTTTTGAAGTTCCCAGTCTTGTTTTTTCCAAAAAAAAGAAAAAAATATAAAAGAAAAAAACAAAATAATCGTAAATATTTTTCCACAGATTTTTTATCTGTTTGTCTAGCTTGGTTTAGACAAAAAATAATTACTTAAAATATCCACAAGTACTTTTCCCACTAATTTTTCTTTTTTCTTACAACTTTCTACACAACAAACTTGTCACGATCCACTAGTCCTGAAACAATAGAGAAGACTCATAACTTAATCTCTTATGCAGCATGACACTCCTCCCCGATACGAAAATCTTTTAGAAACATTTTTAGAAAAAATAAAAGATGTTCTCGAACACGAACCTACACTCGCTTTTTGTCAAGATTTTTTACGTGATTATCCACAAGCAGAATTATTTTTAGTTGGTGGTTCTGTGCGTGATTTTTTTCTTCAAAGAAAAAATAAAGATTTTGATTTTATTATTCGAGGGGTTGAAGCAACATCCATCGAAAAATGGTTTAAGGAACGAGGAGATATTAACCTTGTCGGAAGTCATTTTGGTGTATTCAAATTTTCTCCAAATGGATTCCCTGCGAACCAATTTGAAGCGATTGATCTTGCTCTTCCGAGAACAGAACATGCAACTGAAGGAAGCTTGGGAGGATATAAAGATTTTGAAATGCAATCAGATCCTTCTCTCCCAGTCGAAACAGATCTTAGTCGTAGAGATTTCACTATCAATGCCATGGCATTTGATATCCGATCTTCAAAACTTCTTGACCCTTTTCATGGTCAAAAAGATCTTCAACAAAAAATGATTCGAGCTGTTGGCGTACCTTTAGAACGATTTTCTGAGGACATGACTCGTATGCTCCGTGCCATTCGACAAGCCACGCAACTTGGATTTGAAATTGAACCAGAAACCTTTCAAGCCATCCAAACAAAAATGGCAGACATTAATCTCATGAAAGGTGAAAACAAAGAAAAAGGAGGTCAAGAAAAAAAATATGTGGCTGCGCGAGAAGTTATTGCTAAAGAAATGGCCAAAGCTTTAATCCATGATCCTCAAAAGGCTTCTGAACTCTTTTATGCTTCTGGGGCTTTCCGTGAACTCTTTCCAGAAATTCATGATCTCCGTACAGCTCAACCAGAGTACTTTTCTCCTCTTGGTCAATTAAAAAACAAAAATAGTGAAACAATCCTTGCTCTCCTTCTGAGAGAAGTTGATCCAAATTTGGCAGCAAAACGTCTCCGTTCCCATCAGTTTGAAAATGCTCCACCTGGATCCCCTCTTCGTGCAGAAACACGACAGGTCCTTGCTATTCAAAAATTTCTCTTTGATAAAACTTCTCCTCAAACAACTCTCTCACTTCCACCCCATCTTTTTTACAGAACCTTCATGGCAACGTATGGAGCAAATTTTATCAACGCACTCCATGCATTAGGTCAGCATGTCATTGCAAATCAGCTCGATCAAAGACAACAAGACTTTTGCAAAAATTGTGGGGTGGAAAATGTTTCCCAAATGAGAAGTCTTGTCACAGGAAAGGAAGTAATGGAAGCTCTCCATCTCTCCCCTGGTCCAAAGGTTGGGGCTCTGTTGCAACAAGCCTTTGATCTTCAACTCACAGGTCAAGGAAAAACAAAAGAAGAAATTTTAAAAAAATTGTCCTAACAAAAAAATAAATTTCCCAACGTAAAAACAGCAGATGATCTGCTGTTTTTACGTGGTGGGCGGTAGAGGACTCGAACCTCTGACCTCCACAATGTCAATGTGGCGCTCTAACCAGCTGAGCTAACCGCCCTTATTCTGCGAAAAATAATAATGGACATTGGAAAGAAAGTCAACGAAAAAACCCTTCCCCTTCCACTTGAAAACCTTCTTCTTTTTCCTCATCATCTTCCTTATCAAAAACAATCCATGCTTTTGATTTATTTTTTGAAAGAGACAAAATCGCAAACCCTCCCAAAATCACAGCAACAGCACCCAGCATGAATAAACTAAACACTCCTGCAAATCCGCATCCAAAAAAAGCCGTAATGGTTTCTGCTCGTGTTTGCGCAAGGAGATAACACGTTTGAATAGATTCTTCTCCAAGTTTAATTCCAAACAAAGCAGCCCCAACTCCACAAAACAGAGTCCAAACACTAAAAAGACAACTAAAACGAACTTTTCTTACACGTCCTAAACGAAGAATCGCAACAAGAGCAAAAAAAACTCCTCCAAAGATCCAATAGACTAAAAACCAAAGGAACCCAAGAAAACTTGCAAAAGGAATAAGCATTGATGGCAACATAAGCAAAGTTTAATCATCTAAACAATTCCATCTTTACAGAACAAGAAAGGCTGGTGGGCCTGGTTGGACTCGAACCAACGACCACGGAGGTATAAGCTCCGCGCTCTAACCAACTGAGCTACAGGCCCAATAATCACTTCAAGAAATAACAGTCTCTATTATATCATCCTTCTTGTCAATCATCAGATATTTCTGATGATTCTCTTTATTTTATTGCGATTTTGAACAAAACACGCTACTATAAAATCACGATCATCTAAATGACAGACTTTTTCTTATTTTATGCCTTTTCTTTTTCTTGGACTGATCATTCTCTTTATCTTTCTTCTTAAACTCAAAATTGCTGTGAAATCAAATAGTCGCGAAGAAATCGTTGGGCTTTTTTTTATTCTCTTGGCTGGATTGATCCTTACAGTTGTTTTTGGTCTTTTTTATCAAGGAGTCATGAAGCTAAACTAATATGCCTACACAAAAAGTCAAAACAGAACACGCAGGAGAAAGAGTTGATGTTTTTATCAATCGTTTTACTGACACTTCTCGCTCACAAGTTCAAAAAAGTATTAAACAGGGAGAAGTCACGATCAATGATCACACAATAAAACCTCACACTCTTGTACAAGAAGGAGATCTTGTTTTTTTTCCAACCACTCTTCGCATGCAACCACTTGAAAAAAAAGGGCCTCTTCCCTCTCTCACAATTCTTTATGAAGATGATGCGATTCTTGTTATAGAAAAACAAGCAGGAGTGATTGTGCATGAAGTACATATCCTTGATCAAGAACAATCTCTCGCAGATGCGCTTGTTGCCTATTGTCCTGAAATAAAAGAAGTCGGAGATGATCCTTCGCGCCCTGGTATTGTTCATCGCCTTGATCGACAAGTATCTGGGGTCATGGTTATTGCAAAAACATCGGCATCTTTTTCTCATCTCAAACAACAATTCAAAGATCGAACAATCAAAAAAGAATATTTGGCACTTGTATATGGAGAACTTCCAAAAGATCATGATGTCATCACCTTAAAAATTGCTCGCTCAAAAACGCTTGGGCGCATGGTAGCAAGACCCGAAGATCAAGAAGGAAAAGAAGCGATTACCGAATATACGGTTTTGGAACGCTATAAAATTGCCACGTTTGTAAAAATCAACATCCATACAGGGCGCACCCATCAAATTCGTGCCCATTTCAAAGCTGTTGATCATCCGATTGTGGGAGATCCTTTATACAAAAAGAAAATGATGAAAAATATCCATCCCATCAAAATGGATCGCCTCTTCCTTCATGCCCATAAACTCACTATTACCCTCATGGATGGAACACAAAGAACCTTTGAATCCCCTCTTCCTTTATCTTTACAAAACCTTCTTCAAACACTTTCAAAAAACTAATCATAAACCTCTATGATTATTGCACTCACAGGAGTTCCTGGTTCTGGAAAAACAACAATTGCACACCTGCTCTCCGACCGACTTAAACTTCCATATCACAATCTTGGTTTTTTTCGAAGGCAATGCGCAAGCAAACAAGGAATGGATCTGCAAACTTACAATACCGCATTTTATAATGATTTTTCGGAAGACAAAAAAATTGATCATTATCAAAAAAACCTTGGTGAAACCAAAGACGACTTCATTATCGATGGCAGGCTCTCTTGGTACTTTATTCCCAAATCATTCAAAATTTTTCTTGATGTCTCTTTGGAAGAAGCGGCAAAACGCGTCTTGAAAGCAACCACTCATGGAGAAAGAAAAAACGAGCCTCTTTATCAATCACTTGAAGAAGCTAAACAGGCTGTTGAAAACCGCTTAAAAGCAGATCAAAAGCGCTATCTTGATTTTTACAAAATCGATTATCTTGATCATGCCCACTATGATTTGGTGATCGACACCTCAGATAAAACCCCTGAAGAAATTGTAGAACTCATCTTACAAGCGCTCCCAAATACTTGACCTTTTTCTCTCTTTCCGCTATTCTTTTGGCACATTTAAACACATATTTATGAACGCTGATTCGCAAAGAATGCGGTCCTCTAGAATGTGACTAAGAGAATTCATATGTCTGATGAAGAAAAAAAGGACGTTCAGGAAGAGGTGAGTGAAAAACCACAAACTGATTCCCCTACTGCTAAAGAAGCAGAACAAGAACAAAAAGATACTTCCACAGAAATCGAGACAGAATCATCTGATTCTGAAGCGATTGCAGAGAAAGAGATGGAAGAGCCAGCCGAAGAAGAAGCTCCAGAAGCTGCTTACCAGGCAAAGCTCATTGATTTCAAACAACTCAAACCAGGAATGACCGTGCGTGTCCATGAACGCATCAAAGATATTTCTCCAAAAGGAGAAGAGCGAGAACGTATTCAGATCTTTGAAGGAATCATTCTTTGGCTCAAAGGTTCGGGAATTTCTCGCACCATGACGGTGAGAAAAATGAGTAAAGGATTCGGAGTGGAAAAAATCTATCCAATCAATTCCCCTGTGATCGCAAAAATTGAACTGGTAAAAAAAGCTCGTGTTTGTCGTGCCAAACTAGGATACCTCAAAGACCTCAAACATCGATTCAAGAGAAAGTTGAAAGAAACGCGACCTGCATAAACTGTGTAACAAAAAACTCTCCTTCTAGAATGGGAGAGTTTTTATTTTCTTTTTATGACCACTGTCCGTCTTTTAAAATACCACTTTTGTATAAATCAATAACAACAAGAAAGGCAGCAAGAATAGTAGGACCAATAATAAAACCAATGGAACCGAAAATTTGAATACCTCCTAATATAGAAATCAACACGAGAAACATGTGCATGTGTGTTGTTCCTTTTATGAGGTAAGGGGCAACGATGTTATCAGATAAACCCACTACCAAAGCTGCCCAGAGAGCAAGACCAATAGCAGATCCAACATTTCCGATCATAAATAGATAAATGACTGCTGGCACGAGCACAAGAGCTGATCCTACTAAAGGCACGAGAGCCGCAATAATCGTAAATGCACCCCAAATAACCGAACCAGGAACACCAAAAATGGTCATTCCAATTCCTGCAAAAAGACCTTGAATAATAGCAAGAACAAGAATTCCAAACACGACATGACGGATGGTTGATGCAATACGATGGATGATCTTCGCATCCACTTCATTATCAAAAGGACTTAAGGCAAGAATCTCTATATGCAACTTTTTTCGATCTACTAAAAGATAGTACAGTGCAATAAAAAACAAGAAAATATTTAGGAGAAAGCGAGAAGTACTTGAAAACAATCCACCAATATTATCGATAATCCATTGTGCAACATTGAGCCCTACTGTTTGAAGATCAATGGAGAGAATTTGTTCTTGCACGTAAACCGGAAGAAGTTGATAGATCTTGTGGTCTGTCAGATTAAAAGTTGTTAACCATCCTTGTTCTCCTAAAGAAAGTTGAATGAGTTCTGTTGCTTGCTTTGCAATAAGCAAAAGAATAAGGATAAGGGGAATAATAATTACCAAAAACATTCCTAAGGATGTCATGATTGCAGAAAGTTTACGTTGTTTTACAATTTTGAAAAAAAATTGATCCAAAGGAACAAGTGCCACTGCCGCAATCCCTGCTGTTATGATCAAAATCGCGAAGGGTTGAATAATGGACCAAAATAAATACAGCACCACGGCTGCAACGAGAAGAAAAAACCATTTTTCTATGGAAGCTTGTTGTATTGTTTTTTTCATATCCTCCTTATGTATTCTTATTTATAGTATAACAAGAAAAAGAAAGACCTCCTAGAGATTGTTTATTTCTTATCTATTTCTGTTTCCATTTTTCTTCCAATACTCCAAAGTAAATCAAAAATTTGTTTATATGTTTCGACAAGTGTTTTGCTTTGAACTGTCCAAGCAAGTCCCTCATCTTTTGTGGTGAAAAAAGCTACGGTTTCATCCCAAAACATCAATGAACAACGAAAAGTGAGTTCGGGAGAAAGAAACTTTGCCTCACGAAGTTCCCTCTCATGTGTTTTCTTTGAATATTTTTTTATTTCTGTTGCTTGCACGCGTAAGCTCTTCAAGTGTACACCAGCTTTTATGCGCTGACGGGAAAAATGAAATCGCTCTCCGATAATCTCTTGAAAATCTTTTGCAGAAACGATCTCAAAAACATGTTTACTTTTGCAGGCAAGAGCTTCATGAAAAATATCTGTCATGCGATCACGATAATAAATTCGGATCTTTGGACTGATCGCTGTTTCTGTTTTCAGAGCTGTAAGAAAAGGAATAATGGTTGTCACTTCCTGTATCTGACGCTCTATCATTTTTTTGAGCACGGTTGGATCATGGGCCTCATACACGCTTCGCGATTTTTGCTTTGTCATTTCCACAACCCCCCTTTCCCCTAAACGATTCATGATCGATTGGACTGTTGTTGCCGGAAGTTCAACCATGCGTGCGAGCGGAGTCATGGTAACCTTCCCCAATTGCAATAAAGCCAAATAAACCATTTGGTCTTTTTGATTAAACCCCAATCGCGTCAATACCTCTTGAATTTCCAGCCTTTGTAATTTAGTCAATTTTGAATATTCCATAACTACGACCTTTTTCGTTGTAAATATTTCAGATTTCTTAGCTTAAATTAGCAGATTATATCTCATTTGTCAATATGATCACAATTTTTTCTGTCGCTATAACAACCAAACTGGCATGATGGCAGTGTCAGGGAGGGAATAATTCTCCTTGACATCCGTTCCTTACAAAGGAGTCACCCATGCGCATCATCAAGGAAGGTAAGAAGCCTGTTTGGGAAAAGAAATTTGCTTGTACAGGAAAGGGTAATGGTGGAATGGGATGCGGAGCTGTGCTTTCTGTCTCAGTTGAAGATCTCTTCATGACCTACAACATAGATTATAGGGGAGATGTTTATGGAACCTATGTCACCTTCCGTTGCCTCTGTTGTGGAAAGAAGACAGATCTTCCAGACAGTGAAGCGCGTCAACTCATGCGCAATTTCTCTATCCCAGATGATCCCCACTAACACAAAGGAGTCTCTTATGCATCAGCCTTACGCTCACGTTTTCCCAACGGTTGATGGGGCCGTCACAATCGCAGGTCGCGAAATCCTTTTAATCGAACGAGCTAAGCCTCCATTTGAGCAATGCCTTGTTTTGCCAGGTGGACATGTGGATGAAGGAGAACGTTGCGCACAAGCTTGTGCACGCGAACTTCTTGAAGAGATTAATTTGGAAGTGAAGGAAACGGATCTGAAGCTTTTGACTCTCTTGGATGAGACTGGTCGAGATCCTCGTTCTGGTCATACACTTTCCATTGTCTTTACGATTGATCTTCCTGATCGAAACGCGATTGCCCTGTGTAAGCCTGCCACAGATGCCAAACACCTTCATGTACGTCAAATTGATTCTCTCGCTCCTGAGGAAATGGGTTTTGACCACTGGCAAGTTATTGAGCGACTGCGAAAGAAGCTTTCATGAAAATCATTAAGGAGGCTGACTTTTCTTGGAAAGGACCTCAGATCACCTGTTCTCGTTGTGGAGCTGTGTTTGAGATCAATGAAAAAGATTTTTGGTGCAATTGGAAAAATGACTTTTGGGTTGTCTGCCCGACAAAACGATGTAAGCAGGAATGCCCAATTGAACGAGAACAAATTCCTTGGTTTGTCCAAGAACAAGCAAAGCCTGAGAAAGAACTGGAAGATTATCTTCCAAAACCAAGAAAAACATCCTCTCCGTTCTCTGATTCTGATGGATATAAGTGACTCCCCTGCCCGCAGGAAACGCCTGCGGGTTTTTTCTAAATCCCAAAATCCTGATCCTTGTTGCCGTAGCTTAGTCAAAAAAAAGAAAACCTCCCTCAAAAAGGGAGGTTTAAAAAACCAAATCGCAAATTTTGAAACAAACTTTTAAGCACCTTTTTTCAACACAGGTTTCAGATATAATCCTGTCACACTCTCTTTGTTCTTCACAATTTCTTTTGGTGTTCCTTCTGCAATAATCTTTCCCCCTTTAATTCCTCCTTCTGGCCCCATATCAATAACCCAATCCGCCCCTTTAATCACATCCATATTATGCTCGATGATCACCACTGTATTCCCTTTATCAACTAATTGATGAAGTACGCCCAACAGACGTTTGATATCCTCAAAGTGTAATCCGCTCGTTGGCTCATCCAAAATATAGAGCGTACGTCCTGTGGCACGACGAGAAAGTTCTGTGGAAAGTTTTACCCTCTGGGCTTCTCCTCCAGAAAGTGTTGTCGCTGATTGTCCAAGACGAATGTACCCCAATCCCACTTCATGCAAGATGTTTAACTTATCAAAAATTGCGGGTTGATCAGCAAAGAAACGCCTTGCTTCTTCCACAGTCATATTAAGAACATCGGAAATATTTTTATTCTTGTAATGAATCTCTAATACTTCTTGGTTATAGCGTGTCCCATGACAGTCTGAACAATCTACATAGACATCTGGCATGAACTGCATTTCAATACGTCGCATTCCATCTCCAGAACAGGTTTCACAACGTCCTCCGCCTTTCACATTAAAACTAAACTTTCCTGCATCAAAATTACGGAGCTTTGCTTCAGGGGTTATTGCAAACAAATCACGAATCGCGGTAAAAACTCCTGTGTAGGTTGCTGGGTTAGATCGTGGAGTACGTCCAATAGGAGATTGATCCACGGCAACGACTTTATCAATGTGTTCAATTCCTTTAATTGCTTTACATTCCCCAGGATAGACTTTGGCACGATAAAACTTTCGAGAGAGATATTTTCCAAGAATATCTAAAATCAAGGTTGATTTTCCTGACCCAGAAACACCGGTCACACAAACAAGCATCCCGAGAGGAATCTCTACATCAATGTTTTTCAAATTGAATTCATTTGCTCCTTCAATCACAATCTTCTTTCCCGTACCTTTGCGGTAAGCTCTTGGAAGAGGAATTTCCTTTCTTCCTGAAAGGTATTGTCCTGTCAAAGAGTCTTTATTTTTTTTGATTTCCTCTGCAGTTCCTGCTGCCACCACTTCTCCTCCATACTCCCCTGCTCCAGGACCAATATCAAACACATAATCTGCGGCTTGCATCATAGCTTCATCGTGCTCCACTACGATCACAGAGTTTCCATGAGATTGTAAAAGTCGAATGGTTTCAATCAATCGATCATTATCGCGTGGATGTAATCCAATCGAAGGTTCATCTAAAATATATATGACTCCAGAAAGCCCTGATCCAAGCTGAGAGGCCAAACGGACACGCTGAGCTTCTCCCCCAGAAAGAGTCATAGCAGATCGATCAAGAGTAAGATATCCAAGCCCCACATCAAGAAGATGACCAAGTCGCGCAATCACTTCTTTTGCCACACGTTCCGCCACTAATTGTTCGTCTTTGCTCAATCCTGCTTTTAATGTAGAAATTCCTTTTTTCTCCACAGAAGTTTTTGCTTTTCCGGACTTCTTTCCTTTTTCTTCTGGCATAAGCTCTTGAAAAAACGCAAACACATCCTCAATCGGCATATTCACTAAATCGGAAATGGATCGATTCGCAATGGTAATCGCAAGTACTTCTGGTCGCAATCGCTTTGATTCACAAGAAGGGCATGTCATTTTGCGCATGTATACTTCCAATTCATGACGGACATATTCAGAATCTGTCTCACGATATTTTTGTTCAAGTTGTGCAAGAATTCCTGGGAACGTCACTTTCTTTCCTTCAAAAGTGTATTCCTCTTCTCCAGTTCCATACAAAATCTGTTGAAGTTTTGCTTTGGTAATTTTTTCAACAGGAGTGTGAAGAGAAAATTTTTGTTTCTTTCCAACCACTTCCAAGAGGCGCAAATAACTTGTTTGATTTCCTGCAATCCGTGACCAAGGACGCACGGCTCCTTCTGCAAGAGTGAGCCGTTTGTTTGGAATCACAAGTTCTGGTTCTAAAACAAGCTTGACTCCAAGCCCTGTACATTCTCTACAAGCTCCATAAGGAGAATTAAAAGAAAATAAACGTGGCTCTGGTTTAGGGAGATTCAAATCACACTTTCCACAACGGAAACTTTGAGAAAAAAGGGATTCATCCCCAGTGTTATCATTCACGACAAGCAAAAGACCATTTCCATAATCAAGTGCTTTACGAACTAATTCCTTAATGTGTCCTGTTTGATAGTGAACAGAGGGATCGAGTTGAGCTATCAACACGTCAACATCATGCAACTTCTTTTTATCTTTTCGCATGGCAATACCTTCCTCCACATCCATAAGAAAACCATCAAATCGTACGCGTGTAAAACCTGTATTCAAGGCGGCTACAAGCACTTGTTTGTGTTCTCCTTTTTGTTGATGAATAACCGGAGCAAATAATTGAATGGTGTCATCTCCTCCGATAAGTTTCTCTACTTCAACGACAATCTGTTCAAGAGTTTGTTCTTGAACAGGATCCCCACAGTTCGGACAGTGAGAGCGTCCAGCACGAGCAAATAAAATACGGAGAAAATCATAAATCTCCGTGACGGTTCCGACTGTGGAACGTGGATTGTGAGAGGAAGATTTTTGATCAATCGCAATCGTTGGAGAAAGACCAAGAATCTCATCAACATCTGGTTTATCTTGCAACTCAAGGAATTGGCGCGCATAACTAGAAAGTGATTCCATGTAACGTCGCTGCCCTTCTGCATAAATCGTATCAAAGGCCAAAGAAGATTTTCCTGAACCTGAAAGACCAGTGATCACGACTAATTTGTTCTTGGGAATGTCCACGTTAATATTTTTCAAATTGTGAACACGTGCCCCACGCACTTGAATAAATTCTGCCATAAAGAAAAGAGAAGGATAAAAGAGAGCAGAGACAAGAGTGTCCCACAGGGTACCAGATGTTTTCCTCTCTGGCAAGAGACATAGGACGCGATCAAAAAAACCAGGTGTTTTCTCACCTGATTTTTTGTTTTCATTTAAGCACCTGGAAGAGGTTGAGCCGCATCTATTTCTTCTGAAAGATCAATGGCAGCTTGCGATTCATAACAACGGTTTGACGATTGAGAATAAACACAATTTGGAACACCTTCTTTTACTGCTGCTCCACAAGGATCATTCGAGCAAATATATTCCATGTTGACGGTTCCAGCGAGCCAACCTGAACCAACATCATTAAGCTCATTATCTGTTTCACCTGTATACACTTCCACATCTCCACCATTGTAGGCAGAGCAAGAAGTTATTTTTGTACAATCTAAACTGAGTCCTGCACACGTTCCTTTATAAATATCAGCAACATTAGAAACTAAAACACCTCCAACCATTGCGGCTCCCACAGGAGGAAAAACCGTAGCAGCAAGTGCTGCCCCTGCAGTAATAGCTGTACCTCCTGCCACTTCCAAATTACTTAACACAAGCCCAGGGTCTTGCGTATAAAAACAGTAATTTTTTGTCACAAGATCCCCGTTTCCATCAAAAACATCTGGAGTGGTTAAATTACTACATGTAGCCGCGGATGGAGAAACACCTGTGTCAGCAATATTTTCTGGAATAATATCTTTACAAGAAAGACATTTTGCTTGAGCCCCTCTTCCAAAACATCTTGTTCCTTCTTCCTCACAATATTCAAACTGACACGTCGTTCCTTCCAAAGCGGGTTGTCCATCTGAATCTTTTACAACTTCTGTAATCGCTCCACAGACTAATCCTCCTGCAGGAGGATTTCCAAGCGTATAAGATTTTCCAACAAAAGGAGAATCTGAAAAAGCTCCATTTACTTTAAGATAGTCTTTTCCATCATGAAGTGTTCCTTTTAAGTATTCACAACTTCCCTCTCCCACTAGATCAACCGATTGAATGAGAGGGAGCCGTGGCATGGCTAAACGAATCAAATAAGGATTCACTGTTTGAAGTAGAAAGGCAACACATGACAACAAAATCAACCCTGTCACAGCTTTTTTTATTCCTTCTATAGAATTCTTTGCTTCTGCAACTCCTGCAGAAAGAACATATTTTGCTCCATTGAACATGATCAAAATAATCACAATAAATCCCATACTCCCTAAAAGCCATGTATAAACAAGTTGAATATACTCTCCAAGATCTTTTACTGTTTTGACCCCCCCAATGGAAACAGAAAGTTCTGTATCTTTCCAATTTGGAGAATCTGGATCAGGATAACAAAAAAAACTTCCTTGAAGACATTGTGGCGGTTGATACGCTGTATCTAATTTTCCATCATATTTTTGACAGATATTTTCAGATGCAAAACACCAAGGATCCCGAGAAGGATATTCATCCGGACCAGAAGCACACACAAGCATTTGTCCATTTTTCTCTGTGGGACATTTCTCCATGCACTGTTGCGCATTCGTGGCACTTGAAAGAGTTTGTGCCCCGTTGGTTGTCGCACAAAAACAGGTACAACTTTCTGTTGCTCGTGCAGGACTCACCAAAACAAAAAACGTGCTTATGACAAAAGGAATAAACACGAGAAGGGACCATTTTTTATTTGATGTGCAATAATATTTCATACATTAAAAAGATGCGATAAACATCTTCTTAATTTCCTTCTTCTTCCCCAAGAGCATTCTTGATCAAAAGAAGCAACACGCTCTGAGGGATTGCTCCAGCAATACGATTTCCATTAATGAAAAAAGTTGGAGTACCACGTACACCTGCTTGTGCACCATCTTGATAATCCTCAAGCACTTCATCTGCGAACTCCCCGCTTTCTAGACAAGTACGAAAAGCCTCCGTATCTAAATTCACTTTGGTAGCATAGGCCACTAATTGTTCTTCTGAAAGATCTGATTGATTTTGATACAATTGATCATGATATTCCCAAAACTTTCCTTGTGCATTTGCGCACTCCCCTGCTTCTGCAGCTTTTTGTGCAATTGGATGAAGATCCGTCATGGGAAAATCTCGATACACAAAGCGAATACGATCTTGATACTCTTGCATAAGCGCGCGCACGATGTAACTCTCCCCTTGAGAATACACGCACCCAAAATCAGCAAACTCAACAATAACAACCGAGGCATCTTCTGGACCAAAAGAAGGATCATCAGAAGTTGCTACATCAAACAAGCCTTGCGGAATCGTCACATTCTCAAGATTGCGAGAAAAAGTTTGATATTCAGAAAAAGATTCTTGAATCGCTTGAATATCTCCATCAGAAATAAGAGAAAGATAATAGACCACGCGATAGGAGAAGTAACCCAAGAATAGCAAAACAAGAATCGTGAGAATGATTCCGAGTCGTCCGCGTTTTCGATGCTCTTGCGAAGAATCTGACGCACTATTTTTTTGAGAAGCAGTTTGTGAATCCATAAAAAATGGTCACCTTAATAAAAAAAGTATATCATAAGAAAGAACAATCAGCTTGTTTCGTGTGTATAAAAAGAAAAGAAAATAAAAAAGGATGAACAACTCGAACACATGAAATTGGATTGACAAAATCACTTCCTTTTGCTATTGTTTTCGTCACTTATTCTTCAGAAACGATATGATTGATTCGATTCTCAACATTGCTCAAATTATTCTTGCTTGTCTGCTTATCGTTGCTATTTTGTTACAAGCACGCGGTTCAGGACTTGGTGCTGCCTTTGGTGGTGGTGGAAGTGTCTACCGCACCAAACGCGGAATGGAAAAACATCTCTTCCAAGCCACCATTGTTGTGGCTATCCTCTTCTTCTGTGTCTCTTTGGCAAACGCCCTCTTCTAATCTTCATTTGTGCCTGATGATCCCAAAACGTCATCACCTCGTTTAGCCTCTCAACCGTCAACTCAGACGCCAAAAGAATTGACCAAGCGTCATGTCTTAGCGGTTTCTGCAAAACGTTTTTTCCCTTCTTGGAAGCAATGGAAACAACTTCCAACTATTTTAAACGTTCGTGAACGCTCAATTTTGTTTTCTTCTTTAGGAATTATTCTTCTTGGAATCCTCATCTTGAGTGGTTGGTATGTTTTCACTCATCGAGTTGAAATTCCTACACAAGGAGGAGAATACACTGAAGCCCTTATTGGAGAACCGCAATTCATCAATCCTCTTTATGCTTCCGCAAGTGATGTTGATTCTGATCTGACAAGTCTTATTTATTCTGGTTTATTTCGATGGGATCCTGAAGAAGGACTTGTGAATGATCTTGCCACAAATCTCTTTCTTTCTGAAGATGGATTAACCTACACCGTACAAATTCGAAATGACGCCAAATTCCAAAATGGGGAAGAGGTGCGTGCTCGAGATGTTTTGTTCACGATCAACGCCATTCAAAACACGAACTACCGCAGTCCGCTTGCAGTGAGTTTTTATGGAGTCACGGTTTCTCAAATCGATGATAAGACTGTTTCTTTTCAACTCGAAGAACCTTTTGCTCCTTTTCTTTCAACCCTCACTGTCGGAATCTTACCTGCAAGTGTGTGGGGCACTATCTCTCCTCGCAATGCACAACTCGCTTCTTCAAACCTTGAACCGATTGGAAGTGGACCCTATCGATTTGCAGAGTTTTCAAAAGATAAAAATGGTTCCATCCGTTCCTATACACTTGAACGAAACGATTCTTATTATGGACAACAACCTTATATTGATTGTTTAATCTTCAAGTTTTATCCGGATGCAGATTCTGCCCTTCAAGCTTTAGAAAATAAAAATGTGGAAGGATTGAATTATGTTTCCTTTGATCAAAAGGAAGAAGTAGAAAAAAATCGTTCCATTACACTTTATCAACCTACGATTCCACGAGAAATTGTTCTCTTTTTCAATGAAGAAACACACAGTGCCTTAAAAAAGACAGAGGTTCGGCATGCACTGAGTTTAGTGATTGAAAAACAAGCAATCCTTGAACAAGCCGCAAAAGGAAATGGTGTTGTGATCCAAGCCCCTATTCTTCCCGGAATGCTTGGATATGATGAAAGTTTTATTGGAGAAACTTCTTCTCTAGAACAAGCCGGAGAGCTCTTAGATGATGCAGGATATCATTATGATGACACAGGAAGTTATCGTATTGATCCTGATATTGTGTTAGAGGAAGAGGAAGAGATTGTAACAATAGAAGAAGGAGCAGATACACAAGAAGAAGAGTCTGAAGAAATGATTGTTGAAACAACCGAGGAAAAGCCAAAAAAAATGAGCGAATACAAAGACGTGTTGCACTTTACTCTTGTCACAGTTCAAAGCTCTGAATACATCAATGTAGCTCAGATGCTTGTCGAACAATTCGCACAAATTGGCGTAGTGATTGATATTGAGGTTGTGCCTTCAGAAAATCTTTATGCTTCTGTGATTGATCCAAGAAATTATGAATTGCTTTTAGCTGGAGTTCTTCTTGGAATTGATCCTGATCCTTATCCATTTTGGCATTCTTCACAGATTCGTGGAGGTGGATTAAACCTAGCTGGATATGCCAATAATGAGGTTGATACTTTACTCGAAGAAGCACGCGTCATGATTGATGAAGAAGCACGCGCTACTTCCTATAAAAAATTCCAAGAAACTTTAATGGCCGACTATCCAGCGGTCTTCTTATACCAATCTCTTTACTCTTATGCACTCCCCACGAAAATTCAAGGAGTTGTCATTGAGAATATTGCTGCCCCGGAATATCGTTTTGCGAATATCTCAGACTGGTATATAAAGACCAAAAAAGTTTTGCAATAAACGCATGCGGGCGTGGTGGAATTGGTAGACACGCTAGCTTCAGGTGCTAGTGCTTTCACAAGTGTGTGGGTTCGAGTCCCACCGTCCGCACCAACTATTTTACCCAAAAACCCTTGACTCTTTCGCTTTTTTCTAGTATTCTTCATCCTTGTATTCACTTGATTTTTGGTTCAGATCACGATTTTGATCGCGCACTGTTCAAAGATCACGTGCGTAGAACTGTTGTTCTACGAGAGGAAGAGAGAACTATTCATGTTAACTCATTTATTTATTTTATTCTGGATGTTTTTGTGATGAACAAATTTATCCAGAAACAATCTTCTTTTGTTTTATGACAGAAAAACAGACCGAGAAGCAGTACCCAAAATCTCGGGGACCCTCTCGCAAACCCAAAGCCCCTCATGGCTTTGAAAAAAATCGTGGACGAATTTTTCGTTCCGAAAAAAAGAAAAGCAACAAACTTTCTCATTCCCCTTCCTCCCAACAAGATAAACTGCGCATAATCGTCCTTGGTGGCTGTGAAGAAGTAGGACGTAATTGTACTCTTTTTGAATATAAAAATGACATCATCTTCGTGGATATGGGGCTTCAATTTCCTGAAGAAGATATGCCGGGAATTGATTACATCATTCCAGACATGACCTATGTCAAAAATAAGAAAAAAAATATCCGCGGAGTTGTAATCACTCATGGACACTATGACCATATTGGAGGAATCCCTCATACGGTTCCAGAAATTGGGAATCCTCCGGTATATGCACTCCCCATGGCTGCAGGGATTATTAAAAAACGTCAGACGGATTTTCAAACCTCACAAATTAATCTTAAGACTGTCAAAACAGATGACACTCTTCAGCTTGGGGTGTTCAAAGTCTCTTTTGTTCACATCAATCACAATATTCCTGATTCTGTGGCTGTAGTGATTGATACTCCTGTGGGAAAAATTGTGCATACAGGTGACTGGAAATTTGATTTTCATCCTTCTGGAGAAAAAATGCCAGATTTTCATAAACTGGCAGAACTTGGAAAAAATGGAGTGTTATGTTTGATGGGAGATTCCACAAATGCAAACAAGCCAGGACATCAAACCTCTGAGTATGTCATTGGACAAGAACTTGAGGGAATTATTGAAAAAGCTCCTGGACGTGTGATCATCGGAACTTTTGCTTCTCTTGTTTCCCGTGTTAAACAAATCATTGAAATCTCAGAAAAGCTTGGAAAAAAAGTTGCTCTTGATGGTTACTCCATGAAAACAAACGTAGAAATTGCAAAACAGCTTGGCTTTATCAAATGCCATAACAGCACGCTCATTAAACCAGAACAAGTTGATGCCTTCCCAGAAGATAAAGTTGTTATTTGTTGTACAGGTGCACAAGGAGAAAAAAATGCTGCTTTGAACCGCATTGCCAATAATGAACACCGCTCTTTGCGGATTCACAAAGAGGATACGGTAATTTTTTCTAGCTCTATTGTTCCAGGAAATGAACAATCCGTGCAACGACTTAAAGATACTTTGTATCGCAAAGGAGCAAATGTTGTGCACTATCAAATGATGGATGTGCATGCAGGAGGTCATGCCATGAAAGAAGATGTAAAGTTAATGCTTGCTCTTGTTCAACCAAAATACTATGTTCCTATTGAAGGAAACCACTCTCTTCTTCGTGAAAATGCCAAAGTGGCTTACGAAATGGGATGGAAAGAAGAATTTGTCCCCATTCCCGACAATGGCCAAGTGCTTCTTTGTAGCAAAGACAAGGTTGAAAAAACAGAAGAAAAAGTCCCTTCAAATTATGTGTTTGTAGATGGACTCGGAGTCGGAGATATTTCTCAAATTGTCCTGCGCGACCGACAAGTATTAGCTGAAGACGGCATGGTGGTCGTGATTGTGCAGATTGATCGAAAAACCGGAAAACTTGTTGGCTCACCAGATATTATTAGCCGAGGATTTATCTTTATGAAAGAAAATCGAGAACTGATTGAAATGACAAGAACAAAAGTTAAGAAAGCGATTGTTGATAAAGATCCAAAATCTTCCGCAGATAATAATTTCATCCGTAATCAATTACGAAGTGAAATTGGCAAATTCTTGTTCAAACGAACAGAACGACGCCCTATGATTCTTCCTGTCGTAATCGAGGTTTAAAGGAATCAGCCAGAAATGGCTGTTTTCTTTTTTTCTACAGCTTGTTATGATAAAGACCTATGTCACGAGTGCTTACAGCCCTGCAACCAACAGGCAATCTCCATATTGGAAATTATTTTGGTGCTATTGATCCTCTGCTTGAACTTCAAGAGCAAGGAAATGAAAACTATCTTTTTATTGTTGACTATCACGCAATAACCATTCCAAAGGATCCCGCACAACTGCGCAAAAATATCATTTATGCCACAGCAGTTTATTTAGCAGCTGGGATTGATATCAACAAAACAACACTGTTCCAACAATCTCGCGTTCCTCAACACACAGAACTTGCGTGGATTCTGAACTGTCTTACGTACATGGGTGAACTCGAACGTATGACTCAATTCAAAGACAAATCACGCAATAAAGGAGAAACGGTTTCTGTTGGACTCTTTGCTTACCCAGTCCTTATGGCTGCAGATATTCTTCTTTACAATACGGATTTTGTCCCTGTTGGAGAAGATCAAGTGCAACATGTTGAACTCGCTCGTGATATTGCCAAGCGTTTTAATAATCGTTTTGGGGAAACTTTCGTGGTGCCAGAACCTCGTATTCGAACAAGTGGTGCGCGTATTATGGGGCTTGATGATCCAACCAAAAAAATGTCCAAATCCGCCGAGTCTCCCAAAAACTATATTTCTCTTCTTGATGATGAAGATGATGTCCGAAAAAAAATTCGCAGTGCAGTCACGGATTCCGAATCCACCATCAGTTTTGATCCTGAACACCGACCTGCTCTTGCAAACCTTTTGACCATTTTTTCTTTGGTCACAAAAAAATCCATACAAGACCTTGCCACGGAATATAAAACAAAAGGGTATGGCACTTTTAAAGGAGATCTTGCAGAAGCTCTAGTTTCCTGGCTCAAACCATTCCAAGAAAAAGTTAATGGCTATTTAAAAAATGAAGAAGAATTGAAACGTGTATTGGACAAAGGAGCAGAACGCGCACTGCTAAAGGCGGAAACCACCATGAAACGAGTGAGAGAAAAAATTGGTATTGTTCTTTAAAACAGGGGCTTGTGAGGCTGTCCCAAAACTCAAATTATCAAAATTTGCGTCGCTCATGCTAGTGATAAAAATTTCAAAAAAGTCGATATTTTGGAGTTATGGAACATGCTCTTTAAGGGTGATTTTTTGTCTACTCAATGTCCTCATTGATGTGCGTCCACATGGACTGCACAATAAGAAACTTGGTAGCGTACTCGGGTTCAGTATCATGTTATTAAGAATTTTATAAGGGCTTTTGAGTCCTTATTTTTCTTATTATGCATGAGGTTCCATTTTGTACAGAAATTCAAATACTCACCAATATAGTGTTGATAGGCTTTGCACGTCTTGGGGCTATAATTACGCAAGCGCAGCAAGCGACTTGTGGAGGCAAGTAGATTATCCATATTTTAATCTATCGGGAGTTTGTATAACCAACAAGACGCTGATACTGTTACATCAGGAGTTGAGATAAAAACGAGTTGAAATATTCCTTTTCTTTTCCGGGCTAACGCCCAATTGTTTTAAAAAATTTTCAAATTTCTTTTTCATTAATTATAGAGGGAATATAAGGTGTTTTCTACGCTATCGCTCCGAAAACTATTTTAAAATTATTAAAAATAATACTATAATGTAATCAATGGTCGATGATTAAAACTCTTACAAAAATTAAATAATTAACTTTGTAAGAAATGGTAGCGTTTTTTTACACTTTATGCCATTAACATTATTATGTTAATAATAATGTTAATAAGGCGGTTTGCATAATAGACTTAATTTTTGTTTAATTATAGCTATAAATTCATGCTTATTAATATCATAGTTTTTTTACTACTAAACAAAAACAATTTCAATGTAAGAAAGTGTAAACAACGCTCTTAAATCTAACAATTAACTATGAAAACATTTGTGAAAAAATTCAATAAGTTTTCAGTAATCACATTGGTTGTTGCTTTTGTGTTTACTATTTTTGGATCAATTAGTTTAAATCCAAATGTCGCGTTCGCTGCAACAGCGCCGGCTCTTGGGAACGCAAGCAGCTTTGCAGTTCTGGCCGGTTCAGGTATTACTAGCACTAATCCCCCGCAAGTTATTATTGGAGATGCCGGGTCAAATCCAACTGTGTCAAACGGTTTAACGGGCGCGGAAGTAACCGGAACAAATTACACAGCGGCTAATGCGGCTGTAATTGCGGCCAAAGTTGATTCAGCTATTGCCTATGCTGATGCTTCTGCTCAACCACAGTCGGGCGTTGACATCCCTTCAGAGCTCGCTGCACAAACTCTATCTGCCGGGGTATATCATTCTGCTGCTGGTACGTTTGAGATATCAGGAGCGGGAGTCCTGACGCTCGATGGCGGCGGAGACCCGGATGCGGTTTTTATTTTCAAAGCAGACACCACGCTCATTACCGGTGGAGCCAGTTCAGTTGTTCTTATTAACGGCGCTCAGGCTCGCAATGTCTTTTGGATTGTCGGTACCTCAGCGACTCTCAACAATACCACTTTTGTGGGGACTATCATGGCTGAGGATCACACGTAAATCCTGTGGAGCAGAATGTTCTAAGCATAGAGTTTCGTTACTCGAAACAGGAAGAACTTCTTGTCTGAAACTCCTCGTAGAAGTGCACGGAAGCCTTTGAGCTTGG
>Ga0208373_1002320_pt1 | contig 21543 bp, 23 predicted proteins | sample RifOxyC2_FD_184036 | JGI IMG/M metagenome (GOLD analysis project Ga0208373, IMG submission 184036) | Soil microbial communities from Rifle, Colorado - Rifle Oxygen_injection C2 (SPAdes) | ecosystem: Environmental > Terrestrial > Deep subsurface > Rock core/Sediment | place: Rifle, Colorado... | reverse complement strand
CGCCAACGCGAAAAGTCACCATTGTTCCAACGTTGCCAAACACAGCGTCAGCGACTTCCTCTTCCAACTGCGCCACATACTGATGTCCCATAATCAAACTTAAACGATATTTACGCGCTTCTGACAAAATATTCGCGAAACTCGGATTAGCAAAATTTTGAAACTCATCTACATAAAGAAAAAAATCCTTACGGTCTTTTTCCGGCGTGTCCACGCGCTCCATAGCCGCCAGCTGAATTTCAGTAATCAACATGCCACCGAGCAAACGCGAATTGTCCTCGCCAATTCTTCCCTTGGACAAATTCATTATAAAAATTTTCTTGCTGTCCATTATTTCGCGAACATTAATAGTGGAAGTAACCTGCGCAACCATATTGCGAATGACATTGGCTGACAAAAATTGACCAATTTTGTTTTGAATTGCCGCGACAGCTTCAGTGGCATAACGTTCGCTGTAACTGGCAAACTCTGTTTGCCAAAACGCTTTGATGACAGGGTCTTTAATCTTGCGGACAACTTTATTGCGGTATAATTTGTCAGATAACATGCGATTTATGCCTAGCAAAGTTGAACCAGGATACTCTAAAAGCGCCAAAATGGTGTTATTTAAAATGTACTCCATGCGCGGACTCCAAACATCGGGCCAGATTTTTTTGAAAATACCCATCAAACCAGCGGCCACCAAATGTTTCTGCCCTTCAGATGTGACTTCAAGGATATTAAAACCAATTGGATATTCCATGTCAGATGGATTGAAATATACAACATCATTAATTCGGTTAGCCGGAATGTAATTAATCATTTTTTCCGCGAAATCGCCATGCGGATCGACCACGCCAATGCCGTGACCAGCGTAGATGTCATGCAGAACCATGTTTTCCATCATCGTTGTTTTGCCCATGCCAGTTTTTCCAATAACGTACATGTGTCGTCTGCGGTCGTCCGTCTTAATGCCAAAACGCCGCATTTGATTGCGGTAATTTGTGAGAGCAAATAAACAGATATCTTCTTGTTCTTTTACCTCTGCACCTTTTGGTTGTAGGTGAAAATTTGGCACATCTTTTGTTCCTTGATTATATTATAGCATAAAATAAAAAAAGTGGGTATATTCACCTCACTCTGTTCGTTCCGAGACCTGGATTCGAACCAGGATAAACAGCTTCAAAGGCTGCTGTCCTACCATTAGACGATCTCGGAGTCTAGCTTAAACTCGCAAATAGCGCCGCATTGCCAACAAACTAGAGAAAATCGTCAAAAACAGAACAGCGATAAATTGCAAGCCCGTAAGCTGCATTTTATGCGATAAATAGTAATTTGTCAATATCCCTGTTTTTTGAAAGACAACCATTACATACGGCTCAAGGAATCTTAGAGCAAAATAAACAACCGCCGCTGTCACCGCGACGCTCAGACAAGTAAAGAATAGTGACTCTACCAAATACGGTCCACGCACAAACCAATTTGTCGCGCCAACCAATTTTTTAATGCCAATTTCAATTCTCTGTGTATAAATTGCTACGCGAATAGTATTAAAAATTATTAGTAAAGCAATGACGGCAAACAACGCACTTAATGCATATCCAAAATGTTCTACATTTGTCGTTATAGTATGTACACGCCCAATGGCTTTTTCAGTATCGCCAAAACTCTTCGCTTCTATAATATTCTCATATTCAGGCACATTTAAAGCGGAAATAATCTTTGCGTAATCTTTTGGCTCGCGCGTACGAATAACCATAGTGGCTCCGAGTGGATTTTCATTAAGTTCATTCAATGCGGCGAGGACATCTTTATCATCAACATGTTGAGTTTTAAATTGTTCAAGCACTTGTTCACGAGTGAAATAATCTATATTCACCACTTCTGGAAACGATTGGGTATAGCTTTTTATTTCCTGAATCTCTTTATCTGTCGCATCATAACTAAAATAAACGCTTACATCAATTTGATCTTTAATTAATCTGACTGCCTCACCTGTTAAAACATTTATTACTACCAAAGTATTAATTGACAGCAACATCAAAACCAAAATCAACACAGTCATAAATGACAGTCCAAAATTTCGTGCCATATCTTGAAACGCAAATTTTATCACCCTAAGTAAAGACAACATAAAATCATTAGAAATTAGACATTAGAAATTTTTCATTTATAATCTGTATTTCCCTTCTTTTTCATCTGATGAAATTTGACCACCACTCAAAGTCACCACACGCCGATGCAAACGATTAACCACATCACGATTGTGAGTAACTAAAAGTATGGTTGTGCCAAACTCATTAATTTTTTTTAAAATCTCAATAATTTCTTCAGTATTTACTGAATCAAGATTGCCGGTTGGTTCGTCAGCAACTAAAATTTTTGGTCGGTGAACTAGTGCGCGGGCAATCACAACTCTTTGTTGTTCTCCGCCGGAAAGTTGGTGTGGATAACGATCAACCTTGTGTGCCAAACCTACTATATCTAATACACGTGGTACAACTTCACATATACGTTGATGTGGAGCACCAGCCACCTGCAAAGCAAAAGCCACATTTTCCATGACAGTACGACGAGGCAATAATCGAAAATCTTGAAAAATAACTCCCACCTGTCTACGCAAAAACGGAATATGTCTTTCCGGTATATTTGTTATATCCCAACCTCCTACCTCAATCTCGCCTGCGGTAGGCCTTTCTTCAGCAATCAAAAGCTTAACCAAGGTTGTCTTGCCAGTACCACTTTGGCCAACAATGGAAACAAACTCTCCATGTTCAATTGACAGGGTTACATTATCCAATGCTTTACTATCGCGCGAATAATGCTTTGAAACATTGTGAAGTTTGATCATACTGATATACAGTATACCATACTTTGAGCCTTCTGTCTTTGAGCCGTCTCGGAGGATCGAACTCCGGACCTACACGTTACGAATGTGTCGCTCTACCAACTGAGCTAAGACGGCGTATCTCGATGATCTGATATCCATCCCGACGCCCCTTTGGGGGTCGGGACCCCGACATTGCGTCGGGGCTGAACTAAGAAGGCATACCGCGAAATTTATAATTTCTAATTCACCTAATTTCTAATCTCGGAATTATATCTATGGCCGGCTCTTCATATGGATGTGCTTTTTTCAAAGCCACAATTACTTCTTCCACCTTATCCACATGACACAGCATCTCAATTATCTCTTCCTGCACTTCTTCTGCCTTGCCAATTTGGCCAATGGCGGGGTTGGCGCCTTGAAGTGGTGTAAATCGGCCGACACTCAAATACGATCCACTACAATGCGAATAATTGCCCTGCGCGCCTGCCCCAGCGTCCCCCATCGCCTGTCTAACTTTTTCCGCGTCCGCAACAGGGACAGCGGTTGTGATTTTTACAAAATCGGATTGTTTGAGCATAGCTTATTTTTTTGCTAGTGGCATAACTACGGTTATGATCGTCCCTTTTCCCTCATGACTTTCTATTTTAAATTCACCCTTTACTATTTGCTCAATATATTTCCTTACCAATCCCAAACCCCTACCAGTACCAGTTGTTTTTGTTGTAAATCCGCCCCCCATCACTTTCTTCAAAGTTTCCTGAGACATGCCACAACCAGTATCAGAAATAGATATTGAAATATACTCTTTATCATCTGTAATTTTTGCCTCAACCTTAATCTCTCCACCATCTGGCATTGCGTCCTCGGCATTTTTAAATATTTCTATAAAAATTTCCCAGTCAAACCACTCATAAGAATCAGTGGCTACTACGTTCTCTGGAAAATCAACCAATGTCTTAATGTCTCCTTCTCTACGTCCTAAAACAGCAAAAGAGGCAGTCTTAATACAATGTTGTAAATTATCTGTTTTTTTAATACTTTCAGGAGTAACATATAATTGAGAAATTTGAAAATCAGAAACCAACTGGAGGTGACTTATGTCACCATCCTTCAAATATTCATCCAAAAAATCTTGATAGGTTGGAGTCTCATTTGTGGCTGTCAACTCAGTACCACTAACACCGCCGAAGGGCAGTGTGTCCATTCTATGCACCCGCATTTGCAATAAATTGTCTATAAAGTCCGACTTAACCACCGCGTCTTGGCTAGCCAACTTTACGTAATCTTCAAAAATTGCGACTCTCCATTTTTTAATCAATGCACCAATACCATCAGCATCATTCTTGGTAATTTTTTCTCCCGCCAAAGCTCTATTTCTAATTTCATTGTATAATCTTGCTCCCTCTTCATGCGCGCTTTGCATAACAGGAGCTAGCTGATCCAAAATTCTATTGGCAGCCTCACAAAATACCGCTAATTCTCTATTTCTTGTTTCGCCAGACGCACCAGTTTGCGCCGCGCGCCTTGATTCGTCCATCATAATAATCATCTATTTTTAGTATCGTAATAATAGCAAAAAGTTGACCTAAAGTCAATCTCATCATCACCACCTCATACTTTCGCTGACAGACATCAAATTGTGGATAACTTTTGTCGCCTTGACGACAATCTGATTTTTGTGGTACACTGATTTTGTAGTCGTAAGACTGCCCTGCCCGCGGATGCGGGAATACTATCCGCAAGATCTAGCTTAATTGCTAGATTTTTGCTTTATATTTAAATTCTTGTAAATCCATAAAATTACTATAACTCCACTTTCTCTATTTTACCTTTCAAAAACTTCTTCAACTCTTTTTCCAATGGCAATAATAGTTTACGGTTTTTTATAATCTTGCAAGCAGTTTTTGAGCGCATGCGCAGAGAATTAGCGAACATACAGCGCATTACCAGATTCCATTCCTCGGTCCCGTAATCAAAGGCCGAGCGCAAACGCTTAACTCCAACCACGCCATAGCAATCCAACTTGTCAGCATCGCGCAAAATCCACGCAGTGTCATATTTGTTCGCTTCATCATTCCAGTGATAACGCACTGAATAAAGCAACTCTAATTTTTGCGCTCGCGTCAAAATATCAAAATGCCGGTCATCACGAAACCAATTGCTTAAAACTCTGTATGAGATCTCGGCATGGCCTCTGTTATTCGCGTCTAACTTTTCCTCAAACGCACGGCCAATATCATGAAACCATGCCGCCAATTCGCAAATAAAAACACTGCGCGCCTTTTCCGCGCCAGCGATTTCCCTGGCCCACGCCGCTACTCGCCCCACATGATCAATCCCATGCGCCCGCGATGGCCTTTTTGTGAACGCTGACTCAACTTTCTGACGGGAGTAAGCGATTAATTGTTTTTGTTCTCTAGTATAAGACATAATCTATCTATAATAGCACATCTATTTTACACCTCCCAACCCTCTTACGCAAGTGAACCACCTCACCCCTGACCCCTCTCCTTGGCAAGGAGAGGGAAAAAAAATAAACCCGCTCAGATGAGCGGATTTGTTTAAGGAGGTAGGGCGGTTGACAACGAAGTCAGCCGCCAAGTTGTTGCCAATCACCCTGCCCCCTTCCACCAAATGGTGGCCCTAGTCCGTTTCGTAGTCATCGTCCCCCATGGCGCGCAGATCCTCCTCAGTGAGTGGAAGAAGTTTGATACGAGGCATGTCCCGCCTGTAAAGCAGTCGTGTGACCGCTGTCCAGATGTCCTCCGCGACAACCACCATGTCACGATTTCCGTTGATCACGACCGTACACGGATCTTCCCGTGCCAGCCGACGGTAGTTCTCTGCCACGCGCGTTTGAAACTCAGTTGGATCGTACCTTTCATCCTTGCCGCCACGCTTGCGTCGACGTTCCGTAGATACCTCAACCGGCACATCAACCAGTATAGTCAGATCCGGTTTCAGCACACCGCGTCCAAGAACGTCCACCCAGTCGCCTGTGGTCTCGTTGCTCTGATAAGCAAACGACGACATCTGGTACCTGTCCGAAATCACGATGACACCACTGTTGACCTGTGGCACGATCAGTGTTCTGATGTGGTGCCTGCGGTCAGCGGCGAAGAGCATCGCCATCTCCAGTCCATCGAACCTGCATTCCTTGTTGTCGGTGTCCAGCGCTCGTCGAATCAGCTGTCCGATGGGTCCGTCGTTGGTCGGTTCACATGTGACCAGCGCGACTCGGCCGATTGACTCAAGACGTTGCTTGAGCAGTGCGGCCTGCGTGGTAGTCCCAGCTCCATCAATTCCTTCAAACACGATGAACCACCCTCTACGATTTGTTGTCATGGCTTTCTCCGTTGTTGTGGGTTCTTGACAATTTCAACTTGTCTGTAGCTTAATATTTATTTTGTCTTGTGTCAAATTATTATTATAAACAAAAAACAGTCATTATCAGACTGTATTGAGCTGTATTTACAAAAAATACGACCAAAGTCAACAAATACAACTAATTATTTCTACTTTTCAACTTCAACCAAAATGCGACACACACAAAGACAAAACTGCTTACCAAAAATATTTTTTCAAAAGCCAACGCATAATTATGAATTAGGGCTAAATAACTCAATTCTGTCATGACTGGTCCTGTCACTTCTATATCCATGGCCCATTTCTCCCACCTCATCGCACTGTACCATGTGTAAAGACCAAAAAACAAAACAAATACAATACTACCCCAAACCATCTTTTTCTCTGTCAACTTTATTTTAAACATACATGGTAAATTAAAGACTAATTTTACTATTCACCGCGCTGATATAATTACAATAATCACACTCTGGAGCAGATTTTGGTATTTTATCGCTATTCAAACACTTATGCGCGTCTTTTAGCGCCTTCTCTACCCAGCCATCATCGCCCTTGTAAGCAATTAAAGAAATATCAAATTCCAACTTGGCGTCAAATGCTTCGCGGTCGGTTTTGCCATTGCAGTAAACGAAGTAGCCGGTGTCCGACACCTTGTACCCGTTTTGACGCAACAACCACTGGTATACCTCCATCTGACGTTTGTACCCATCTTGCCAATCCTTGTCCAACTCATTTATCTCTTCCTCTTTGCTGGTGGATTTATAGTCAACGACAATGTATTCAATATTTCCCTCTCCTGGCAGGAGAGGGTAGGGTGAGGTCTGGTCGGACGCGGGGGTAGTGGCCCACAAATCATCAATCGCCCCAAACACCAAAAAGTTAGTCGCCTTATGCAAATACTGAATGCCGGTAAAATTTGTCCGCCACTCATCCAGTTTTTCGTGCGCCACCGGCACCGCGTTTATGCCATATTTTTTCATCAGCGGATGCGCCTTATTTTTCGCGCGCAAAATATCAAATTCTTTTTTGAGTAATTTATCAACCGCGCTGTTTAACGCAAACGGAAACCCCGGTGGCCGGCCTACTCCCAGCCTGCGGTCCAAATAAAAACATCGTGGGTACTGCAAAAATAATTCTATCTTTGAGCGAGAGAGTTTAAAAGCCTGCCCGCCGGAACCTTGGTGAAGGCTGGGGTCGTATAAACCATGAGTACGTTGCGAGGTGTAGTATTCGGACATATTATTTTATTTTCCAATCACTAACCACCACTTTCCCCTTCCCTTTGTCTTCAACAGTCATTTTTTGTTTCTCTTTCCAGCCATACTTCGCAACAATCTCTTTTGGGATAATGACTGAATAACTATAGCCGGATGATTTAGTTAATTTTACGGTGTGTTTTTTAGGCATATGTTTGATAACAAATTATCATCCCGATTTAACATCGGGATTTGTTTAGTACTTACTAAAGTACGGACTAGGGTGTGGTTTATTTTAATTTATTAACAAAATCAGCCACGTCTGTTTTATAATATCTAATCTCGCCAAATTCATTGACGTCTGGTATTTGAGCGATTTGCGCGTCCGTCAATTTGAACATTCTTTTTATTTGACCTTTAGCCATTGTATCTTTTTTGTACTTTTTCTTATCTATCCGCAACTGGCGCAATCCGGTGTTGGATACTTTATGATGGGTGGAATTAAAAGCTGACTTACAGACCGGACAAATGCCATTGTGTATGTAAAAAGAATTAACTTCTTCTTTGCAAATTGGACATTTTATACGCTCAATAAGCATATTAATGAATTATATTCCGGATTTGGTTCGATTACATTGTTTGCATAACATCTGGCAATTTTCAGCAATAGTTTTTCCACCCTCGTGCCACGGTTTTATATGGTCAGCTTCCATTTCTTCTATTTCAAAACGTTTCTTACATTTTTTACAAACACCTTTTTGTTTTTCGTAGGCCTCTCTTTTTTGCTTGTCGGTAAAAGCGCGGATATTTAAATATTTTTCTTGTCTTGTCAAGACGTATGGATAAATTCCGGATTTCTTCGTTACATCTTCATCTTGCATTAATTTTGTTATTTCCTTTTCTAATTTCTTGGCATCAAATTCTTTATTTTTGAATTCGTTATAAAGAATACCAAACGGAACGCCTTTCATTTCTTTGCGATAATTCGGGAAAGTCGCCTTTATCCAATTTATGACGCTTTGAAAATACAACCACAACTCATTGGCGTTTGGTTTGTGCTGATGACTCGCCATATATTGCTCAATCTTATCATTGCTAATCCAACTAATTACGGTTTCCAAATAATCTTGGCGAATCGGCGAGCCGGTCAAATAATCGCTGGCCATACCGTAAGCCGGGCAACCGGATTTGCTAAAATATCTTTTGGCGTCGGTGAGCCAAGTTCCGGTATAAATCGCGTTGCGAAGTTCTTGATCGGTCAATTTTTCGCCGGCGATATTAATGATTTTAAACCAGTCCAATTTTTCCTTATCATTTCCCTCACAAAAATAGATCATCAACTTGTAACCAAGAATTTGATTTTGTTCTGTATCTGTAAGGTTGTGAAAATATAAATTGTTTAGCGAAAATTTTCCCTCAACATATTCGCAAAAACTAATGGTTCGTTGTTGTCCGTCCATCACCTCAAAAGTGCCGTCTTCATTTTTTACCCAATACATCACATTTAAAGGAAAAACCCTTTTGATGGTGTCAATCACGGCGTTTCTTTTGTCGTCTTTATAGACAAATTCGCGCTGGTATTTTGGACGGATATTTAATTTTCCGCCATAACCAACCACGCCTTCTTCATCGCTGTTTTTATATCCCTTTGTGACTTCTTTAATCGTGATTTCTTTGAGTTGAATTTTCATAAAATTATTTTTTACTTTCTTATTAATTTTTATCTTTATGTCTTGCAATTTTTGGTGTTGTAGATGATGATTTGATTTTGAATATTTTTTGGCATGAAAAATTAGTTTTTGAAAATTAAAGTTTGTCTAGTGTTATATGTTTGATTTAGGAAAAATTTGTTTAAGTCTTTTAGAATTATAGTCCCATAATTCTTTTAGATGTTGATTGTCTCTTAAAACCGATGGCAATTTAATTGAATCACTATTTTGAATTATGTAAATTTCGTATGAATTTAAAGTTTTTTTATAACAAATCACGGCACTTGTTAAATTATCTCTTAATTTATTGTTTTCTCTATATCTATTACATAACCCCGAATATCCATTATAAACTGTCCCATAAATCGTATTATTTATAGTGACCCATTTTCCAAAAATTGCTGTTTTTACAGTTTTAAATTTTGCGAAAATATCATCTAAGATTAAATAAACCACTCTTGGCAAATCGCCATCTATTGTCCGTAACTGTTCCCTTGCACTTTTGATTGATCTTGTTATTGTATTATCAATTTTTTTAAGTTGCACTTTATTAGTTTTTATGTTCTGATTTTGAATTAACTTAATTTCCGCAACCGCAATTTTATCTTTGTTTGAATCAAAAATATATCCATCTGGTTTTTTACCCTTTTTATCTTTCCTGATTTTTCTAAAATTCAAACCTATCCACTTGAAATAATTGTTTCTAAAATAAAATTCAGCAAAATCCCCATTATTTTTATGCCAGCTAAATCTATTAACCAGACCCGTATCAAAATTATTTTCTCTATCCATAAAACTTCTTATCTAACTTTCTTATTTTTAATAAAAATACGTGCATAAATATTTTTGCCATTTATAAGTGGCCGAGCATCCTTTTTACCCAGAAATGGAATCCCAACAATTTCCTTACTATATCCTGCGGAAGCAGACATGCCCAAAATTTCAAACTGATCAGGGCTGTATTTATCTAAAAAAGTTATTGGCACACCCATTGCGCCTTTGTAATCGGCGGGAATATCTTTTGTCACATCAATATTTATCGCGTCATAATTATCGTATTTTGGATATTCACTTTCATGCCCTTTGTAGGTCTTAATGAGAATTAGATCTTCGTGGCGTTCTTCATAATCCAAATTTGTAAACCAACGAACACCTTTTACTCTAATAAATTTTTTGCCGTTTTCATCAATTCTGCATCCGACAGCATTTAATGGATAGTCATCAGGAACTCCAAATTCTCTGTCTCCGCTATGTATGCTTTGCCCAAGCCAAATTTTATTTTCTTTGATAAGTCTAAAAATCTCTTTGTAAGTTATGGCGTTTATGTTTCCAATGATGATAAACTTCTTTTTATGTTCCATTAACTGAGCGACGTATTCGCGGAACAAAGAAAACGGAGGATTGGTCACCACAATGTCAGCTTGTTTCAAAAGTTCAATACATTCAGGGCTTCTAAAATCGCCATCGCCCTTTAGGTGCTTGATGCCAATTTCTTCAAGTTCGGGGATTTTATCGCCGTTTTTGTCGCCGGTGTATTCCAAATAAATGGCTTTTTCGGAATTATTTTGACTAAACAAATTAACATCTTGATTTTTATAGCAAGTGGCGATTAGTTTTTTTAATCCCAAATTCTCAAAATTATAGGAAAAATAATGAAAAAAATTGCTCACGCGTGGATCGTCGCAATTACACAAAACAACCTTTCCTCTGAAATGTTTTTTGTAATGCCCCAATTCTTTTTCAATATCGGAAAGCTGAGTATAAAATTCATCTTTCTTGGCTTTGCTGGCCTGGTGTAAATTTTTATTGGAAGATTTATTTGCCATAATTATTTTTTGAACTCCCTAAAGTATTTGCCAAAAACTTTTTGGAATAAAACTGTTTTTTCATAAAGCCAAGCAAAATATTTTTCTGCCTCTGCTTGATCAAATATGTCTGAAACTTCCTTCTTTATTTTTATACGCGAAGCAACGGACGCATCCACCCAGTCAGCTATCTCGCCAATTTCTTTTCCAATCTCATCTTTTCGTTTCTGTAAAAAATGATACAGGTCTTTGTTTTTACTAATATAGATTCCACAACCAATTAAATTGTCCCGTGAATCAATAAGCAGATCAATATGTCCGTCAGAACTACCCATGCTAACATCATAGTAATGTTGAGGGCGGGGTGTTTGTAAACGAATTCTGGTGTCATTTTTTAGCACATAATTTTTAAATTTGTTCCAAAATTCAAGCTGTTGAAGTTTTGTGTTAGTAAGTTCACCGTTTGTTGGGCTCGCTTTGATTGTTTTCGCCCACTCATTCGGACTAACAACAATTTCAAATTTTGGAGCTGGATTTGAATCCGCAATTTGCCAGAGTTCAATTTTTATCAAAAAGAAATTAATATTTTCGTCAGTATGCTCATTTAACCACTCAATCGCTTTTTGATGTTCGTCGCGTACATCACGAACTATCCAAATAATTATTTCGGCATCGTATCCGGAAGCATAAGTAATTATTTTTCCCAAATGATCATGGTTTGTATCTTCTAATTGATTTTCAATAATAATTTTTCTTCCTGATGCTTCTTCTTCGGCGAGAATATCAACATTAAACTTTCCTACGTTTGCTTCAGTTTTGATTAATTTTATATCAACGCCGATTCCTTCGCTTAACGCATCAAGATTTTCCTGTTGGGCGAGCCACGCAGTAAAATCAATAGCCTCATGACCCCAGACATCTCGTAATTCAACCTTATTCAATTTTGATAAATTCTTTTTCATAGTTTTATTTTATTAAATCACTAAAAACACCTTCCGCCGCCTAAAGAATAATAGGCAACGCCTTAGTGTATTTTACACCCTATTCCCCCCACAGTCAAACCACAACAGTACGTACTTTTTGGTACGTACCAATTTGATAGGTGGAGAAGTGAACCGTGGATTGCCACGCCCCTTTGGGGCTCGCAATGACGGATAGCCAGACCTCTCCCTCCGCCTCATCGGCGGACGAGTCGCCCTCCCCTCTGCCCCGAAGGGGCCCCGTTGGGGCGGAGGGGAGGGAAAATAAAACCGCTCAGTTTATACTGAGCGAAGCCGAAGTGAGCGGATTTTGGTATTGTGGATAAGTATTGACATTTTCCTTAAAATCATGTATTATATAAGTAGGCATAAGTCCTTTATAAATTGTTCTAGATGTTCCCATCCATCGGTTGGCAATAGTCTAGACATCACAAATTTATTGGGCAGCCACCCCGCAAGGGGTTTTTTGTTTTATAAAAATTGTTCATCTAATCTGACCTTTTCTTGATATACATCGAACCATTCGGGATTATTACGTTCATACTTTTGAAAAATACCCCAACAAAATAAATCTGAAATTTGCAAACCAAAATTTTCATGCGATAACCAGTGATAAATATCAAGAGGGGTATTTGGTGATATACGCCCTTCAAGTTGACGGCGAATATATGAGTTAAATTCTTCAATCTCCGGCTTCGCCATTGACTTATCTAAAATCAATTGCACCCTATCACCATTATTCTTTTCAAACGGAATTTCATCTAAAACTTTACGAGCGATATAATTATAGACTCGTGATTTTTCTTTTGTCAATCTGTCATATACTTTCTTTTTGTTTAGAGTGACAGAGTAGACACCAAATTTTATGTTCTTTATTTTTGTATAAAAATATTTTTTGATTTCAATCGTCGTGCCAGTACCTTTTAACTCCTGTACTTTTCTTCTTCGATGTTTGAAAGAATTTAATTTTCTACGCAAAGTCACCTTGACAGCTTTAAACAATTTTCTATTAGTATCCTGACAACTAACAGCCAAAATAGAAACCGTAAAAAATTTAGACGGTTTTTTATTAACAAAATCAAATCCTAAATCGCCACTTTCATCTAGATACAAATACCACATATATGATAAGCGGAATTTTCGAGCGGGCAACGGGAATCGAACCCGTCGCTCGACCTTGGGAAGGTCGCATATTACCACTATACTATGCCCGCGCAAAACCGGCTGTTTCCAGCCGGTGATAAATTATTTTGACAGAAATGGATTGTGAATTGGCACAAGAAATTTCATTGGAGCATTTGTAATCTGATCTTGCATAAATAAGTTGAAATCTCTCACCATCCTTTTATCTGTTAGTCTCACAATATGGTAGCCAAATTGTGTTTTTACCAATTTATCGCCAAGTTGTCCTGGTGTCAAAGCAAAAACCGCATCCTCAAACTCTTGAACCATTTGGCCTTTGCCAAACCAACCCAAATCCCCGCCTTTTTCTTTTGTACCATCAGATCCGAACTCTTTAGCTAATTTAGCAAAATCTTCACCAGCCTTTATCCTCTTCAAAACGGATTCTGCCTTGGCCTTTATTTTTGCGTCTTCTTTTTCATCAGCTACTGAAAATAGGATATGGCTAGCTCTGATTTCTGGGACTTCATATTTAAGGCTTGCATCATCTGTACTGGAAGCAAAAACTGCCGCGACTTTTTGCTCTAAAAGCAACGGCTTGACAACGAAGTCAACATACTGATCAAATGTCCAACCATACTTGCTCTTTAATTCTGCCAACATCGCGCTTTCATTTTCAAATTGACTTGTAATTTGGGTCCGCATTTTATCCACGTCTTCCTGATTTACACCTACTTGATATTTTTTAGACAAATCTTGAACCAAAACATTGGTAATTAAACGAGCAATTGCCTGATCGGAAATCTGTTCGCTTGTGGGCTTTGATTCAGCCGGCGCGGATTCATAAAATTTGTTTAATGTATTTAGATCTCGTACATAATCTGAATACAAAACCTTACCATCATTGACTTTTACAGCCGGGATGCGTAAAATTGCCGCCATTTTTATCACCGCAGGATTTTTTGATTCATGGCGCACTGCTCGCACCTCTAAACACCACGACGCTATAACTGCCAACAACACAATCGCCACCAAACCAAAGATAAACATTTCTTTGATACCAGACTTGGTTGTCTCTTGATTCTCCATAGTTGATTAATTAAAATTATTAATTAGTTAAATTTGACACAGACTGATGAGTAAAATAATACCACCATTTCATAGAATTACTCAAGACCCAGCTATCCACAGCTGTGGACGAAACGATTGCGGGTGATTCTGTTAGATTATTAAAAATCACTACTTTTTCACCGGGCTTTTTAAGATTCAATTCTGAACGCGCCTTTTCCTCTACATAAGCATCAGAGGTGACATACTTTAAAATCTCCATGGATTCTAATTTTTTATGTTCTAAATTGCGTACTTGTTCCTGCAATGACTTAATTTCTTGGTTAACCTTATAATTTTGATAATACGCCCGGGCATAACCAAACGCCACCAAAAGAGCCGCTACCAATGCGGTTAATAAAAACCAGCGAGACCCAAAAAATCTGCCCATTGCTGTTTTTTCCTTCTTAGGCATATAAATATTATACCATGCTTTTACTTTTTCTCCAATTTTATCAGCTGTTTCTGAACCACTGACCAAACTTTTTGTAAATCTCCTATTTCCAACTCATAAATCTTATCAATCACTGCTTCCGCCACATCTCCACTAAATTGAGCGGAATAGCGCGATAGATAACGCTCACGGCGTTCATTAATATCCTGCTGAACCTGGACAGGACGTTTGATGTAATGAGCAATGATTTGCACCTTGCCAATCCCAGTTTGAATAGTCAGATCACCATAACGTAAAATCGTGCCAAAAAAACCTTTTATTCTTCCAGAAACATCTTCAATCTGGTCATAAGGAATTTCGGACACGGTTTTATCAAAAAAACCACGCTGATCAATGTCAATCACACGATGTGTGGTAATCAAAAGAACATTTTTTTGCCAAATGAACAAGGTCCGAACCAAAATAAATAGTCCAGTGAGAATCCCCAACACAAATAGTGTTTGGCCCCACCAATTGTGGGCAAACAACCAAAACATGAAGAAGGCGTCGACAGCAAACAAAATTAAAACTAAAACAAACCAACCCACTAGTGTCAAACAATAGCGGTGAAGAGTGGTTATGATGCGTTCTTGTTCTTTAAGCGAAATCACAATTAAATTATCTTTGGTGCCACTTTGCGTGTTTTTTATTTTTTGGATTCAAAGTTAAATTAACCGGGCTCATCTCTCTTAATCTCGCGACAATCGCGGGCAGATATTTCATTACATAATCAATTTCCTTTTTCGTGGTTGAATGCCCCAATGTAAATCGTAGACTGCCATGCGCGTATTCATAAGGCAATCCACAAGCAGTTAAAACATGCGACGGTTCAAGCGAGGTTGATGTGCAAGCCGAACCAGTAGAGCAAGCAATACCATATTCATCTAAATACAACAAAAGCGCCTCGCCCTCTATGTCCAGTATAGAGATATTCAAGTTATTTGGCAATCTGTCTAATTTGTCACCAAGATGCGGCCCATTAAGCCGCACTTTTGGTATTTGTGCTTGAATTTTTGACCAAAAATAGTTGCGAAGCTTGGCTAAACGTTTATTTTCTTTTTCTTTATTCGCCTGCGCAACTTCAAGCGCTTTAGCAACACCAATAATTCCTGGCACATTTTCAGTGCCTGCGCGCATACCCAACTCTTGCGAACCACCAAAAATTAATGGCTGGATATCCACATCGCGTCTTTTATACAAAATCCCAACGCCTTTTGGGCCATAAATTTTACTGCCGTTTAGCGTCATTAAATCAACGTGTAATTTTTCTACATTTAAATCCAGCACGCCAGCGGCCTGGCACGCGTCAGAATGAAAAAATGGATACACACTCCCCTTCTCTTTTCTGTATTTAAGCAATGCCCGACCAATATCCGCGATTGGCTCCACTGTGCCGATTTCATTGTTCGCGTACATTATGGAAATTAAAATTGTGTCCGGACGAACGGCTTTCATCACCTCTTCCGGTGTTACAAACCCAAACTCATCAACATCAAGGTAAGTCACTTCAAAACCTTCTTTTTCTAATTGTTGTATTGGGTGTAATACGGCGTGATGTTCAAATTTTGTTGTGATGATGTGTTTACCCTGGGTGGAGCCAAAGGGCTTACTCTGCTTACTACGCTTATTGGCCACGCCAAAAATCGCCAAATTATCCGACTCACTGCCTCCGCCTGTAAAAATAATCGTATCTGGCAAAGTACCTAAAATTTGCGCCACAGTTCTCCGCGCGTCATTTAAAGCGCCATTAACTTTGCGGCTTGACGCGCAAATGCCGGATGGATTTGCGAATTGATCACAATAAAACGGCTCCATGGCTTTTTTGACTATTGGATCAACTGGAGTCGTGGCCGCGTGATCTAGATAGATTAGTTTTTTTGATTTTGGTTTGGCTGGAAACATACAAGATACTAATGCTATATGAATTTAATATTCTTCAGGCAGTCCATAAATTGAGCATCTATTTTACAAAAAATTTTCTTTGCATCGCATTTTTTAGCATGATTGCAAACTTTGCCAGCTTTATAACAATGCGAAAGATTACACTTTCCCTCCAATGCTTCTACCACGTCTTTTACATTAAGATGTTTAGGATTTTTTTTCAAAAAATATCCCCCGCTTGCGCCCTTAGTGGCGTCAATAATGCCGGCGGCTTTTAATTTCTTTACAATTCTTTGCAAAAATAAAAAAGAAATTCCGGCTGATTTGGAAAAAATTCGTAAACTTAACAGATGCCCTTTTGGCATTTTAATCAATTTTGTTAAAAACCGAAGTCCGTAGTCGGTTTCTTTGGTAAATTGAAGCATAATTTAATCTGATACTACTTTGGTATGATATATCAAATTGGGACGTTTGTCAAATCAGAACGGCAGAGTTAGGTTGTAGTTTTTTCCAGTTTGTCCACCGTCACCGGATAGCTTTTGTCGCGGTTCAAAATTCACCGGAAACGGGCGCAATTCCCCTGTTAGTGTTTGATAATACAACATCTTATTTTTTCTGCCGTATTCGTACAACTCTTTGGTGACTCTGACATCTTGCTCGCAGTATTTTTTTATTTCATCAATCTTCCCCTCTTCCCACCATTTTTGCGCCTGCAAGCCATCAGCGCTTTTTTCCATTTGCAAAGTCGCTTTAACTAAATCATTTAATTTAAACCTGGATCCGGTGGATTCTTTCACCACTTTTAAAATATCAAGATGCGGGAATTTTAATAAGTCGCCGGAATAGTATTTATTTAAAATTGGCAAGTCAAAGTGTTCGCTGTTAAAACCGATTAAACGCTCGGCTCCCTCAAATATCGGCCACAAATTCCCCAACTCATGCGCTTCAAAAGATGAAAATTTATTTGTTTCATACTCAAAAATAGAGACAACTGTCACCTGCAAATTAGCGAAGTCCTTTATATCGCCTATCGTCTCTATGTCAAAAACCACTTCTTTCATAATGCCGATATATTATCATAAATATATTAAAAAATCAACTTCGGAGTTGATTGGGGGTTGGGGTTCTCAAGGAGGTACGTCTTGAGAACGAGGTGGGATTTCGGTCGTACGCGGTTTTAGGCAGGTTGTGATTTCTTGAGGAGGAACCGACGGTACTCGGCCAACGCGAGGAAGACGATGGCGATGAGTACGAGGCCGAGGCCGAGGCATTCGGGGGTGCCCGGCTTGTCCTTCTCGAGGCCGAAGTGGAGCCAAAGGATGATGTTGCCGACGAGCCCGGCCACCAGAGAGGTTGTGCGGTTGGCCAACGCCGAGAAAGTCGCGTTCCTGCCCTTGAACATCAATAGGAAAACAGAGGCGAACGCGGCGAGTCCGAACGGTGCCCCGCTTGCTACTGCTGACCAGTTGACGTTGCCTATGGCCACACGCATCTCTTCTACGCGTGGATCGCCAGCGCCCAGCCAGAGGATGATTGGGAAAGCGATAACCAGAGTCGTAGCCGAGAAGATCTGTTCCACGGCAAAGTAGCCGCGATTGTCACCCGCCGAACCCTCGCGCGTGTTGCGCCAGTAGTTCATGATGTAGATACGGATGAGATAGGCAAGGACGTAGAGCACGAAGGTGGTAGTTGCGCCAGCAGAAGTCAAGAGATTGTCTCCCTTGCTGTCCTTGAACGCGTTCATCAGAATGACCGCGCCAATGGCGAAGAGCACAGCGATGTGTTCTTGCCAGAAGACAATCTTCTTGGAGATCTTGAATTGTTTCTGCAGGAAGTCCACGACCCAGCCGATGACAATCACAGCGCCGCGCATGAAAACGACGGCGGCGAGTACGTCAATTCCCCTGTACGAATACATCAGGGTAGTGCCGGGGATGATCACCGCAGTGCAGATGCCGGACGGCAGAAGGTAGATGAACTCTCGCGGAAATGTAATTCCGCAAAGAGTCATGGACCCAGTGCTCTTGAAGTGCCTCAGCCACCCGAAACCGAAGACGATGAGGAGTACTACTGTCAAACCACCGATGGTGTTATACACCATGTAGGCGATCTGCCCCACCATGTTGTCACCGGCGATTGCCGGATCCGTGAAGCACTTGGGTACTACTGTCGTGCCAACGTAGCAGACGAAGTACCACGCAATCAGAAACAAAAGAAACTTCAAACTTCCCTCTTCAAACCAACTTTTCCAGTTCTTCATGCCTTTCCTCGCCTTGTATGGGTTAAACTGCCTAAGTTACGAAAAGTACACTCCTTTGTAGTGTACTTTATCACTTGTGAAAAAATTGTCAATCTGATGTTAAATAACAAAATTATTTGGTAAATTTCAAACTTGAAATAATTTTCTCAAAATCTTGCGCATTGCTGTTAACTTCCAATACCCACCCGCCTTTTTGAATAATCTCTATTACTTTAAACGCGCCGTCTGGCGTGCCTTTGTAATTTTCCACAAAACTGTATGCTTTTTTACCATCAATTTCAATGTCTTGCTTCTTAGACACTGGGTGGCCAACTAGCTGTTGAAACAAACTAACATACTCCTTAGTCTCTTCATTGCGCAAAGTAATTCCGCCTTTCCAATTCTCCACTGACCAGCCATAGGGATATTGCAAAGTAAAATGCGCCCAAGAATCTTCTTTTAATGTTTGTGGTTTTGCCTTTAGCTCCTCAATTACCTTTGCCATTTTTTCTTCCATCTTCTGCTTAAGCATGGCTGGTGTTATTTCCACTGACTCTGCTTTTGGCGCAGGAATATTATAACTACACCCAGTACCAAGCCCGATCAAACAAGCGCCGATAATACCCAAACAAACCACGAGTCCTAAAAATTTTCCATTGGTTTTTTTGCCTGTCTTACCCAAAGTATTTTCCACGCTAGCGATACGTTCACGCGTAGATAAAACAGTATCAGGATTCAACGAAATACTATCAATCCCCTCGCGCACAAGCATTTCCGCAAATTCAGGATAATCTGACGGTGCTTGTCCGCAGATTCCAACTTTACGCTTGTACTGATGCGCAATTTTTATAACACGCTTAATTAAATCTGTAACTGCTTTATTTTTCTCACTATACACATGGCTGACAAGAGACGAATCGCGGTCAACGCCCAACGTGAGTTGGGTAAGATCATTTGAACCAATACTAAATCCATCAAAAATTCTAGCAAATTCTTCAGCTAAAATGACATTGGATGGAATCTCACACATTACATAAACTTGTAATCCGTTTTCGCCGCGCTTGAGGCCAAATTCAGCCATGGTCGCAAGGACTTTTTCTCCCTCTTCTGGTGTTCGACAAAACGGAACCATCACTATTATATTTTTCAAACCCCACTCTTCACGCGCTTTTTTTAAAGCCTTGCACTCCAACTCAAACCCGGCTTTGTATTCTTTTGAATAATACCTGCTTGCGCCACGCCAACCAAGCATTGGGTTTTCTTCTTTCGGTTCAAATTCTTTTCCGCCAATAAGTGTCGCGTATTCATTGGTCTTGAAATCTGAAAGACGAACTATCACATCATGTGGATGCATAGCAACAGCAATGCGCCCAATCCCCTCGGCAAGCTTGTCAACACAATAATCTGCCTTATTTTTGTATCCGCGCGTCATCTCCGCGATTTTCTTCTTCGCCGCTTTGTCTTTTAATTTATTATAATGAATCAAAGCTAGTGGATGAATACGAATAAAATTAGTAAAAATAAACTCCTCACGCGCGAGGCCAACGCCATCATTTGGCAAAAATGACAAAGCAAAAGCGTTATCAGGATCTCCGACATTCATCATTATTTTGGTCTTAGTTTTTATTTTAGTTTTAATATCAATTTTTTTCACCTCAAACGGCAGAATACCAGCGTAAATATATCCCTCGTCACCTTCTGCGCAAGATACAGTGATTGGTCTGCCGGTTTTTAAAATCTGCCGTGCAGATGTGGCACCGACAACACAAGGCACGCCAAGTTCGCGCGACACAATCGCCGCGTGTGATGTCTTGCCTCCCTGCTCTGTAACAATCGCCGAAGCAAGACGCATTATTGGCTCCCAATCAGGATCAGTAATGCGCGTAATTAAAACTTCGCCTTTTTTAAAATGTTTCATCTCTCTTGGATTTTCAATTACTCGCGCTTTGCCAGCACCAATTTTTTGTCCAACAGAAATACCTGTAACTAATACTTTGCCTTTATTTTTTAATTTATAAGTCTCAATTTGTGAATGATTTGAGCGCGCCTTGACTGTTTCCGGACGAGCTTGCACAATATACAATTTTCCGGTTATACCATCTTTGGCCCATTCAATATCCATTGGCTTGCCGTAATGTTCCTCAATTTGCACGCCCCATTTTGCCAATTGCACTACATCATCTAAAGAAATAGCAAATTTATTGCGTTCTTGATAATTAACTTTGGCTTGAATTGTACCGCTTTTTTTTGCGTAAATCAATTTTACCTCTTTTGTGCCCAAAATTTTGCTAATTACAGCCTTTTTACCTTGTTTAATCCCCCCTTTAAAGATATAGAACTGGTCTGGATTAACTCTGCCTTTAACCACATACTCTCCCAAACCATAGGATGCATTGATTAAAACAACTCCAGAAAAACCAGATTCTGTATCAAGAGTGAACATTACACCAGAAGCGCCTACATCTGAACGAACCATTTGCTGTACTGCTACTGATAAAGCAATATTCATGTGATCAAACCCCTTTGTCTCGCGATAAGAAATTGCCCGATCAGTAAACAGCGATGCTATGCATTTTTTAACTGCTTCCAGTAAATTTTTCTCTCCAGAAACATTCAAATACGTTTCTTGCTGGCCAGCAAATGAGGCATCAGGTAAATCTTCTGCAGTCGCGCTAGAACGCACTGCGATTGAAATGTTTTTTTGTTTTACACTATCACTCAATTTTTTATATGCTTCAATAATCTCTTTCTGCAAATCATGTGGGAATTCAGCTGATAAAATTATTTCGCGCAATTGTTTTCCAACGGCTGATAAATTTTTTAGATCCAAAACATTCAATTTTTTCAAAACTTCTTTTATTTTTTTATCCAATTTATTGGCGCGCAAAAAATACCA
>Ga0208373_1002318_pt1 | contig 21566 bp, 21 predicted proteins | sample RifOxyC2_FD_184036 | JGI IMG/M metagenome (GOLD analysis project Ga0208373, IMG submission 184036) | Soil microbial communities from Rifle, Colorado - Rifle Oxygen_injection C2 (SPAdes) | ecosystem: Environmental > Terrestrial > Deep subsurface > Rock core/Sediment | place: Rifle, Colorado... | reverse complement strand
AATTTATTAAGTTCTAAAACATGATCCATCTTAATATTTAAAACATGAAAGCCATATCTTTCAATTATTTTATCTATTGAAGTTTTTAGTCTTATTTTTTTAAGTTTAGTTTTGATAATTGTTTTCCAAACGCTCACTACACTGACAAAGATCATATTTTCGGGATCAGCAATAAAATCTTTATGCTCGGGTTTTAGCTTCTTGTTATCTTCTGCCCACCAGATCAAAATATGAGTATCCAGTAAATATTTCATTTTAGTGTATTTAATTTAGCCCACTCCAGCCGACCGAGTACAACCGCCGCGGTTATGCAAGCTCGGCATAATTTTTGATTTCCTCTTTTTTAGAAATTAATGTTATAATAATCGACATTAATAGTGAGCGAAGTCGAACTATGAAAGTCCTCTATCTCTACATGTTTCCTCTTTGGGGTAATGGCTCGGGCAATTGGCTTCGTCGATTGGTTGGCAGTTTAAAAGAAAAATACGGTGATAATTATCAGGCGGCCATCGTTGCGCCTGACTCGCGTTTTTTAAAACATAAACAGGCTCGATTATTTCGACTACACCCCCCTATTACAGGCGTTTTCGTCGGAAATCCGGAACTTCCCATGGCCAAAAAATATTCAAAGTTTTCAGCTCAAGAAATGATTCAAACTTACAACTATTATTTACTCCGAAGCGCAAAAGCAATCGAAAAATTTCGCCCTGACGTCATTCATTGTTTTCATACTGCTTTCCTCCCCCCGATTGCCCGTCAACTTTCCAACCTTTATAGAATCCCCTATATGATAATGACTCATGGAAGTGATCTTTACTATTTTAAAGAGGACGGTCGCTGGAAATCACAGGTTCGTGACGCTTCTGTCCGATCAAAATACATTACTGCCAATAGCAACTTTACGCGTGAGTGGTTCTTAGACATGTTTGGTCACGATCTTTCAAAAAAAACCAAAACTATCCCGGCCGGCATTAGCAATAACGTCGATTTTAACAAAGATGTTTCCTGGATTGATAAAAAACTAAAATTTCAGTATGAAAAAATGGTTCTTTTTACCGGAAGACTGACTCTACATAAAGGTGTTGAATATCTCATTAAAGCGGCCCGGCAAATTAAAGCCGAAGTTGTCATTGCCGGCGATGGGCCAGAGCGGAAATATCTTGAAAGCCTTATTTTAAAATATAAATTAACTAATGTCCACATGGTTGGTTACTTCTCACACAGGCTGGACACAATCAATGATTATTATCTAAGGGCTGATGTTTACGTCGCTCCTTCGGTCTGGAATGAACCGTTAGGACTTGTTATTCTTGAAGCAATGGTCAATAAAACACCCGTCGTTGTGTCACGTAAGGGTGGCGTAACAACATTAGTTAAAGACGGATATAACGGTTTCTTGGTTCGTCCCCGATCGCCAAAATTGATCGTTGAAAAAGTTAATTTACTTCTTAAAGACGAGAAATTAGCTGAAAAAATGGGTGAAAGAGCATACAAAACAGTGACAGAAAAATTCAGCTGGGATAAGATTGCGACAAAATTTTATAATCTTTATGACAAATGTCTTCAAAAACCCGCTATCACAAAAAATGGTGTCCTGAAAAAAATTGAGAATATAGTTGCCAAGAAACAATAATCATTATTCTGCTAAAATTAATTCATGCAAGAATTTGGTGGGGAAATTATCATTCCTAAAACTACTTCAGTTGAGATAAAACCCAGTAAATTAGGACTATTGGCGGAGAGTTTAAAACCGAACGAAAGGACTCAAACAAATCATAAACTTGATTATTTATTGGTTTTTGGCCAAGGGCCAGTACTTGATGACACGACTAAACTTAAACCAGAATCAGAAGCCACCGATGTTAAAGAGGTGGCTATCGCTTGGATGAAAAATTCTGCCCGGGCGGCTGGTGAACTTTACATAGAAGGAGCCACTAAGAAAATTATTTTGACTGGTGGAAAAACCGGTGGAGCTGAATACAAATCAGAGGCGGAATTAATGAGAGATATTCTAATACAAGAATATAAAGTACCAGAAGAAGATATTATCTTAGAAAATGAGGCTACTAACACATTAGAGAATATTCCAAAAAGCTTAAATAAGATTGACCTTCTTAAATCTACCACCGGTTCTGAAAAACCAAAAATAGGATTGTTGGGGGCTGATTTTCATATACCTCGTATCAGAATGTTGGCAGATATATTTGGAATTACTGATCATAAATCATTTTCGGCTGAACAAATATTTAGGACGATTGCCTACAAGCTGGAAGATTCTGGAGAAATCCAAAATATTAACGAAGCTCGGACTATCCATCAGCAACTAGACGCATTATTGAGTATGAATGACGATCTTTCTTTCCCTGGAAGTAGATTTGTGAGAACTGAAAATTTAGATCAATTTCAAGCTGATGCTCTAAAATCTCAATTTTCTCATTCAACAATGCTTAGTCCAACTCTTTTTGAAAATCAGGTAGGAAAAGAAAGGGAAGGATTTAGAGAAAAACGAGGTCTTGAGTCTTATTTCACTCGTGGCATGGTTGAAGTTCCAGAGTTTTGGTTTGGTTATTTAAAATTTTTGAATAATGATAGATTAGTTGCTTTGATTTCTCAAACTGACCAGAATATCTTGAATCGTTTCGGGATCAAAAAAAATACTCCATTAGGCGATATTAGAAAAACTCTTGAACCTTTTACGATCGGTGAGGCTGAAGGTGGAAAAAGATTAATGCTAGAAAAAGCTTATAAAATAGAAAATAAAACAGTCGCAAAAACAAACGTTGGGATGGGTTTAGATGAAAAAGCCGATAGCGCTCACAAACATTTGACTGACTTGGCAGAAAAACTTAATTCAAAAAATGAAAAAAATGGTTTGTTGCTTAATATTCGAAATAGATTAAATGCATTAAGTGGCCAAAAAACAAGAAAAAAATAGTATATTTATACTATGAAAATACTTCTTGTTTCTCTTTTAAAAAGAAAAGTCACTCCCGATATTCCCGCCGCCCGACCTAGAATTATTTTTGAAATTGCCAGCGGACTGGTCAAAAAAGGTCACGATGTCAGTCTTCTTGGAACGGCTGATAGCCAAATTAATGGTGTCAAAATAATCCCGGTCATCGAAAAAGGTTTTGTCGATCTGCCTGCTTTTGAAAATCCTTTTTATGGAGAAACGGCCGGATTGGTTAAATTAGCAAAAAAAATTGAAGAGATCGGCAACAACTTTGACATAATTCACAACCATACCTATCCGGAATTTATTAACATGTTGGTTGCTAAAAATATTAAAACCCCAATCGTTTCGACAATCCACGCCCAGGCTTTTCCGGAATATGACGAAACTTTGAGTTTATTTCCAGAATGTTATCACATCTCAATTTCCGAAGCCCACAAAAAACTTTTCAAAAAAGCCAAAATTTTTAAAGTTGTTTATAACGGTGTTGATACCAATATCTATTCTTACCAGGAAAAAAAGGGAGATTATTTATTGTGGTTGGGCCGGCTTTCAAAAGCAAAAAATCCCGACGGCTCTTTTATGGATCCAAAGGGGATCAAATGGGCAATAAAACTTGCTGAAGAAACGGGATCAAAATTATTAATGTCCGGCAATATTGAAGATATGAAATTTTATGAGACCGACGTTAAACCACATCTGTCAGATAAAATTCAATGGGTTGGACCGCTATCTTCTGAATTGGTTTTAACAAAACCCGAAGTCGCTAAACTGATGCAAGGAGCCAAAGCCTACCTGATGCCAATTAATTGGCATGAACCATTCGGGTTGGTTATTGCCGAAGCGATGAGCTGCGGGACTCCGGTGATTGGATTTGACCGGGGTGCGGTCAAGGAATTAATCGTCGAAGGAAAAACCGGATTTGTTGTCCCGCCGGACTCCGGTATCGGAGGGCTAAAAACCGCTTTGTCAAAAATTGATCAAATTAAACCTCAGGATTGCCATGATCATGTTGTCAAAAATTTCTCAACTGAAGCAATGGTAGGTAATTATGAGAAAACATATAAAGAAATTATTAATTTAAACCACAAATAACCTACTTGTGGTGAGCGAAGTCGAACCATGAAAAAACTTAGGATTGCCCAGATTGCACCATTTTGGTTTGATGTTCCACCGAAAAATTATGGCGGAACTGAAAGAATTGTGTCTTATATCACTGAGGAATTGGTAAAACGAGGTCATGACGTAACTTTATTTGCTACAGAAGGCTCACAAACAAAAGCAAAACTGGTTTCACCAATAAAATCCGATTTAACAAAATTAATCGAATATTATTGTGATCCGAATTTTAATGCCATTAATACTTTTGTCAATGCTTATGTTTTTAAAAATGCTAATGATTTTGATATTATTCATTCTCATTCCTACTATTTTTCTTTCTTTTTTTGTAATTTAGTTAAAACGCCTGTAATCCACACATTGCACAATCAACTTCCCCGAACCAGAGAAACCGAAAATGAATTGATGAGACAATATAAAAATTTAAACTATATTAGCATTTCAAACGAATTTCGTAGTCATTTCGATCTTAATTACATCGATACCGTCTATCATGGTATTGATTTGAAATATTTTACTTTTAATGAAATGGGTGGTGAAAACCTTTTTTGGATGGGTCGGGCTTCAAAAAATAAGGGAGAAGATGATGCGGTTGTAGTTGCAAAAAAAACCAATAAAGAGCTTTTATTAGGTGCCAGTATCAGAAAAGATACGGAAGAATATTTTGAAAAAAATATTAAACCTCATCTCAGCGATAAAATTAAGTTAATTCCCAATATTACTTTCGAAGAAACTCAAAAATATTATGGTGGTTCTAAAGCATTTATCTTTCCGGTAAAATGGAAAGAACCATTCGGTCTTATTATGATTGAATCAATGGCTTGTGGAAGTCCGGTTATTGCCTACTCCCGTGGTTCGGTTCAAGAGATTGTCAAGGACGGAGTGACCGGTTATTTAGTTAATCCCTCAGAAGAAGAAAAAACTGGTGACTGGATAGTAAAAAAGATCGGTATAGATGGTCTATGTGAAGCTGTTGAAAGATTATATTCAATGCCACAAGAAGAATATTCAAAGATGCGTCAGGATTGCCGAGCTCGAGTTGAGCAATTGTTTACTGTCGAGAAAATGGTTGATAATTATGAAAAAGTTTATTATGAAATTTTAAATAAAAAATGAGAATCGCAATTTTAGCTTCAAATTTTATTCGACTTCCACCAGAACCAAAATTTGTTCCTTTTGGATTTTCTGGTGCTCCAGAAAAAATAATGCATACGATTACGGAAAAACTTGTAAAAAAAGGTCATGATGTTTACCTTTTTGCGTCAGGGGATTCTCTTACTTCAGCACATCTCGTATCTACTACAAAAATATCAACATCTTTGGACCCCTCAATTGGTATTGGTCCTCATATAGAATTCGAGCGACTATTGATTTCCAAGTGCTATCAAATGGCCAAGGAAAAGAAGTTCGATATTATTCATTCTATTTTTGATACCAGAAGTGCTTTTTACGCCCCGCTTGTTGATATCCCAACCGTTTCAACGCTTCATAGTCCAATGGACAAAATAAAAAATCAAATTTTATCTGAAATTAAAACAAATTTATATCTCGTATCAATCAGCAATTCTCAACGAAAATTGTATCCTGACTTAAATTATTACGCGACCATCTATCACGGCCTTGATTTAGAAAATAATGCATTCAAATACGGAGAAGGAATTGGAAATTATATGATATTTGTTGGTCGATTAGTTGAAGATAAAGGGATTGAAACAATCATTTCTTTGTCAAAAAAATTACAAAAACAGGTCTACCTGCTTGGAACTAATGTTAAGAATTCAAATTTCTGGAATGATGTTATTAAACCAAATATTGATGATAATTTTATTCATCATTTTGGTTTTTTAGAAAAAGATAAATTACAGATTCATTACAAAAATGCCAAATTATTTCTTTTTCCAATAAAATGGGAAGAGCCGTTTGGTCTTGTTATGATTGAGGCAATGGCCTGTGGTAGTCGCATTTGCCCGCGGTTCGGTCCCGGAAATTGTCAAAGATGGTGTAACCGGTTTTATTGTAAATTCTTCTGACAAAGATATCCGAGGTGATTGGATTATTAAAAAAACAGGTGTTGAAGGACTTGAAGAGGCTATTAATAAAATTTATTCTATGTCCCCAGATGAATATAAAAACATGCGATTAAATTGCCGCGCTCATGTTGAAAAAAATTTTACGGTTGGAAAAATGGTCGATACTTATGAAAAAGTTTATCAGGAAATAATTGAAAAAAATATAAAATAATAAACTGCTATACTTGGGGCTATGAAGGTTTTATTTGTTGTCTGGGAACTGGTTCCTTTTTTTCAAATGGGTGGATTGGGCGATGTTGCCAAAGCTCTTCCTAAAAATTTAAATAAACAAGGGGTAGATGTCAGAGTGATCTTGCCTTTTTATAAAGCCCTAAAACTCCATAAACAAAGAAAAAAGGAAGTAAAAAAATTTACCGTAATTTATGACGGGAAAAAGCAAAAAGTAACGATTTTCCAAATCCATTTTCTCAATGAAAAAATTCCCGTTTACTTAATTAAAAATGATAAATGGCTCGACATTCCTTCAAAAGACATTTTTGCTTTTTATAATCTTTGTGTCTATGAAATTTTAAAAAATAACTTTCTTAATTGGCTCCCTGAGGTTATTCACTGTCATGACCATCATACCGGTTTCATCCCCCTACTTATCAAGCATAATAATCTTAAATTTAAAACTTTATTGACTATTCACAATCTCAATCATCAGGGGAAATCTTCTCTCGACGTTATTAAAAGAATGGGTTTGGATTATAGTAAATGTAGAGTGATTCATTGGGAATCGAAAAAAAAGCAGATAAATTTTTTGCTTGAGGGCATTATCCACTCTGATCTGGTCAACGCCGTTTCCCCTACTTATGCCAAAGAGATTTTAACTGAAGAGTATGGTTGCGGACTGGATGAAATAATCAGAAATGAGGGGCAAAAAATCTCAGGAATTTTAAATGGTATTGACTATGATTCCCGTGATCCTGTCCATGACAAAAATATTAACTTTCATTATGGAGTTGATAAGTCTCCAATAGAGGGAAAGCATCTGAATAAAAAATTTCTTCAGGAAAAACTTGGATTTACCGTATCTGATGATATTCCTCTGATTGGATTTATCGGACGCTTCGAATCCAAACAAAAGGGACTTGAGATCATGCATAAAATGATCAGACGTGTAAATTTGCAGAAGTTTCAATTTGTAATCTTAGGACAAGGCGAAGTCGAATGGGAAGACCAATTTTTATGGTTGGCCAGTTTTTACAAAAAAAATGTTGCCTATATTTCGGTTTTTGACAGAAAAATCGCTTCCCAAATTTACGCCGGAGCTGATTTTTTACTCGTTCCCTCCAAATTTGAACCCTGCGGACTGATTCAAATGATTGCAATGCGTTATGGAACTTTACCAATTGCGCGGGCAACCGGTGGGCTCAAAGACTCAATTATTGACGGTGTGGACGGATTTTTATTTAAAAAATATTCCTCTTTCGAACTGGAGACAAAGATGAAACATGCGGTTGAAATATGGAAAAATGACAAGAAAAAAATTAACGAGATGATTCTCGCTGCGATGAAAAAAGATTTTACCTGGGATAAAAGCGCCAGAGAATATATTAAATTATACGATAAATTGGTCACGTCTAGTTTTTGACAAATTATCTTGAATAAACTATACTTCTTTCATATGAAACCAAAAATAATTGCTTTAACAAAATTTACAAAGATCAAATCAATGCCGTATTTATCAGAAACGTCTGTCATTATGGATGAAAAAAAAGTTCCGTTAGGTTTTGTGTTTGGAAGAGATGCTTTTATAACGATGTTAGAACATATTGATGATGAGTTTGAAAAAAGGGTCACTGATCAAAAAAAATATTTTGATAATCCCGCTGGTAGACTAATTGATGCGATCGAAGAAAAATTACCTCTTAACGCTGACTTTATTAACAAGCTGAGGTTAACTATCTCTACGACTAATAAGTCCGATTATATCTCTATTGATGAAATAATGAAGAATATCCATGTATGAAATTGTTTTTACACCACAATCACAAAAAGAATTATGTCTGCTGATGCAAGCCGAACAGAAAAGAATTTTAAAAAAACTAAATTTTTTTTCTCAATCTGAATCTCCTTTGTATTTTTCAAAGCCCTTAGTTAATTTTCCACCGTCGACTCATAGATTTCGTGTTGGGAACTATAGAATTGCATTTCATATTATCAAAACAGTAATTTATATAGATAAAATTGGTCATCGTAGACAAATATACAAATAACTATGCAATCAGTCCGCGATATCCTAAAAAAATTCAATCCGCTTGAAGATAAATATGTCTCCCGGGAGTTTCAAACCTTCGGGATTCATCTGGCCGAAAAACTCCAAGACACAAGACGGAAAGGACTTTATATGAAACTTGCCAAGACCGTCAATCGGGCTATCCTCGAAGAAGCTCTCCGCTTTGTCATCGATGCCAACGCTCGCAACCGCGCCGCCCTTTTTATGTGGAAGCTGAAACAGTTAGACGCGTTCGCGTCAAATCAGTTAGAATCGGTTAAAAATCGGTCAAAGTCGGTTAGAAACAGTTGAAATTAATAGTTAAAAGTTTTTGAGAAAGAATTTATTTGCTTCCCTAAAATAATATATTCTTCTTGTAATTTAGAAGTGTTAATTTCATAAACTAAATAAATAATTCTAAGTAGACTGACAACTTCGTTAGATGATCCAGAGGAAATTTCTAAGTAGTTTTGAGACTGTTTTTTACTTCTAAAATATCCTTCAGCAATATTAGTTACAACAGATACTGACGCTCTTTTTATTTGATCACACAAAGAAAAATCTCTGGAAAGTTTTAAATTATTCTTTATTAACGAATAAATTATTTTTACTAATTCAAGTGCCTTTTTATAGATTCTCAGATCCTCAACACTAGCCATATAAAACTGATTATAACTGATTTCAACCGATTTCAACTGATTCTAACTATTTTACCGGTTGACAAACTTAAAAGCATCATACATACTAAAATATAGATATGAAGATTACAATATATACGATAAAGGATTGCGCTTTTTCTAAACAGGAAAAGGAGTATTTAAATACTAATAAGCTTGTCTTTGAAGAAAAGGATTTGGAAACCAACAAGGAGTTTTTGACGGAGATGTTAGCTATTTCCAATAATTTTGCCGGCACTCCGGTCACCCGGGTTGAGAAAGACGACGGCACGATCGCCGTCCTTAAAGGTTTTACCAAAGAAGAATTTGACACGACGTTTGGGCTATCTGCAGTGCCGGTTTCAACTGATTCGGCAACTCCACCTGTTGCCCAACCGACTTCGCCCGCCGAAGTCTTGACGGAGGCGGGTTCAACTGATTCAACTGTTTCTGACCCACTAAAGTCCGTCATGAATGATCTACAGGCAAAGGCCGATCCAGTTACGCCACCAGTTTTAGAGACACCAGTTTCCGAACAACCAATTTCCCCACCGGTTCAACCGATTTCAACTGACTCGACTGATTCAACTGCTCCTCCCGTCAACCCAGCCGCTCCCACAATTCCAGATTTCCCAGCGAAGTGAAAATTATTTCTGCTTACGTTTATTTTGAATCCCTATATTAGGATAAAAAATTCTATGAACAATATCTAAATTATTTAAAAGTCCTTTTATTCTAGAAGATAATATTTGTGTTGTTGAAAATCCTTCTTCTCGTATTTTATCTCCTGCTCGTCTTTGAGATAACATAGTTAATCTTGATGGAGAGCAACCAATATGAAGAGCAATTTGTTTATTTGTCATTCCTGATCTTTCTCGTAAATTAACAATTTGTTCGCGAATATCCCCTGCTTTTGGTGGTTCAGTATTTTCATATTTTTTTCTTCTATCTCGACGAATTCTTCCACCAACTAATACATGATATTCTTCAGGAGACACCATAAAAAAATAATAATTAACGAAAAAATAATTTATCTAAATTTCCAATATTAAATTATCAGTCGCAGCAACTGTATTTGGGAAAATTTTTCTGGCTTTAATTTCGGCTTCTTTTCGTTTTTCAAAAGTATCGTAAAGGTCGGCGGCAAAGTGAGTGAGAGCTAATTTTTTTACCTTTGCATCTCTAGCCAGTTTAGCTGTTTCGGTAGGATCACTATGGCCCCAGTTTTCTTCCGGAGAAACAATATTGGAACATTCATGAATGAGTAAATCTGCTTTTTCTGCAAGCAAATAACTGTTTGGAACGACTTTTGTGTCACCTGAATAGACGATTGATTTTCCTTCAAGACTGACTCGAAATCCATGATCTTCATACGCGTGAAACATCCTCATCATCTTGACCGGAAATCCAACGTCATTATCCCCTTCTTCAAGTTCATGAAGTCTAATTTTCGTTTTTAAATTAAAGATGTTCTTTTCATTTTTAACAATTCCAACCGTGTAAGGTGGATTAACTAGGGTTTCAAAATCTTTTTTTCTACCGCGGGCTATATAAACATCAATCCCCTGCTTAAAATCAAATTTATTTAAAGTATGAAGTCCGGAGACATGGTCGATGTGAAAATGACTGATAAATAGATGAATTGGTTTCTTTTCCTTAATATATTTGTCGATTTTATAGATCCCGTTTCCCGCGTCAAAGATGACATAATTATCCTTGCTATCAACCAAAATACAAGAAGTATCCCCCGTCGGGGTAGAATACCAGCCGTTAGTACCTAAGAAATATATTTTCATAAACAATTATTTCAACAATTTTTAACTATTAAAGCTTTTTTAATTCTAAGAGAGCTTTTTTATAAGAAATACACCATAAATAGAGCCATGATGATAATCTTTTCGCCCTCAATTCTAAATCTAAAGTTAAATTAAGTTTTTTTAAATATTTTATTTGTTCCTTAAAAGCCAATAGTTCTTCGTTAAGGCGAAATTTTGGAGAAAAAATATATAGAGTAATCCATAAAATGATTCCTTTTTCCTTTTGCCTTTTAAGGTGAGCTTTCTCATGTAGAAGAATAGCTATTGATTGCGGTTTGGGAGATTTGGAAAGAATATCGTCGTATATATCTTTCGGTAAAAAAATGAAAGGGTAAATACATTGAGCAGTTTTAGAGGATATTATTTTTGGCAAGAACTTCCATAAGCCAATTTTGGGTTTTATGTTTGTTGTTAGTTTCATTTAATTTTCTATAACCACCTTGGAATTTTTTCTAAATATTCTTCGTAATTTTTTCCAAATCTCTTTTTAAGAATAGGTTCTTCGTGAAAAATAACATATATATTTATTCCAATTATTGCCAGGAAAAAATATATCAATAACAAAAAATGTCCGAAAAATAAGAATTCTCCAAGTAAAATCATAAAATAACCGATGTAAATAGGATTTCTTGTATATTTATAAAGGCCACTGACTACTAATTTCTTAGGAGGTTCAATTGGTGCTGGGGTCCCTCTACCAAAAATTAAAAACAAACGTGAACAATAAATAAACGCGCCTGCTCCGAAGAGAATGGAAATCAATCCTAATATTTTAAATAAATAATTTGAATAGATAGGTAGTAAAAAATAGGGGTTTAATTGGACAAAAAAATAAGGCAATAGAATAAAAAATACTAAACCTACCATAATTCCAAGAATTATTGAAGTTAATTTCATAATGCAGGGGTGGAAGGAATCGAACCCTCATCAAAGGTTTTGGAGACCTCTATTCTACCATTGAACTACACCCCCTATTTATGCAGACTTATTATAAATAAAACCCCGCGCTAAAGCAATTTTATAAATGAAATGTTAAAATATATTCATGCTCCTGTAGTTCAACGGATCGAATACGGGTTTGCGGAACCCGGGATAGCAGTTCAATTCTGCTCGGGAGCACTAACTCACCATGATCCTCCTCCACCGCCTCCACCACCACCGCCTGAGAATCCTCCTCCTCCGAATCCCGATGAATGACCGGTTGAAGAACGGGTTGGAGTTGCTGCCGTAGTTATAGACCGGAAAGAAGAATTCAGACTGTTAACCAACATATAGCTACTAAAGTGACTTGACGAATAACTGTGATACCAATTTGGTTGAGTTATGTTTAGACTTTCAAACCGTTTTGCCCAGATCCGTTCTACCCCGAAGGCGACTGCAAAGGGTAAAAGTCGCTCAAACATCATCTGTTTATCGGCTTGAAATTCCAACTGTCTTTTCTGACTGCTTAAGAAATTTTTTAATGAAAAAGCGACGTTTTTAGCTTCGGTTCCGAAGATTGTCTTCCTTGGCATTACTCTTCCAAACAGAAATGCCACAATTGCTAAGAAAAAATTTCCTGTAAATAAAGCAATTCCAGCAATCACATAATATTTCGTCCGTGTTGTTTGCGGATTTTTGTCAAATAATTTATCTTCTACCACTTGTTTGTACATCTCATTCTTTATTTCCTCAACTTCGGTCGCTAATTTTTCGTCCTTAATCCTAATTTCATCCTTGCCACCAAAAAATTTTGTCAAAATAGATTTTTCATAAGTCAATAAACTACTGTCAACTTCTTTATTCTTTATTAAAAAGTAATCCCCTTTTTTTCTTTCATCAATCGTTAAGTAACCGCGACGGGCCAGATCAACGATTGAGGCCGAAATATCTTTCATATCGACAGTTTCATCCCCTAAGGTTCCCACTTCCCCGGGAGTTAAAAATCTTTTTCCGTCCTGGGTTTTTGGCGGGTCAAACCATGCGGTTGTCACTCCAATGGTTGATTTTGGATCTCTGCCGGTTTTAAACCATTTATAGACTATATAAAATGGTAAACCTACGTACCAAATTAAAGCTAACAAACCGAATAAAAAGCTGATTAGTTTTCCTATCCAAGTATTCCAAAAGCTCACAAACTCTTTTGGTTCAAGAACGGCAACAATATTTTTCGGGAAACTGATAGCAACACTCATCCCTTCCCCACTTCCTAAACTCCCATTACTCTTAATCACTATCTTAGGACGATCGTCCCAAGATAGTAATTCAGTTGAACATAAGCTCTCTTTCGAACCGTAAACTCCGGTATAACAAGCAGTTTTAATATCCTCTTTTTTTATGCCAATCGGTAACATAACCTCCGAGGTTGATACACGGATTGGCACGGTCCATTCGTTCCCCGTTACATTCCAATAAAGCTCGTCATGATCGGAAAAATATGTGAGAGCACCAAAAACTTTATAAGAAATAACGTAGGTGTGAACGCCGGTAATCAATCTGTCCGCGTCACCGATTTTTATCCTAATGAGCTGTTCATTTATCCATGATTTGACGAAAGTTTGCGATTTTCCATTTTCATCGGTGACTAAAAAATTATCAAACTTCAATTCATACTTTTTCCCATCTTGATTTGTTTTTATAAAAGGAATTTCTCTGTAGATCCCATGTTTTTCTAAATAATCAAAGTCGTAGACAATTGTTTCTTTTACATCAATTGTTCCATCTTTATTGATAGTTATTTCCGATTGAAAAGATTTGATATGTTCCCCGGTAATTGTGTTTGTAGTTTCACCTGAGTCAGTTGGATAGATCGCATTCAAATTCACCGCATCAGGCTGGATATCATCTATCTGGGCTTTAACCGAAGTACCAAGTAACCCATAACCCATAACCAATAACGTAATTATCAGCAGAATCTTTTTCATCATTAAAATAATATCAAAGATTATCTTCAGAAACAAATTTTGGAAAGTCTCCTAATAATAGACTAATAATCCCTTCTATCTCTATTTTTTCTTCTTCATAATTCCCTATCCCAGGTTCGTCAAGTTGTGCTGTTTTTTTAATTATTTCATCGACTATATTTTTATAAGGAACGGCTACAATTTTTTTTGATTTAAAAAATAAATTTACAATTTCTTTAATAGTCCCTACCGCATTTTGATAACTATGAAGATCGGAAAGGTTTTTTTCCAAATTTAAAATCAATAATTTAGCTTGTTTAAGATAGTTGATATTTATTTCCCTTGTCAAATATAAATATTGTAAATGAGTTAATTTCTCTAACTCAACTCCGCTATCAATTAAGCCCTGAAGGTGTTCATTCCATCGATTTACTATTCTGACGTGCCTCATTATTTTGTTGTCCATAATTAGATTTTTCTGATTATGTTGTTCTTCGATAATTTCTACAAGCGGCCGTTTATTTTTTTTATTGCGCGGTGGTCTATTTATTCCTAAACTTGTTAAAGCATCCTCTGCTTCAATAGCTTTTTGTTTCCATGTACCATGATCAAGATTAAAATCGAAAGAAGGAAGAGCGTTTCTAAAAACACGTAACTGATCTTTATAATGAATAAGTTCATTTCTAGATGTGTTACTCATCAAAAAAATAATCGCTTGGCCAATATGAGAATAAGGAGTAAGGCCGATATTTACCTCACCACTCATTGCATTAAAACTCACTTTTCCCTCCGTTTTTGTCATTAGTGCCATCAAAAGAATTATCTCACGTCCGTTTATTTATTTCAATTTATTTATTGTTCCATCATGTAAGCTACGTACTTTCCATCAATTTCATTAGGATTCTTCACCCAGTTTGTCCAATGGATCATATCATTACTTTCTCCGTCAACTTCATTTATGTCATCATCATCATTCTTAATAGGGGCATATGCATCATAATGACTACCACCGCCACTACCTGTCATTTGATCTAATGATTTTCCTCTACCATCTTTCTCCTCCTGCCACCTATTTTTAGAGAATCCAACCTCGACTGATTCCAGTGCGTCTGAAGTAGTTACATCAACAATATGAAGACCTTTCATTTCTTTCATAATATGACGGAATCTTTGTTTTAATAATTCTCCAATAATACTATCTGGTGTATCAATAGGGATTAGAACCGCTGATACATCCTTTATATTAATCGCCAAACTAAATCTTTTTACTTTTTGATCTCTACGAGTAATATTAGGAGTCATAATCCCAAGATTAGTTGTTTTTCTTTTTGCATCTTTGTTAAAATGCAACTGAATTAGTTCTATTTCATTACCTCTTTCATTGAGTTGACGCTGGATCGATAAAATATGACCGTCCGAAGTCTTATACCTATTTATTCCTCGAATAATATATTGATTTTTTTCTTTATCCCAAACAGTTTCTGTCTCTATTTTTTTTGCTCTTCTGATATTCTTAGTGGTAGAATCCAAAATAATATTTTTAATAATATTTACACGATCTACGTCGTCACCATCAAGCTCAAACTTGCTATTTATGATTAAAGATTCACAAAAATTTTGAATTAGTGCTAAGTCGTCTTTAAATAATACTTTTTGTTCTTGGGGTGTAATATATTTTTTCGGTTTTCCTTCAGAATTAACAGAAAACATTTTTCTAATATTATCGTCGTGATCTACCTTGTTTTTAAACGGCTTCTTCGCACCACATACCTTGAACGATAGCGGTTACATAAACCTTCTAAAAGTAAACGTAACTGACGAGGATAAAGACCATCACCTTCCTTGTTTAGAATCATTTTTAATAATACGTTTCCTGGTAATTCAGGTGGTTCAGCTAAAGTATAACCATATGGATTATTTACATAAATATTTGTTTGTTTAATTTTTGAAATTCCTTCCTCTTCATCAAAATAATAACTAACAGCGGAGCCTCCTATAATTTTAGGATTGTCATCATTATTACGACCAAGGAATAACGCAAAACTGAAATCATCAATTGGAGAACCTTTTTTGTTTGATGAAAGGTGGCCTCTCAAACCAATACTAAATCGCTTATTTCTCATATGAACAATTTGGTCACACCAAAAAAAACCATTCTCACCCAAGTGCGGATTGTTCCACAATTCATCCAAATGCTTTTCCCATGTTTCGATTTGTCCTTCTCCAAGAACTTGAGTATCTTTCTTTGCTCCATACCCTACATATCCCGGTATTTCAATCTGGATTGGCTCTTTTGAAACCACTTTTGCAATAATCGATTTTTCCAAATCAAAAGGCACATCGGTCAAGCGATTAGAATCAAAATATTTTTTTATCCAAATCGGCGAACGAAAATGTTTTTTTTCTCTTTCTTTGACAATCTTTTGGATTTGTTTTCTGGTAGAGAGTGAATTTTCGTTTACTATGCGATCGATATGACCAAGTACTTGAAGTTCATCGTGTTCACCATCGGGTGTTAGCGGGGAATAATAGAATACCAGACTATACTCACCTGACGGCAGACCGATCAGCCCTACACTATATTGCGGATCATCTTTAAGTACAACCGGTTCGTGATAATAATAAATATCTCGTGTCCTTGACACTTCTACTGGACTATCAAATAAACTAACAGCAGCAACTTCTTCTTTAATTGTTGTGACATTCGCAAGTAATTCTTCTACTAATTTTGGATCAATTATTAATTCTTTTTGCAAAAGTCGTCTTTCTCCCTCAATGACAATTATGCAATCTCTATCCCGAACTTCATAATCATCATATTCATTAAATTCTAGATTACTTTTATGTATTTGTTTTAATTCAGTTATGGATTTTGCTGCTTTCAATATATGGCTATATCCGGCAGGATAACCAGGCTGTTCATTCTCCTTTATTGGTGTTTTATCTGTTTCTTCTTCAGTCATGTCAACTGAATCATTACTGTCATGAAGCGGTCTATCCTGAACGGTCATCACAATTCTTATACCAAGTCTCTCTGCACATTTAGATAGCTCTTTTATCCAAGTTTTTCTATCCTGCCGTATCCTACTTTGTTTTTTGTCACGATATGGCACAAACGGAGGCAATGCATCAAAAGAATCAATGACGACCATTTTCCCGTTTCTGACGGTGGCAAACTCCTGAATAAAAGCCAAAAAATCATATCCATATAAACCGTCTCCATCCATGCTGTATTCTTCAAGCCCTTGACGTGGTTTGCAATCCCCTTTATATTTTTGAAGTAAAACATTATTAGGCTCTTCGGTAGAGATAATAGCCGTTTGAAAATTATAATTATAACTATCAAATGCAAGGCCGGCCGCAATGGCAGATTTACCGCTACGTTCTGGCCCGATTAATACGTGTAGACCAGGTTCCAAAACGTAAGGCATCTCCCACAAAGCATTCGTTGATTCAACAATATGCTTTTTCAAATTTAATTCACGATCACGAACGCTTGATTCTCTTTTGTGCCTTTCCAATATACCCTTTACTCCCAGCGGCGTTTCCATATCTCTATGTGACGATCCTACCTCAAATGCATCACATAATATAGCTATATCTGTTTGTAAAATACTACTTTGCTTCTTCCAACAATTAGGTTTGTTTTCTACCATATATTTTATATATTAAATCCTATAATATTCAAGCTTCCCCTTCAGGATCAATTACTTTATCCTTTTTGTAAATTTCTAACACTTTACTAAAAATTACTGATTGACACCATCGGCGTAACGTAAGTAAAGTATTTGAGTTTATATAATTAAAATTTGCGCCATTATCTCTTTTTCCAAGTAAAGATAGTTCGTAGATGCTCATATAGGCAATTTCAATAATTGAATCTTCGTGAACCAAATTAGTCTTTTGTATTTTTTTAAGGTCTTTCGCGCCTATTTTTGGACATTGACTCCATTTGGGTAGATCCTCTATTCTTTTTAAAACAGATAGTGAAATTACTTCTTCAATATTTATCAAGGTCTTTTCTTCTTTTTTTTCTGCTGTTTTTTTTCTTATTTTTAAAGTTCTCAAATAATCATTTATTGTCTCAATGATCATTTTCTTCACCTGTCCTGATAAATGTGAATTATTAAATAATTTTGCAATTGATCTGTTCAATGAATTTTCATTACGTTTATTAAAAAATGCCAGTAATTCAAAAAAACTATCATTTTCAATAGTATTTTTCCAATCTCTCAAAAAACCACGCTGTTGATTATCAATATCTAATCCTGACCCGTTAGCTATAAAGTCAACAAAATTGACTAATAATCTTACTGAATAATCTTTTATAATTGAATCGGGGCTATATAATCTGTCAATATTAAATGGCCAAACTCCAAATTCTTTTAAAACCTTGGTAACATCATTAAGTTCATCAGGTATTTGATTTTCTAATTCATCGACCTGAGTTACCGGTAGTAAGAAAATATTTGAGTTATCAACGAATGTATCTGGAGGATTTCCGACTATCATTCCTATTTTTGCCTGCTCTTTTAGGTCGTTAATTTCCAGAAGCATGGACTGTTCTTGCAGCGAAAAATCCGCAACGTCAGAAAAGATGTATAGAGGTATCGACTGACGGTCTAAATCCCAATTTGCATATACTAAAGAACGAATTTTAAAATACCATTTAACAACCTCCGGTTTTTCAGCTTCTGTATTAAATTTCGTTTTATTTTTTATATAAAAGATTAGATTTTTTAATTCCTGCAGTCCAAAATTATTTTTTAACATGAGTTTGCTAATATTTTTTGCAACCTCATCTTTTTGAGATCTTAAATCTGCTCCAAACTTTATTATAGACTCAAGCATCATATTTTCAGGTGGTTTATCTTGTTGACCCTCAACTTTCTGGAAGATACTTCGAAATCGAGCGCAGTAATTGTTCTTAGCGGCTCTATCTTCGACCGTGTCGACAACCGCATTCAACCTTTCATAACCAACATTATTTTCGAAAGTAATGTTTGATCCTTCCACGTCTATCCCCGTCGGATCTCCAAATACAGTGATTTGATATCTTTGCAATTCCCCCGTTTTTTTCAATTTTGCCAAAATATCATTAATCGCTTCCGCCGGATAATAATCAGGGATAGCAACCGCTTTCCCTGAATATTCACATCTTTTATTTTGTGTTTCGATTTCGTTTAGCATATTTGATATGTGTATTATACAATATATTATAGGCTTTTTAAAGTAGCTTTTATTTTACCTCAAACCTAATCATAGCAACGCTTTATTCAATAAATAAAAGTTAAACATAAAAACTTGTATTTATGCTTATAGTATGATAAAATTCAAAGAATATGTCACCAAGAAGAGAGTCAAGCCCAGAGTCACTACAAAATAATTTGCCAGCAGGAATATCTGGTCGGGGAATATTGGATCATAAACGAGCTTATCATCCTGCAGGTTTTCATCCTATAGATGCAATAAAGGAATTTAGGAGTAAAAAATTTGGTTTTGAAATTGTTCAATATTTAGTGGCAAATGTTCAGCTTAGTGAAAAAATACGTAATTTAGAAGATAATAGAGCAAAAGGAATTGACCCCTACGAAAAAGTAAAAGCAAAGGTCGAACAAGAATTATTTGGTGTCTTAACTACCAACGGCTATGGATGGGAAACTTTTAGGGCGGCCACTGTTGGAGATGCTGATGATAGGACGATTTCCGGAAATCCATCGACTGAAAAATCACCGTTATTAAAAGTCGTCGGTGCTCTCGGGTTAGCAGGTATACCCGTTGCTTTAGATATTGCCTCTCGTTTCATAACAAACAATGTATTAGGTCATGACATACCTCAAGGATGGAACATTGCTCAATGGACGGCTCGGATTGCAGGCCTCCCTACTGTTCCTATTCTTCTTGCAGCTGGAGCTAATTTCGACACACTTAGAAGAGGAGTCGAGCCCGACCCATTGTATGCTCGCTTTGCTTTTGTTGATGCGGCCAGTAAGGGACCAACTCAATTAAAAAAGCTTGCAGAAAAATATTATGGTTCGCTCGCCATAAGCGACCCAGATTCAATCGCACATGATGATGATATATTATCCGGCTTCGATCGCAATCGAAAGACTGATTTTTTAAATCGGGAAAGAAAACTATTATTGGCGGAGATCGCCCGTTGTCCAAAGTTGGGACTAAAAATGATAGCTCGATATCTTTATGATGATGTAAGATTTGGAACCTTGATAACCAAATTATCAGATATTGGAGAGAGAAAAAATGTAGCTGAATTGAATGAAATTGCACAAAAACAAAGGATTACAGATGAAGATACCGCCATTAAAGGTGATCCTAACCGGAAAAAAATCGAGATAGCTCTTAACGAACTGGAAATTCCCGAAATGATGGAGCTTTTTCTTAATGTTGACAAAAGTAAATTTTTTATAAGGTATTTAAATGATAATGAATTACCAATAATGTCAGTTGATGAAAATACGAGATATGAGGCTTTTAATACAGTCGCAAGCAAAGCAAAAAAACCTTTATTCTACGGGATGATGGTTGACGTTTTTGACTATTATGGATCTATAAATAATAATAGAAAAAATTTTGAGGCAACTACTCGAAAAGTAAATAATTTAGTTCGTGATAAGGCATTATTTGATTTAATTGCCACTATGCCAGATGAGAATATAGCGGCTGCCAGTGGCGGTGCAATTAGTAAAGGAACTCCAGAAGGAGTCGATGAAGCTGGTTGGTCTGCCTATAAAATATTTTCAAAAATGTATTCCTTATTACCTGATGATGAAAAAGCGAGAATCAATAACGATCTTGATGAATCATATAAAAGAAAACGCGCGTCTAAAAAGGGCTTACCTCTTTCTACACAGGTCTTAAAAATTTTAGAAAGTGGTGTTGGTAAAGCTGATATAAATATGACTCATTTTTTATATACCCATTATGAAGCAATCATTCTTCATTATCTCGGTGTTCCACCTGAAAAAAATTATCTTACTGAATATGTGAAAGGAATTAATCAAATAATAAAAAGTCTCAAAAAACGAATTAGTTTAGAAAACGCTGCTCCAAAATTGCTTATATCAACAGATAAAAATGATCCTGAAAATATTTTATTAAATAATTTAGTTACTTCATTAGCTAACTACGTTGTTGCGTGTGGTAAATCAGTTGGACAACCTTATCAAATGGTAGATGCAACGGTTAAATATTTAAAAGATGTATTACATGGAGATAAAATTAATCAAAAGGGTACCTTAGAAGAAGCAAATCACGATTTGCTTAGAACAATTTCTGGACAAATATTACTTGAGTTTATTAAAAATAATTTTATAACTGTTCTAAATGATAGGAATACAACATTTGTTAAAGATTATATGCCTGAAGTTTCTGCACCTGAAGCTATTAAAGTGTTATTGATGAGTCTTTTGACGGGTTCCGGTTTCGATCAACCTCCATCTTCACAAACTTCATAAGCCTCTTAATTATTTTCTAAAGATAATGTTATAATGAAAAACTCATGCAATACAAACTCGCTCCGGAAATTAAGAGACAAATCCGTGTCTTGATTAAGGAATTAAATTTTACTCACATCAAACCAAATCAGATTTGGTGTATTCGCTCTTTTGACGCTAAAACACGTGCTTATGCCCGCATCTGGGGCATGTCTCGTTTGTTTCATGAAGTAGCCGGCCTGGAACCAAACTATATTATCGAAGTGATTGCCCAAAGATTTGATAAATTAGCCGAACGGGAGAAAATTAAAACTTTAATCCATGAATTGATGCATATTCCAAAGACTTTTTCAGGAGCCTTGCTCTCTCACCGCGGCCCGCATCATGAAATTAAT
>Ga0208373_1002314_pt1 | contig 21612 bp, 17 predicted proteins | sample RifOxyC2_FD_184036 | JGI IMG/M metagenome (GOLD analysis project Ga0208373, IMG submission 184036) | Soil microbial communities from Rifle, Colorado - Rifle Oxygen_injection C2 (SPAdes) | ecosystem: Environmental > Terrestrial > Deep subsurface > Rock core/Sediment | place: Rifle, Colorado... | reverse complement strand
AAGCCTCGCAGTGGAGTTGCCCAAGGGGCACCCCCTCGATGGGAGCCGAAAATCCACGGTGTTCGCCGTCGGTTTCCCGGCGGTGGGGTATATAGAGTCAGAGACTGAGGAGTGGCAGGGCGGAGTCCGGGTCGAGTGCCTCGATTCGGAGGTGCTGAGGCCCTTCCTCCTCGACGGACAGGCGGTGCGGGAACGGGTGGAGAAGTTCATCCACTCGGTCGGTCTGAATAAGGCCGACGCTAGCCGCATCCGACTGTTGCTCGAGATTCTTCTCGAGCACTGCTATGTGCTCAAGAACCAGCTGAGCCTGTAAAAGGGCAAAAGGCTGGGATAAAGGTTTGACAGCTACCCCTTGAAACTGTCCGGAACTGGTGCACCGTAAGGCAATACTGCTATGCACCGGGGTTAGATTGATTGCACAATCGTCTAACTTCTTTACTCAAAGAAGAGAAAGAAATTTGTCTTTTTTGAGGAGATCATAAATTAATTTGTGATCAAAAACTCAGCGCAAGAAATTAGAGCATCATCACAAATTGGGCAGCAAGGTGTAGGCGTTTCATAAAGGATTTTTTTTCTTGTTTGAAAGTTGGCTGCTGTATGTGGCTATGCACAGAATATATGTGTTTTTGTTGTGTACTACCAATGAGTGTAAGAACAGAACGAATGCTTGGACCAAACAGCTCGATTAATACTTTTTCTGGAACGCGAACAAGTTCAGAAATAGTATGAATATCGAGTTCATGCAGTACTGCTGCGGTGCGAGCACCAATGCCTGGAATAAATTGTACAGGTGTATTGTGAGCAAAAGCCATAGTACATTAGAAAGAATGAAATTTACGAATAATGCCAACTACTTTTCCTTGAATAACGACATCTTTTACACGGATGGGGGTATAGTTTGGATTGCGTGGTTGTAAACGAATATGTGTACGCTCTTTATGATATTCTTTGAGCGTTGCAGAGCCATCATTCAATAATGCAACGACAATATCACCATTCTCTGCGTGTTCTTGTTTTTGAACCACCACAAAATCACCATCATCAATGAAACTTTCAATCATCGAGTCACCTTTCACTTTTAAAATGTATGCATCTTTTTTTGAAACCATTTCACGAGGGACACTTAATACTTCACTTCGATCTTCCAACGCCTCAATGGGTTCACCTGCGGTAATAAGCCCGACTATGGGAAGTTGAATTGCAGAACCTGGGACATACGTTTCTTCTGATTGCAGTGGGTTTGTTGCAGCAGTATTCAGCACTTCAATAGTGCCGTGTTGTTTTCGAATAAATCCATGCTTCTCTAAGTAGCTCATATGTTCATGAACTGTTGCCGGAGAAGAAAGTTTGAATCGACGAGCAATTTCAGAAAGAGTGGGTGCAAAATCATGATCTGCAATGTATTTTTTGATATATTTGAGGATAGCTTGTTTCTTTTTTGGAAGAATGATTGACATAATTTTCGGTTATTTTTCGGTACAATAGTACAGTACCCGAATAAAAACCGAATGTCAAATAGCCACTGTGGACATCTTTCTTTCATCAGCATTTATTTGATTTTTTATGTAATTTCGCTACTATAAGAATATGAGTATTGAATTTGTCACAAATCCCCAAGAAAAAAATGAAGATAAAACGTTTGATTTTGCATTACGCCCTACACAATTGTCTGAATATATTGGTCAAGAATTGATAAAAAAGAATCTTACTATTTTTATTGAAGCAGCAAAGAAACGCCAAGAACCAATTGAACACGTATTGCTTCACGGAAGCCCTGGTTTGGGTAAAACTACTCTTGCATATATTATTGCAAAAGAAATGGGAGCAAATATACGCATTACTTCTGGTCCTGCTATTGAACGTGCCGGTGACCTTGCTGCTATTTTGACCAATCTTCAGCCGAATGATATTTTATTTATTGATGAGGTACATCGTTTAAATAAAGTAGTAGAAGAAATTTTGTATCCAGCCATGGAAGATTATGCATTGGATATGGTAGTAGGAAAAGGAGCTTCTGCACGAACACTACGGTTAGAGTTACCGCCATTTACCGTGATTGGCGCAACAACACGCATGAGTCTTATTTCTGCGCCGCTTCGTGATCGGTTTGGTGCTCAGTATAAATTAGATTTTTATACAAAAGAGGAAATTGAACGCATTGTTCATCGTTCTGCACAACTTCTTTCTATTGCTATTGATGAACAATCTGCACAAGAGGTGGCGCGCCGCTCTCGCAAAACACCGCGTGTTGCAAATCGCTTACTCAAGCGCGCTCGTGACTATGCACAAGTAAAAAATGAAGGCGCTCTTGATCGTACTACTGCTATTGCTGCCCTTGATTTATTAGAAGTTGATGAGCTTGGATTAAATGCGATTGATCGCAAGATTTTGTATGCTATTATTGAAAAATTTAATGGTGGGCCAGTGGGAGTGCAAACTATCGCTGCAGCAACAGCAGAAGAACAAGAAACCATTGAAGAAATTCATGAACCGTTTTTGATGCAAATTGGATTTTTAGCGCGTACGCCTCGTGGTCGCATTGTTACCGAGCATGCATATAGACATCTTGATCTTCCGACACCAAATAATATTCAAGAAAAATTAGCACTATAATTATGGAAATACCTTTTTTTGTTTTACTTATTTTATACCTCATTGGTGTGGCCTTTTTTTTACTCTGGAGTTTTTTTAATCTGTATCACATTATAAAATTTGGTTTTTTTGACTTTACTGGAAAATTAAACACTGGTATATTTGCCTGTCTTTCTATTGCTATTTTTTTTATCACTTTTTTATTGTTAAAAGATGTGGCATGGTTAGATACATTCACGTTCATGGATTTGATACCGACAAAGACAATAGAGAGTTTTGGTACTAATATACATATATGAACACACAAACACAGAATACTCATTTTGCATTATCTGCACATCGATCATTGCATTTTCCTACACAGCGTCCCAATGAGCATATCATTTTACTTTTACGTCGTCATTGGATTATTTTTGGTCGCAATATTGTGCATTGGTTATTCCTGGTGTTTTTTCCCATTATCCTTATTATTGCTGTAGTATGGTTTACTGATTTTTCGTTTTTTTCTTTATCGCGAGTAACCTCTATTTTGATTATTGAAGGATTTAGTTTATATTATTTGTTCTGTTTATTAGGTTATTTTTATCGTTTTGTTGATTATCATTTAGATATTTGGGTTGTCACTGATCAGCGTGTTGTTTCCATTGAACAACAAGGGTTATTTAACCGTGTGATTTCTGAATTGAATATTTTAAAAATTCAAGATGTGACCTCTGAAGTAAAAGGAAAAGTGCAAACCTTTTTGGATTATGGTCAAGTATATATTCAAACCGCAGGAAAAGAAGAACGGTTTGTATTTGAAGAAGTGCCACGCCCTTCGCAAGTGGCAAAAATTATATTGCAAGCACATGATCATGCGGCAAAAGTTGATGAATATCAGAAAGTCAAAGAAAGTGAAGAATATCGGCATCAAATTGATACACAATATCAAAAAATGCCAAAGAATACTGCAACAACAAATACCCATATCCCCACACCAGAAGAACAAGCAGAAGCAGACACTCACATTAAAACACAACAGTTGAAATAAATTTAGGCATGCATATTCAGGAATTTGACTTTACATTACCAGAAGCACTTATTGCACAAACGCCTGTTGCTGGTGCGCGCGATCAGTCACGGCTGTTAGTGGTAGATCGCAAACAGCAGGGTATTTCTCATCATCATTTTTTTGAATTGCCACACTTTTTGAGGCGTGGTGACGTGCTGGTATTGAATAACTCAAAAGTGTTTCCCGCGCGTCTGTTTGGTAAAAAGAAAAAAACTGGTGGTCGCATTGAAGTGTTATTTTTACGTTCAGCGTCATCCGCTCAAGAACAGTGGGAAGTACTGATTGGTGGCGCAACAGTTCGTCCAGGAACTATGCTTGAATTTGAAGGGGGATTAAAAGCAGAAATTTTAGAACGCATGAGTGATAAAACATGGCGTATTCAACTGAATAAACAAGGAAAAGAATTCATTGCCTATCGAGACCAATTTGGTCACACACCTATTCCTCCCTATATTCAGCATAATCAATCGAAAGAAACGGAATTGCGCAAGCAATATCAAACAGTATATGCGCAACAGGAAGGTTCGGTTGCAGCACCAACTGCAGGGTTGCATTTTTCAGAAGAACTGTTACAGCACTTGCAAGATCTGGGTGTTCATATTGTATATGTAACACTTCATGTAGGGTTGGGTACATTTTTGCCAGTGAAAGTAGAAGATACCAATAAACATCAGATGCATGCTGAATATGCAATTGTTTCTTCGGAAACAACCCGCACAATCAATGAAGCAAAACAACAAGGACGACGTATTATTGCTGTTGGTACCACGTCTGTTCGTACACTGGAATCATTCTCGCAGAACGGGCATGTGCAACCAGGCGAAAAGTGGACAAATATTTTTATTACTCCAGGTTACCAATTTCAATGTGTAGATGGTATGATTACCAATTTTCATTTACCAAAATCAACACTGTTTATGTTGGTGTGCTCCTTTGCTGGCACAGAGTTTATGAAACGCGCTTATGCAGAGGCTATAGAAAATCAGTATCGCTTTTACAGCTTTGGCGATGGAATGCTGATTGTTTAGTAGCCGCGTTTTACGGTAACGCCCGTATAATAATAGTAAAGAATTTGCTTCCAATCCCAACCGCGTTCGGCAAAATAACGCGCACCTTCACCGCTCATTCCAACTCCATGGCCGTAGAGTGCCATGCCACTACAACAGGGGTCAGGAACAGATTTTGCCCATGAATAATCACCATTCCATACTTCGCTCCAGGCACGTGTTCTGCCATCGGAATGTGAAAAATATGGCGCAATAATTGGGGTGTCATCATAGGTAATTACTTGATGCGTTGTTGCGCGCTGTGCAGCAACAACCAGCGGTGCACGTTTGGTATAGTTTGCTCCTTTATAGACCTGGCTGTTTGCTGTTGCATCTAAACAATAGGGTTCACCAGGAAATTTTGAACAATGTAAAATATTGTAATAGGCGTAAGTACGTGCAGCAGTAAGCAGTGCTTGAATATATTCTACATTTGTTTCACCGCCGGTTTCTGCAATACCACGGATATATCGTTCCAGACCAATTTCATTCACTAATAATGGTTTTTGAGATTTTTCAGAATACACTATGCGAATACTGTTATAAAATGTATTGTCATTTAATTCCAAGTTCCACGCAGGCCTAAGTTCCAAATTGATTACGTGAACTGTTTTATCTGCACGAATTGGAGTAATACGTATAGGTTGCGATGACCGGAGTAACTTTTTTCCCTCTTTCCCATAGGTTATTTCATAGACACCGTTAGTGTACTGTACACTCACCACTGCATTTTTTTTGCGGACAAGTAATACTTTTTTATCTGTTTCAACCACATATTTTCCATCTGACGTAAATTGTGTTGGCTGCAGAGCATCGCTTACGAGTACCTTCATGACGGGATTTTTTGGTCGCTTTACCGTTATTTTTTTTGCATGGGTTTGCAACGGTAAAACGAATATACATATGCTTATCAGTATACTTGTACACACTAGAGTAGAGATGTGGAGAGTTGATTTGAAGCATTTCATAGAAAGAAAGTATATCAAAATTGGATCATATTGTCCACTGGAAATGAGTACAATGTGCTAGAGTTACCTGTATTTACAGATGAGTATTTTTTTGCTATCATTAAATAAATATGGGCAAGAAAAAATTGGAACAAAAATCACTGTATAAAAGCAGTTCTGTGGAAAATCATGAACAAAAAGAGCGTAATAAAAAGGAATTTTCTGAAGAAATTATTCAAGAAAGTAGAACGCTGGAACGAGTCATAGATATTGAATATGAATTTCTCCCATCAAATCATCCAGTGTCTATATATTTGAATGAGCGTATACGAGATTTATTTCCAAATGAAACTCTGACAATAAAAATCACCAATTGCGAAACAGCACCGAATGCTCTATCACTTGCAACCGGAACCATCATTGTCACCAGAGGATTGTTAGAGACGCTCAAAACACAAGATGAAGTAGATGTTATACTTGCACATGAAGCAATTCATTATACACGCCGGCATGTTGCTGTTATAGAAGAAACAGTACACGATTTGGTAGAACGCATTCAACACCCTGCCAAAGAAACACTGGCGCAAGGCGTTCGCTTGTTAGGACAGAAACGTTTTTCTGAATGGGAAGCAGATTTACGTTCGTTATTAGAAGCAACAAAAGGAAAAATTAATCCTGCGGCTGCGCGGTCTGCCATGTTGCGGCTGGAGGAATATGCAAAAGAACAAACAGGAGTACAGAATAAAAGAGATATAGAGCACGATGGATTGATTGATCGTGTTGTCAACATTGGAGCATTAAGCCAATTGATTGATTTTGAAAGTACGAGCCAGCAACAACAACCCTTTCCAAAAGAGGTGGAAAAATATGTACGCACGAAGCATCGCCCTGGGTTGTATGAACGGTTTATAGCAGCATCGACTGATACAATGCCCGAAATTGCACGAGAGTTGCCAGTTGGAAATTTGTTATTCGTATTGCGTCATTTGCAAGCAGACACATCACGTCAAGATATTAAAAAGAAATTTTCTACAGAGGCTATTTTGAAAATAGTACAACAAAAATTACAGCAAGCATTTCCTCATCAAAAAGAGAGTGCTGAATTTGTCATGCATCAATTATTAGAATGCGTCGTTGGTGTACAAACAGAAGAGGCAGAAGGGACAGCATATGAAGCATATATGCAAAGCATTGATCCGCTGGAAACAGAAAAAGCATTACGAGGAAAATTGCGTTTATTGGACAAGAAAACAACGGAACGTTTAGGTATTGTCATCCCTCAATTTGAAGACGTCGTTCATTTTATTGGTACTACTCTCTCTGGCGCCAATGCAAATGAATTGTTCAATAATAAACAAGGAACGCTTGATGTTAAGAAGTACGCTCGTTTTTGTAAAGATATTACAAATCATTTTCGTGACATTGCATCAGGCAATGGGTTTCGTCCTATTACGCCAGCCATGGTCACGCAATGCGCAATACAAGAAGCACTGTTGAATGTAGATTTACGCAAGACACACCAACCATTTTTGGATTTGTTAGGCGAGTTAAAAAAGGCTGGAATTCCTATATATCGCGAAGCAGTTGCCAAGGCGCTTGATAGCACATTACAACTTGATATTAAAACGAGTGAATATGAAAATCACTTAACCGTTGCAGAAGGAGAAAATATGCACGTAAGTCGAATTATTCATGAAACACTAGAGTATGCATTGGAACATTGTTGGGAAGAAGAAATGTTTCATCCTAATGCAGATGAATTAGAAAGATTCGTTGACCAGGCTCTTTCTGCGTGTACGAGTGTAGAAGAACTGCATTCAGTATTTGTCACAATGAATACATTTGTAGAACGAAGAATATTTACAGTAAAAGGAAAAAACAATACTTTTCATCAAAGAGCAGAAGCAGAAAATGGAGTATTTACTCTGCATAAATTTGCCTCTTTGTTAAGTGAAAAAGTATTAACATTCCAAGCAGAGTGGTTACCATCATCCGTTACAGAGCGATTTGCATTAGTGCTCGCATGCATGCGCTCTGGCATAACGTTTTTAGCAAATGAACAAACAGTGAGTAATTTACAGGATTTTTCTCGCACACTCCTTTCTACAAATCTTGCTACTTCAAAAGAACTTGCTGAAGCATTTCTGCAGTATGGTGCAATATTGAATGGAACTCACCCATTATATGAACAATATGGATGGAAACCAAAATCGTTTCGACCATCCCGTTTGTTACCATATACTGAGGAACATTTAGATATTGCTACTATCACTAGCGATACATTATGTAAGGAAGAAATAACAGATGGATATGTGTTATGGAAATATATTCAAGAATATTATGATCTGTTGATGGATTGTTTAGAACGTGGGAGCATGAATATCGAAGAAGTAGTGCAACAATTCGATACATTGGTGTCTTCTCTTTCTTCTTCTATTGATAAACTGCCAGCAACAATAGCAAGAGATATTTATGGACTGGGTAGTATTTTAACTCCATTTTTCTTACAGCAAGAGTTTAATGCGGATGATTTTACTGATCAAAAAAGGGCACTATATTGTTCACAGCTTTTTTCTGATACTCATAGCGCTCAATTGTTGCAACAAGTAGTCATGGAACGTTTATTACAACATAAATCGTTTGATGAACGATTATATTGGTTATTTACAAACCCCATCACACGATTTTCTATGACGAAACGTGCTCGTACTGATTTTGTGGAACACGAAGTACAAACCCCAGAACAATTTGCTGCAGTACGTAAAGAATTGAAACGATATATTGATATGGCAACAGATAGTGAGTATGTTGGGGCTGCTGTAATACTCGAGCAAGCATTTGGAAAGGATGCACAGCCGCGTGAATTATTTAGTATGCTATTTGACATGCATCGCTTTGATGTGAAGATAAAGAAATATATTTTTGAAAAAGTACAACAGGCACAGAACTATGAAGATGCTGCAGAAAATGAACGTGCGATTGTAGCGACTGATAGAGCGCTCATGGGTCTTGCTCAAGCAAATGATTTTGTTCGCTATGGAGTAGTGAGAGAATTATTGATTGGAAAAGATGGGTTGCTGCATACACAGAGGGATCGGGAATGGTTATTAGACTATCTATTTCGCGCCACTGCTCAAAAGGGCAAACAAACAGCCGAACAGCAGCAAACGCAGCAGGTAGTACAAGAATTGGTGAGAGCTATGGCTCAAACCGCACCAGAAGATATGCTGTTTTTTGCGCTTGCTCCTCTTATTCATGAACGGATTATGCGTGCTCCACAGCAAACTACTTCATGGGAGCATATCCTTAAAAAATACGCAAACTATACAGATACAACAGCAGTGGAAGATACATTGAGAGATGCGGAAAAAATACGTCAACAATCAACAACGTGGAAACAACTTATACAGCAAACATATCAACCACACACTCCTTCGCCTACACCAGCGGGTGTACGAGTAAACGAGATACAGTTATGTAGAGATCGTGTGCAGTTTATTGCAGAACAATATCCTCTTCCAAAAGAATCAGATAAACAAAAGACAGAGGCATTCACTATTGAACGATTTGTCGTGAAATTAGCTGAAAGCTTAGGAAGCCCGGGAGTTCGTTTTTTACAAATACTCGGCCAATATATTGATGTGCCACCGACATTACAATCTGCATTTAACGATGCAACCGATTCTGTTGCTGGGCAAAATAAAATGACTGCATACGAGACCATACAACGTGAATGGCCAGAATGTGAGCACCAAATTTTACGCGTTCTGGATCGTATTGGTGGTGGATCGCTTTTTTCAGTATATCTGTGTGAAATGCATGACCGTACACAAGAAGTTGTTAAAGTCCTTGCACCAAATGCTAAAATGAAAGCAAAAATAACGATTGATTTGTTACGCGAATCACTCACAAAACTTGTGCAACAGCAGCCTGAACGCTACACTATCGCACTTGCGATTATTGATGAAATCGAAGAGTGGATTATGCAGGATATTGATTACGATCGTTTTATTGAGCGAGATGCTGAGTTTCGTCGTAAGCATCACAATTTCACTGAAGAAGGATTTGAATATTCACTATATATTCCTCAATCAAAACCGTTACATGAAGATAGCAAAGATAATGTGTATGTGAAGCGGGAAGAATTTATCAATGGAAAAACTCTTACACGCCTTACCGAAGCAGATGGGTTTGATAAAAAGCAAATTGCTGCACTATTGGTAAAAAATTATTTCCAGCAAATTATGGATGGGCAAGTGCATGCAGATGTGCATCCTGGAAATTTTATGGTATTTCGTGATACAGCAGGGAAGAATCGTGTCGCGGTGATTGACCGTAATAATTATATTGAATTGAACAAAGCAGATAAAGAATTACTTTTCACGTTACAGATGAGAGCAATGGCTGGTCAGGGGGGTGCTCTTGTTCCAGCATTACGAAATTATATCGAACGCGAACAAGGAACTGTTATTTCTGATGAGCAGGCCACACGTATTCAAGAACAAATAGAACAAAGAATACAGCAGGGCAAAACCATACAAGATATTGCGAAAGCAATTACTATTGCGTTTCATCAAGAAAAAATTCGAATTCCACTAAAAATCACTTTACTTATTAAAAACTTCAATGGGTTAGATCGTATTGCGCGTGATGCTGGATTTAATTCATTACAAGAAGCCTTTGGATATAATCCTACACAACAATAAACGAGCGCATTATTACCATTACCAAATAAAGCCGTATGATAATGGTGAAATGAGTACAAACGACCCAATAGTAAGCAGAAAAAGTGTAGCAAGTAATACCATACGTAATTGAGGCGACACTTTAGGTAAAACGTGATCAGCGCCCACCCAAAAGGCCAACAAAGAAAACAAGAATGCAGAAAAGTAATGATATAAGAAAAGTGGACGATGAATAAAAAAGAATGGGATATAGTTTGCAACATATCCAATAATCAATACAAGTGTCACATCTTGGTGAGGATATTTTTTGAGGCCATAGAATAGTAACCAAAGCATTCCAGCAATTCCACATAGCCATAGAACAGGATTTCCCATGAGATATATTTTTTCTTTCTCCGCACGCGTTGTATCGGAGTTGACCCAATAGTAAACGGGGGAGTTCATGGTCGGCCACGTAAAGGCTGTGCTTGCATCTGGGTGCGGTTTTGTAATGCTCTTATTATAGACATACATTTTGTTATTGAGTTCAATAAATTTTCCAAAGATAGTTTTTTGTTGAAATTGTTTACTCATAAATGCATCTCCGGAACCAGGGAGTGACAATAGTCGAAAATGAATGACAAAAGACATAAAATATACCAGAAATGGAATTAGCACAAATCCCACCATCATTCGTAGTATACAGTACAGTATTTTTTTTATTGGAAGATGTTTTTTGCTGTATACAACAAGGTCGCTCAAAATAAAAAATCCTACAATAAATAGATATCCCAATGCTGTCCATTTGATGGAAGCGCAGGCGCCAAGGAAGAGCCCACTTATTATGACCAACCGCATGTTGTAGTTTTTATTGCGTGCACGAAGAAATACGCCGAGTCCGAATAAGCCAAATAATAATAAAAATGCATCAATTAAAATGAAACGCGATTGTACAAGGAGCATATTTTCAAACACAAGAGAAAGACCACCAAGAAATGCAATCAGTGGGCGTATACGAAATTGGCGCAACACATAAAAAAATGCAGCAGGAATTAATGCTCCGGCGAGTGCTGGAAAAAAGCGAAACCAAATGAATGGCACAGAACCATACGCATCGCCAATGAGGTGAAAAGGAAACGCACCATGTGCTGCCACATAGGATTGATATCCCCCAATGTATGCACCGAGTGCAATGATTAATTTTCCTAACGGCGGATGAATATCAAAATAGTGTTGATGAGTGAAATAGGATGATGCAAATGAACCAAAATGCACTTCATCAAATACAATTTGTGATGGCGAAGAAAGAAAGAGTAGTCTTGTCAGTAATCCCAAAAGAATAAGTATGATACTGAGCACTATTGGTTTTTTGAAAATTGTCATCATAATGTATTACAATGTAATTGATAGAAGTCTTCTTTTACTGGCATACGTTCAATCAGTGAGTTTTTTTGAATACGTTCTGACACATCACTTTGTTCTTGTGTTTGTTCAAATTGTTGCGTGAAGCAATTGTCACGTAACCAATATCGTACACCTTCCTCACACAGCTGTGTAATATCGGCAGTGGGAGATTGTAAAAATTTTTTTGTTATGGATTTTCGATGTTCCCATACTGGCATGTCACCATGGGACCATAACCATCCGCCATATCCAACATACGTTGACCGTCCAGCAATGAGAGAAAGATACTGATTTGGTGCAGAGCAGGTGAGTATTATATCATTTGGTTGCGTATGTGTTTGTACCCATTGTGCTATTTGCGCTTGTTGGGGTGTATAATAACCGTAATGAAGATGATCCGTACTCGTAATACCGAGGCGCACGCGAGATCCCACATCAATGATACCGGCAAAACTTGCCAGGAGAATAAATGGTATGAATATGATGACCATTTTGCGTACACGCGCTAAAACATACTCCCACCAATATAGAATAAAAAGTAGCGCAAGCATCCACCAATAGAAAAGAATTTTATTGTTATCAAATGCCCAGGGTTGAAATTTAAAAATATTTGTTAAAATAAACAAGGCGCAACTGGGGACTACAAGTGTGTATATTATTTGCTTTCGTAGGGAAGGAATCCATGAGACGGCAATAGCAGCGGTCAACCATCCAAGAAAAATGACGCCAAAATTTTTCATCCAAAACCACAGAATGTTTGAATCAGTTCCCGGAATATTTTTGTCACAAAAAAACCATGATTGTTCATGCCAACACATGAGCCAACCGAACCATAGTTTAAGTGGGAAGCCACTGCCTGTTATGGCTCCTTTTGTCAGAAAAAATAGTTGAGGCAGCGTGAGCAAAAAAACACCTCCGATAACGAATAGTATGAGTCGGCTGTGTGTGAGTAGATATTTTTTTTCTTTTTTGAGAGAAGAGAAAAATAGTGTTCCGATAATAATAACAATAGCAATGAAACTATGAATATGTGCAAGAGGTAGAAGGGGAATGAGTAACCACCAACGAAACCATTGTTTTTGTTTATTTTTATATAACCACATTCCATAGAGCAGAAAAAAAGATATGCTTGCACCCACAAAAAATGAACGTTGATGAGAAAAAAATATGTTGATAGGAGCCATCCATACAATGTTTGCGGCATACACTCCTTTTTCTTTAAAAATTTCGTTATGCGCATCAAGATAGGTATATCGGTGGCTAGGGTGCACAAATTCTTCAATCAATGCTTGTCTGATACCTAATTCTGGTGAACGATCCATGGCTTGTTTGCCATACCATAAAAATCCTAAGCCACTTCCGCAGAGTACCAAAAAAATAAAGAAAATAATGAAAATTTTTTTCTTCAGCCATACTGCTCCTATTTGGTACAGTGCAACTGCAGAACTTGCAGCAAACAGTAGCAAAGGAAGATGCCAACTTATTGGCAAGGAAACCCCCATTCGCAAAAAAAGAGCACTGATAAAATTAATTAAAAAAGAATAGGTGAGTGGTTCGCCGCCTGCAATAGACTGATCCAGAATAAAGGGATCCACTGTGGCGAGGTGTTGAATCATTCCTAAATGAAATGCAGCGTCTCCCCATCCTTCTTTTATACCATAGGGAGTTTCGCCATTTTTCCACACCATTGCTTGTAGTGAAATAATACATAGCATTGCAATGATGCTCGTAAGACCAACATACGAAAACCAATCAGTGAGAGTGCGTTTTTTGGTATGACGCACTGAATGCCACACAGTACGTAAAATCGTTTTGAGCGATGGGTGTTTCACCACATAATACACCAGTATTCCGATGATTTGTAACAGCATGCTACTATACAGCGCCCATTCTACATGACGCATCAGTAGCGCAAGCAGCAGAATACCATCGCTTTCCAGCACGGTTCCAAGTGAAAATGAGAAGAGTATTTTTTTCCACCCAAAAATATATCGTTTATGATCTAGAACATTGATGCACACCCAACCATCAACAAGTGCCAATAGAAAAAAAAGAATAAGAAAACTATTGCCCATGAGTTGAAGTAATAAGTGTGATGAATTGATGCGGGTCAACGCTTGCACCACCAACTAAGACTCCATCAATAGAGGGTTTTTGTAGTAAGGCATGTGCATTTTTTTCATTCACTGAACCACCATACACAATACGTGTTTTTTGAGGCAATAGTGTTCGAATAAATGCATGCATTTTTTCTGCGTGCTCTGGTGTGGCTGTTTCGCCTGTTCCAATGGCCCACACTGGTTCATAGGCAATAATCATCTGTTCAATATATGGTAAAGAGAGGCTCTCTAATCCTGCTTGCAGTTGTTCTCTTACCACTGTTTTTGCATCTCCACATTTTCGTTCTTCCAGTGTTTCACCAATACAATAAATGGCAATAAGTTTGTGTTTTGCAGCTGCATGATTTTTTTTATTGAGAAGCGTATTGTCTTCCAAGAATACATGGCGGCGTTCGGAGTGACCAATAATAACATGAGTACATCCGGCATCTTGGACGTGTATTGGTGAAATCTCTCCGGTAAAGGCTCCAGATTCTTCATAAAACATATTTTGAGCTGCCAACTGAATGGGAGTCTGTTGCACAGCAGTAAAAAGGAGTGGTAAAAGGGTAAACGGGGCAGCAATGAGTATTTCGCCCTTATCAAAAAGTGCTGGGGTGTGTGTGAGCACATCCACAAAATTTTGCGCTTCTTGTTGTGTTTTATTCATTTTCCAGTTTGCAATAAAGAGTGATTTTTTCATATACATCTATTATACCGCCAAAGCTGCAGCCCTTGCAAAAAATCTCCCTATCCTGTATAGTTCGAGAGAAGAATTATTAATTGTTTTAGCAGTTATGTCTGTACAAAAAAAACGTATTAGCAAGCGTCGCACACGCACACGACGAGCTCATCACGCATTACCACAACTAAGCATTGCTTCATGCCCAAAATGCCAAGCACCGGTGCGTCCACATTATGCATGTACTTCTTGCGGGTATTATCGTGGTCGTGATGTATTGCATTTGCAAGCAAAAGCAGAACGAAAACTCGACAAAAAAGTAACGACCAAACTCGCAGAAAAAGAAGCGAAAACAAAAGCAGTAGCAGAAAAGAGAGCATAACTGTTTTATTCATTTCTCTTTCTATTTATGTCCAACCGTCATCTTGGGCGCATTATTGCCCTACAAACATTATTTGAGTGGGATTTTCATGAAGGAAAGAGGAATATTCCGGAAATTTTAGCGCATAACCTTGCAGAATTTTCATCAAAATTTGATGATGTGGATTTTACGACCAATTTGGTGCACGGCGTCATTCGTCATGCTTCGGAAATAAATATACTTATTGAACAGTATGCACCCGAATGGCCACTTCCTCAAATTACTTTAGTTGATCGAAACGTATTACGTATTGGTATTTATGAATTACAATTTGATACAGCAATTCCTCCAAAAGTGGCACTTAATGAAGCCATTGAATTAGCGAAAGCGTTTGGTGGTGAATCTTCCGGCAAGTTTATTAACGGTGTACTGGGCTCTATTTACCGTACCATGGAAAAAAATGGTGAAATTCCGCCGGAAACGCTCAGTGAACCAACAACAGAACAACAATCTTAATAAGTATGTATGAATAAAGATCTTACCCAGCTGGAAAAATGTCTTGATGTCAAATTTACCAATACTAATTTATTGCGCCAAGCAGTGGTGCATCGTTCATTTATTAATGAGCATCGCGATTTTCCTCTTGATCATAACGAACGGTTAGAGTTTTTGGGCGACGCAGTATTAGAATTAATCGTTACTGAACATTTATTTAATAGCTATCCCAATCCGGAAGGAGAGCTGACCAATTGGCGCGCAAGTCTTGTCAATGCACAAATGTTGGCATTGGTGGCAGAACAATTGGGTATTGAGCAATTTTTGTATCTTTCACGTGGAGAAGAGAAGGACACTAATTCAAAAGCACGGCAATCTATTTTAGCAAATTGTGTCGAGGCAATTATTGGAGCAATTTACCTTGATAAAGATTATGATACGACCGCAACATTTATTCATAAAAATATTATTTCGAAACTTCCACACATTTTACGTTATAAATTGTATTTAGATGCAAAAAGTCGTTTTCAAGAGGCAGCGCAAGAATTAATGGGTGTTACACCTACCTATCGCGTACTGAAAGAATCAGGGCCAGATCACGATAAAGAATTTATTGTCGGCGTATTTTTGCAAAATGAGCAAGTGGCAGCAGGTGAAGGAAGGTCAAAACAGGAAGCACAAATGAAAGCAGCGGAAGCAGGATTAGAGGTTAAGGGGTGGCTTCAATTTGAACATCCTGCTAAATAAGCGGGTGAGAGCTTGCGGGAAGGATCCATTTCAATGCAATAGCGTAAGCGTGCATTGAAATGGATTCCGCCTTCAGCGTCTCACGCATATAGTTATTTTTACTTTGTATATTGTTTTCGAAGTATTATTCTGTTGTAAACTTCCAGGTTTTTGAATAATCTGTATCGTTCAGTTTTCCAGAAACGGTAACCGTATATTGTGTGTCGTTTTTGAGTGGAGATTTGGGAATAAAGCTCACACTATTTCCTTGGAATAATTCATTCGGATCGCCTGGATCATCTGGATTGCGAAGATATCCTGCCACGCCTGCGCCAGTTGCATCCGTAAGCGTTACTCTCATATTTTTTACTGTTTGGTATGTTGAAAACGTCAGAGAAATGGGTTGTCCAGAAGGATACGTACCGCCAAATGCTTCTAGTGGGTCTGGTATTTCGCCTGTGCTAAATGTGGAAGGAATATGCTCTTCATTTACGCCAGGGTAAGGAATAGGATCATGATTATAAGGATCATAATAAGTTGTATTATTTATACGGCCGTTTGATGTCACCTCAGCAAAATCTTTTGCTGAATGAACGTTTATACACACATAATATTTTCCTTGCGTCGAACGTGAGGATACAGCCCATCCCACAGATTGTAATCCGTTGACCAACAGGGGGAAACGATGATATATGGCCGTTGTCCAGGTGTGAATAGCAGTGCGCATATCTGTGGTACTTTGCGAAGCCAGATTGCTTGCAGTGCCAGCAGCAGCCCCTTCCTCTGTATATCCGGATTGAGAAGGATCTTCATAATGTGTTAATATGTTATTCAATCGTAAATATTCCACATGAGCTGCGCAGCCATTATTTAGCTCACTTTTTTGATCAACAGGGAGCAATCCAGAAGCCTTGCGCTCATAATTGAGCAACGCCATCCCTGCCGCTGTATTACTCATGCCAGAAAATGAAGGATAGGTTATTTTTTGTGAAATTGCGTATGCTGAGCGTTTTATTTTTTTCTCACTCGTAGGGCGCACATAGTACTCTTTTATGATATATCGAATTGGTTTTCCTGCCTTGTCCAATTTAATGGCACGAATACGGAAATATTGTTTATTATCTACAATACGTTGACTGAGCTTGATGACAGAAAAATTTTGTGCTGTCGTTTTTGTGAGAATCGTTTTTTTTGTGATGAGTGCTCCAAATTCAGTGTACAGCCGAAGTGTACTATAATTTCCTTTTTTTATAAGCGTTACGATATAGTATATTCCATTGCGTTCAATGCGCATTGCTTGAATATCTTTTGCGTCTTTGTAGGTGATAGTATTTATAGCATATTCTTTTATAGATTCATCGTGCGTAATGGTAATGGTATTTGTTTGTATATCGACATGTACCATGGGTCCTGCAGCAGCAGTGATGCATGGGAACAATACACCAAGCACAAAAGAAACACCGAGCGACGAAAATAGGGTTCGATAGTTCATAGAGCATATATCAAATAGATTAGATTCATTATTGTTAGTATAAAGCATTTTTTATTTTTTCCATACATATGACGTGCATTGTGAGGGAGGATCTGCACAAGGAGCACCATTCAATTCAATGCAATAGCGTAAGCGTGCATTGATTGAATGGATGCTTCCACGCAGGCAGGATCCGCGAACAACAATAGGATAGCTTTTTTTTCGTATTCTGGTATAATCACACACATGCGTTTGAACACTCTTACCCTGCATGGGTTTAAATCATTTGCAGACAAAACCACCTTCAATTTTACGAAGAATTTTACGGCAATCGTTGGTCCGAACGGTTCTGGAAAATCGAATATTTCTGATGCAATTCGTTGGGTGCTCGGTGAACAAAGTTCGAAAACTCTGCGTACTAAGCAAGGTGCAGATGTTATTTTTGGTGGGTCTGATGCTTTATCTCGTTTAGGCATGGCGCAAGTGGAGTTGCATTTAGATAATTCAGATGGTCGCATTCCTTTGGATTATACAGAAGTTGTTATTGCGCGAAAAATTTTTCGAACCGGCGAATCTGAATATCGTATTAATAATGCTCCGGTGCGTTTGCAAGATATTGTGATGATTCTGGCAAAAGCAAAGTTTGGCCAAAAATCCTACGCAGTGATTGGCCAGGGCATGATTACGCATTTTCTGAATGCCACGCCGCAAGAGAGAAAAATTTTTTTTGATGAAGCAACCGGCGTACGTGAATATCAAATAAAACGCGATCAAGCAATTAATAAGCTGATTCGTACTGAAGAAAACCTCACCCAAGCAGAAACGTTGCTCACTGAAATTGAACCACATCTCAATTCATTAACACGGCAAGTAAAACGATTAGAAAAGCGAGAAAAGATTGAAGCACAATTGCGTGAGGCACAAGTGGCCTACTACGGTTGCCTTTGGACTCATTTACAACAAGAATACAAGCAATTTACCGGGCAGCTTCAAAACCAGCAAAGCGAAATGCAACAGCTTGAGGAGCAACTGCGTAAACAGCAAGCAGCAAGTGATATTATTTCGCAAGAAGCTTCTCGTGCAGAACGGTACCAAAGTTTGCAGAAACAGTTTAATACCTTGCTTGAACAAAAAAGTTATCTTCTTAAAGAAGAAGCAGTATTAAAAGGAAAATTAGAAATTGAGCATCAAAAACAAGGAGAATTGAGTTTGGTATGGCTGAAGAGAAAAGAAGACGAAATCACTCAAGATATTCATACACACGAAGCAGAAGAATTATTGTTCAAAGAACAAATAGTACGTGAAGAAAATGAATTAAAACGCCATGAACAAAATCTTCGCGCATTGCATGCAGAATTTCGAGATGAAGAATATACTATTGTGCAATTAAAGGAAGAAATAGAGAAACAATCGCATGCTATGACTATTCCAGAAGTGCAGGCAGATCTTTCTAAAATTTTTGCTGAACAGGAAGCATTTTTACGCAATTTGCTTCAAACAAAATCGCTTGATGAGTTTCGAACACTGCAAACACAGGGAAAAAAAATTACGGAGCGGTTTGCAGAATTCATGGATCGATTGAACAGTGATGACAAAGAAGCAGTAGAGGCATTACGTGTAGAAATGAAACAAAAAGAACAAGTGCTTTCGCGTTTAATACAAGAACGAGAAGCAGCGCAACACAGCATGAACGAATTACGCGTGAGTATTGGATCGACAAAAGCCAAAGTAGAGCTCCATCATAAACAAATTCAGCGTTCTCAAGATGAATTAGCGTCAATTCAATCCAATATTGACGAATCAACACGCGAAAAAGATGAGCAAGAAAAGAATGCCCAAATGGAGGAGTATACGTTGGCATTACGAGATTTTGAGATGCAGCTTGCAAATATCAACAAGCAACTTGATTCTGTGCGCGTGGAAATTGATGCATTCAACCAGCAAGAAGAAGAGAAAAAAACGCGATTGCTTGCTATTCAATCCGAAATGCGTTCCCTGCAGCGTAAACTGACAAATATAAGCCAGCAAGCTAATACGATTGAAATTAATTTGGCACGTATTGAAACACGGCAAGAAGATGTTAATGCAGAAGTGCAAAAAGAAGTGCCTCAAGAATTACACCAATCTATTTTTGGATATAGCGCACAACCGACAGAAGATAATCAACAATTACAGCACATGATTGCTTCATTGCGTCATCAGTTGGAAGTGATTGGCAGTGTTGATGAACAAACAGTGAATGAATATACTGAAACGAAAAAACGGTTTGATTTTCTTTTAGAACAAACTACTGATCTTTCGACTTCTATTGGTTCTTTAGAAAAAGTGATTGATGAACTCGATAAAACCATTCATATACAATTTCAAAAGAATTTCAAACTTATTAACGAAGGGTTTCAAAAATATTTTAAAATACTCTTTAATGGCGGTAAGGCAAAATTGGAAGCATTAACAGAAACTGAAGAAGCACAAGAAGCTGCGCAAGAACAGGCATCGCAAGGGGAAACAGAAATTCAGCAGGAAGTGGTGTCCCTTGAAGAAGAAAAAAAGCGAGAACTCATTGGCAAAAAAAAGAAAAAACAAAAGGTAGTTTCTGGAATTGATGTAATGGCATCTCCGGCAGGTAAAAAAATTACGCATGTTGCCGCGCTTTCGGGTGGTGAAAAGTCGTTGGTTTCTATTGCTCTTTTGTGTGCGATTATTGCACACAATCCTTCACCGTTTGTAGTGCTCGATGAGGTGGAAGCAGCATTAGATGAAGAGAATTCAGAAAAATTGGTTGCTATTTTAAAAGAGCTGTCTCAAAAAACACAAATTATTGTTATTACGCATAACCGTGTGACCATGCGTACTGCTGATATTTTGTACGGTGTCACTATTGGTAAAGAAGGCAAGTCACATATTTTGAGCGTAGAACTTAAAGAGGCCGAGGAGCTGTGCGTTGAAGATCCAGAAAATACAGTGCAGTAAATACTCCGGCAAAAGCTGCAATAATTTCAAAAATTGCATACAACACTGCTTGTAACCAGGGAATGGCGACCATCACTGGAGAAGTCGTGAGTCCAATGGTGATAAGAATGCTACCCAGAATCAAACCGAGGCCAATATATCTTCCACATACTTGCCACCACCTACCTTTCACAAGCGATTTGCTGTATTGAAGTGCTTTTATATATTTTTTTCCTCCCATAACAATTGTCGGCATGACAAATGCCCAATAGACAAGAAAGATAATTCCAGGAATAATGAGTAAGAAAAACAGCAACACAAGCCAAAGTGAAAGAAGAATGGTCGTTAATAGTGCAGGTATAAAATACTGAAACGCTTCTTTTACCAGGTTGCTAAAAAGAAATTGTTCTTTTCGTAGCGTTTTTGCAACAATGAGTATAATAGAGATGCTAATAATAATGGTAAACACGCTTCCAACAACCCATGAAATGTTTCCAACCAACGTCCAAATGGTGTCTGGTGTATCGGGTGGTGGCGCTATAAAAGCTTCAAAGCTCGTGGGGATGAGGGTTTCCTCCGGCAGGGTAAAAGTCGTAATGAGTTGAAATGGAAAATAGAAAAAGACAACAAGCAGTAAAATATATTTAAATTGCGTGGTATATAATTCCCACGAATCTTTTAATAATTCCCCAAATGTTTTTTGTTGCATAGAATGAAGTTGTTATTAGTGTGGAGTGTATCATATTGGTTTAAAAATGCCATAATTTCTTGACAGAGCACAGCATTTTGGTATGCTGTTTCTACATCGCAATGCTTTTATATTAAAAGTTTTATTTTATACACATGTTAGTTATTCGTTTAGCACGTATTGGCCGAAAAAATAGGCCCGCATTCCGTATTGTGTTGCAAGAAAAAACACAAGCGCCGAAATCCGCATCAAAAGAAACGTTGGGCTCCTATAACCCGCTTCTTCCAAAACGAGAAGACCAAGTAAAATTTGATAAAGAGCGTATTATGCATTGGCTGAAATTGGGTGCAGAACCGTCTGCTACTGTTCATAATATGTTGGTAGAATTCAAAGTCATTGAAGGAAAGAAGCAACGAGTTGTTGGAACGCAAAAGAAA
>Ga0208373_1002313_pt1 | contig 21625 bp, 21 predicted proteins | sample RifOxyC2_FD_184036 | JGI IMG/M metagenome (GOLD analysis project Ga0208373, IMG submission 184036) | Soil microbial communities from Rifle, Colorado - Rifle Oxygen_injection C2 (SPAdes) | ecosystem: Environmental > Terrestrial > Deep subsurface > Rock core/Sediment | place: Rifle, Colorado... | reverse complement strand
GCCGTCGCGGTATCTTTCTTCATAAATGAATTTATAACTGTCGCCGACTCTGGGGTCAATGGCAAAATCAATGCTCCACTGGTAAGCGTCGGCCAAGGCGATAATGGCCCTGATGTCAATCTCGTTATCAAGGGCCGACTGGTACATGGAACTTTCTATTTTGCCCTCGGCCGTCTTGATTTTAACCTCATAATCAATCAGCTTTCTTTCCGCCTGCCAAATTATTTGACTATTTGTTGACGAAGAAACATCGCCCGGCCTCTCGCCTTCAACTTCCGACTTCCAAACATACAACTCCTCTTCCGAATCAATCTGATAAACCAGCTGTTTGAGCTCGTCCGACTGGAGCTGATAAGACAAATCCAAAAAGCGGCCCACTCTGATATTGGACAAATCGTAAACGTCTTTGGCCGCCTTAAAAATGGACTGCGCGTCGCCGGCCGAAACTCCCGCCTCGGCCATTAAAATTCCGTAAGTGGAATTGGGCGTAATTTCTACCCGGACCAATTTATCGGTTGCCGGTGGCTGACCGACGGGATTGCCAGTGGCCGGCTCGCCGGCCTGGTTATGGCTCAACCAACCTAAAATTCCGGCCAGGATAAACAATAATATAAAAAGAAAAAGATATTTTGATTTCATGGCTCATTCGCCTCTACGCCGTTATGAATTAATTAAAAAACGAACCAACTAATGTTTCGGCCTCTCTATCCATGGCGTTATCATTATGATTATCAATATGGGTAGCGACGCACAAAAACGCAACTGTTGCGCCCTGAACGGCAAACCATACTCTCGGGAATTGATTAGGGCGTAAATTTTTTACCGCCAGCTCTATTTTCCAGATAGTAAAATTATTAAAAGACGTTATCCTATGTAATTTCGCCGGAGCAATTACCTGTTTGGGGGTTATGGGGTTAAAGTGGACTTCGCAGATTCTTTTAAACGACTCAATGCCGGAATCAAAAAAAGGAAACCGCCGTTTTAGGCTGGCGGATTCTTTTTCAAAACGTGGATGAAAAACAAAATTAAGCATCTTCATCCATGTTAGTGCCGCGGTAAAAAGCCAATTCGTAAGCTATTTCCTGATTAGGCGCTGTGCCAATATACGGCGCTTCAGCGTGAGTTAAATCCTCTAATTGCTTTCCGGATAAGTGACCGTATTTTAAAACGACTCTGTCTAGTATTTGCCGTTCTTCTTTAGAAAAATTTCCTGCCATTTTCTTTTTAACTCTGTAAATTTCCGTCGGGTTGTAATCTATCCTCTCTTTTTCTAGTTTTATAGTAATCTTTTCTTCATTAACCATATTATTAAGCACTTTTTCCATAGTTACGGGAAACGGGCCCATGGGTAATGCTTTATAAACATCGCCGGTTAATGATTTTTGAAATTTTTCAAAAAAATCAAAATCAACGAAATACAATAATTTCGCCAGTTTTTTCTTGCCTTTTATCTCGCCGCCGAGTTTTTCCGCGAGATATAAGATAACTTCTTTATATTTTTTTTCGCTGATTTTAGCCATATTATCCATTTTCTATATTCTAAAACTATTATACCATAAAAAAAGAATTTAGAGTAAATTACTCTAATACTAACAATACTCTGCATCCTGGAAAAATAATCAATTAATCCATTCTCTATAGCGCAAACCCCTCTAACAACTTAGTCAATTCTTCTTGTGCTTGATTATATAATGCGTCGCTATCACTATATAAAACAAAGCTGATAATAATATATTTATCACCGACTTTTTTAAAGTACTCAACGCCTTGAGATTGAACTTTTTTTGTAATAGCGCTTCGTAGAATGGTTTTAGTTCTCATAGCTCCGGCTATGGTTTTATTTATAGCCACATCTGGATTATATTCCAACATATCAAAATAAAAATCTAGGCCGGCTGAAGGTTTATTAATCTCTTCAACTATTTTCTTTTGATCATCAAGATACTCTTGGTTGGAATAATTTTTATTACTTTCATCAACTTTTTCAACTTGCACATAGTAAAATGCCTGCTTGATTTTTTTGTTAACTATTTTAACAGGAGCTGTTTTTCGGTTTTGGTCCAAGATTGCCCAATCACTTCCCAATTTTAATGCAAATTTCGGATCAACATTTTCGTATTCTCTTGCTTCGGCATATTTTTCGTTGGAATTTTCAAATTTTATAGAATTAACAATTTGATCAATTTCTTTCTTATTTTTATCATCCTTGCCATAGTCATAATAAATTACTTCAAAATTATTCTCAAAAGGAATTATATACACATTAGTTTTGCCATCCGGACTATAAAAAGAAATCTTTTTAGTAGGTTGGCCACCTATTTTTACAATTTCTTCTTCCGTAATGTTGGGTAAAAAAGCATTACTTCCATTCATGGAATCATCTTTTAAAAATGGAATAATATCGTCAAGGCCAACTGTAGCTGGTTGTTTGTAAGAATAAGCAGTAAATATCCCGCCCTCATCATCGCTCTTTTTATCCATGGATATATCTGTCTCTGATAAAAGTTCAAATTCCCAATCGCTAGGCTTGGTTATCGTAAATTTTGGACTATTATTAACATAAGTATCGCTGGTTATTATTTCCTTCTGTTTTTTTATAAAATCAATCAGCTGATTTTGAAAAGTAATTTTTTGGGCTGATTTTACTTTATTCTCTCCAAGCCATTGATTAATAGATATAACGTTTATTACATAACCCAAGCTACCTAGAGTATCCGCGTAAGCTGCGCTGGTTATGCCAACTACTTTGCCTAATGCGTCAATTGTGGCTCCACCGGAATTTCCATATGACACCACTGCGTCGGTCTTGATCCATTTTTTATCATACTTGTCGTTTTTTCCACTAACAATGCCTTGGGTAATAGTTATGGTTTCTTCGCCAATCCCTGGATAACCAAGAGCGGTTACTTCATCGCCTATTTTTGTGTTATCGGCCGTATTTAAATCCAAATAATCAAAAACTTTTGTTTGTTTTAATCCTGGTATTGGTTCAATCTGTAAAATAGCTAAATCCAAATCTTTATTTCTATCAACCAACTTAGCCAGATAATCGCAATTAGGCGCTTTTCCAATGTCTTCAGAAATACAAATCGCATAGCCGGTTTCTTTTGGGTTATTAAAAGCATCTTCTTCGGTAACTACATGATAGTTGGTTAAGATTAAACCGCTAGAACTAATTACTATACCCGAACCGGTGGAATATTCAGCCATCTCATATTGATTATTTTGGGCAATGGTTTTTATTTTAACAACTGCTTTATAGGCATTGTCTTTTGATAAACGACTGGTTTGATTACTTTTCCAAAAATTAAAACTAATTTCCGTTTTTAAATTCCTGCCGGCATAGAAGCCGATAGTAAGGGTAATTAAAAACGCTAAAACAAACGGAATTATTTTTACCAATGATGTTTTTTTCATATTTTTTTAAATAATATTATCTTATTTTAATAGTAAATACTTCTTTATTTTTAAATTTCCTCATGTTTTTAAAAAATTTCCATGCGTCGGTAAATAATAATCCCCAGGTAGTATAGCTACAGGATTGTATTTCTATTCCTTCAAACCTTAGTTTGTTGTGAGAAATAATTGTAATAATTTTTTGTATTAATTTATCAGGATTAAAATCATTACTCATAAAACACGCTCTTAATTCTTTTTCAATTTTCTCGTCTATTACAAAATATTTTTTTATTAAACTTATAACATTATCAACTTGCTCCCATTTTATTTTACAATAGACAAAACTTAAGTTTTTATTTAATTTCTCTTTTAAACTTAAGATTAGTAATGCTTCCTCAAATTCTATACTAAAAATACCTTGCGGAATAATAAAAGTCTTATTATTTATTATTACGTCAAATTCTGCTGATGAATTTAATAATTTAATATTCATAAAAATTTATTTTCAAACCAATCTAAAATAATTTTTAGGCAATAGTCAGGCCGATTTAAAATCCAAATAATTCCCCGAGTCATCCATATTATTACAGCTCACCTACGGGTATTTTCTCCAAATCCTTATTGGTTATCCCCAAGCTGTAAAAACGCATTAAACTATAAGCCGCTTCGCCGTCTTTCATGTAATACCGATAGCCGGTTTTAGGATGGATATACCACGCCTCACCATGTGCTTGAACCTGTAATAATATCTTGCCTTTTAATTTATTAACCAATGAGGGATTATTATTTTTACCATTTTCTTCTGGAATTTTAGCCAAGTCAGCATCAGTAATGCCTAAACCAAATTTTCTCATCATCTCATAAGCGGTTGCCCCGTCTTTCATGTAATACCTTTTACCGTCGGCGGGGTTAACATACCAAGCTTCGCCGTGCGATTCTACTTGTAAAAGAATATAACCTTTTAATTTTGAGTTAACCGGTGCTTGATTAGTACTTGAATTTGGCTTATTAGAATTATCTTTATCTATCAAATTTGTATTATCAGATGAATCTAATATTTTAATAACACTAAGATCAATATCCTTAATATCAGCGGATTGACTATAATAATTTTTCAAGGTACTAAAATTATTTTTTGTTACATCATAGCTACTACTTAAGGAGTTTAACCATTTTTTTATTTGATTAACTGATAGTATATAATTTATTTTATTTACCCCCAATGTTGGCATACCCATGAATAAACCCGTCTTTTTTTGATAAGCGCCTCCTCCTGAATTACCATGATCTATAGTGGCAGTTGTCTTAAAAAACCCCTTAACATCATATGCTTTATTACTTATGGTAATAGTAGTGCCACGTCCGCTGTATGGACCCTCCGTAAATGTAATTGTTGCTCCAAAATCCTCCTCTAAAGGATATCCAAATGGTAAAATATAATCCCCTGATTTAAGGTTATCACTATTGCTTTGTAAAATATCTATGGCTGTAAATTTTTTATTGCCTGTGTTTCTAATTTTAAGAATAGCCATATCACCATTAAAACTAGAATCAGTTGAGATTCTTTTCACATCTGCCATGCCTCCAAAAAACGGGATGTCATCTTCGTTTATTATAAAATAAACCCCGCAAACACCGAGCGTTCCATTAATCACGTGCCTATTAGTTAATATCGTGCCATATTGATCTATAACTGTACCTGACCCGAGATTCGCCCATTTCTGGTCAATCATACAAATGAGTTTAACAGTAGATTTAAAAATTTGTTCTCTGTTAATATTTTCTTCAGTATTGTTATTATTTGGTTTAACTGATACTTCGCAAGATTTAGATGTAGCTGGTGCGGCATTTTCCACTAAAGAGCAGTCATAAGTTTTATTACAACTTCTTGTTTGGATGCCATTTAGTGAACACTCGCCCCAAGAATCACACTCCCAAAGATCTCTTTCGCATATTGGGGTGTAAGTGCAAGATTGGGTAGTAGCTGGGGATGATATTCCGCCTGAACAGCTAGAAATCTTACTGCACGTTCTAGTTTGGTTACTATTGGAAGAACAAGTGCTCCAACTGCCGCAAGACCAATCGCTGGCAGTACAAGACACGACTGGCGTATAAACGCATGCCTGATTTATGGCTGGCGATGAAACTCCGCCCTCGCAATTGAAAATTTTACTACACGTTCGTATTTTAGTATTATTAACCGAACAAGCGCCCCAGTCGCCACATGACCAACTATTAGAAGTGCAAGGCGACACATAACTGCAAGATTGTGTAGTTGCCGGCGATGAAACTCCGCCCTCACAATTTGAAGTTTTACTACAAGTTCTGATTTGCTGGCCGTTTACAGAACAAACACTCCAACCGCTACATCCCCAAGAATCTTCATTACAACTAGGCGGGGTATAAGTACAAGATTCAGTAGTCGCTGGCGAAGGTGTGTCCGCCAAAGGACAATCAAAAGTTTTAGTGCAGGTTTTGGTTTGCTGACCGTTGACAGAACAAGTACCCCATTCACCACATGTCCAAGTATCTTCATTACAACTGGGCACATAAATAAATGATGAATTATTACCATTATCTGGCTCTCCGCATACTTCAACTTCACCCACTCTAGTATATATTCTTCTGATGTCATTGGGGTCGCCAGTAGGTCTTAAATCATATATTAATACAACAAGAGAAAATCTATCAACATTGTATTGAATAAAAGCATTCTGAATTGGTTGCCGCATTTCTATATTCTCTGGAATTCGAACAACTATTTGTCTATCATTCCAAGAAATAATACCATTTGTTTCCCCGTTAAAACCAAAGCCAAAAAGCCCAAAAAGGCTATTATTACCGGAATATTCCTCTGAAGGGGGGAAGAATGCAGCAATACCTCTATCAAATTGTTTATTACCGCCATCATACCAAAATTCCTGCATAGTCCCAAAACCACTACCATTTATTGTTAATGTTTCACCAGCAGTAACTGAGCTTGGCGAAATAGATGTAATTCTACCTCTATTATAATCACATACTGCAGCTAATGCAGTTGTCTTAACTAAAAATAGAGAAACAATAAATAAAAACAAAATAAATACTTTTTTCATACAATTTTTTTAAATTATTTTCATTAATTTTTTAAATATTTAGGTTTAAAATTTTCTATACTTTTAAAGCGTAACCAGATACGCGGTGTTATACGACGGATTCAAACCACCTTGTTATTTAAAGGGGTATTTTTCAAAAGCTTCTAGTTGATTCAAATCAAAACTATCAGCATACCTTTCATCACTAGACCAGTTAGTGAAAGGTTTAACATTGAATAATGAATTTGCACCATACCAAAAACCATTATTATCTTTTTGCGTGGACATAGTTTCGTCATTGTACGGACTAAAAGTATATTCCTCAAACTGTGCAAATAAAAGTATTAGCACGCTGGCTGCCGCATAAATAACATTACTCAAGTTGGCATAATGAAAATGATGTAGGCGATCATGTTTAACATTGTTATAATCTTGGTACCAACATAGTTTCGAGCCAGCCAACCAATCTCGCAGAGGTCTAAAAATTTTAGGGTTGTTATGCCAGCTATTAATTTTAATTTCATATTCTGATACTTTGGTTGCCTTATTCACCTTATAATAGTCTTTTATATTTAGTTGAGTATTTTCATATCCATTAGCATAAAGTATATTTTTACAATTTGCTTCAAATTCAGTAGCGCAACGTAAAAATAGCTCATAAATTCTATGTGAATATACGGGCTCGTTTTATCCACTCCGATTATCATATAAGGGATGATTAAGTTAATTCTGTTGAAAGATATTTAAAATATTAGCTAAGATAAAGGATAATTTGGTAGTTTTTTGGGATAATTCCCATGTATGAATATTTTACATGGGAAATCGCCTTGCTGCCAGGCGAAAATATACAAGTTTGGCGGCAAAAGAAAACAATGTTCATTGTGTAAAAAGACTTGGTCAGTTAGAAAGAAAAAGCGCGGTAGAAAGGCTAAACGGATTAATCCGGATCTACTCAATAAGGTTCTAGGCAAAGGTTGGAAAGTCGCTCATCTTGCAGATCGGAAAGGCTCGGTTAGCCAATCGGCGTTTAGCCAGCGGCTCAAGAAAGCGATGTCGGCTAAAACAAGAACTAACAAATATCCGATTGGCTGGCTCATCTTGATTGCTGACGCCCTATGGTTCGAACTGGACGGTGAGCGCTGGACGACTTACTTACTTGCCGTGCGGTCAACAACCGGCGGACTGGCCTACTTCCTCGATCCGGTATTGTTGACTGGCCGAGAAACTGGAAATGGCTGGGCAAAAGCTCTATCCAGCATGCCATCAGAGATTGAAAATCGCATTCTAGCCATTGTTTCCGACGGTTTCCGTGGCTTGTGCCAGTTAGCTAAACAAAAAACCTGGGTGAGCCAACGTTGTCATTTCCATCTGCTGGCGCAATTCAAAGTCCAATTGGGTTTTTGGAAGAAATTGCCGGATCACCCTATTAGAAAAGAAATTTACGCTATGGTTTTCAAGCTATTAAGAACTAAAGAACATGAAATTGAATACTCGGAAAATCTATATGAATTATTAATTTCTAATCATTGCCCCCAACGTTATCGAGCAGTCGGACTGGAGTTTTTAAGACGGCTGCCAGAGTTCAGAGCCTATCTGAAATATCCTGACTTGCATTTACCGCCTACGACTGGGTGCCTGGAATCATTTAACAAAATAATACGTGATAGATGTAAATATGTTAGGACTCCTGAAGCGCTGAGGTTAAGAGTAATTTCTTTAACCAGAATCCGAACAAGCATTACATGTAATCACGTCAATTTTCAACAGAATTAATTTAATGAACCCACATATTCCAATATTGCCTTAAGATCGCTTTCTATCAGTTGGTAGGACTGTAATAACAAAAAACGGTCAGGTGCGTATCGTTTATCTAATACGTAATCTGCGCTATTTACAGTTCGAGCAATTCTATAATATGGTTTTAATAATGGCATAATTTAAATTATTTTATAAAACACAAAACCCCACGCCAGCTGGGCTTTTTTAAGGCCCCATACCCCTTTCGGAATATGACTCGTTGAAAAGTTGCTGAACGTGAGGTTCAGTTTTTTCAACGAGTTTTTATGCCATGCCTGCTAAAATAGCGGGTTTAGGCCATTAAATTATATTTCCATAATAACACCAAATAAAACCAAAATCAAACCCTCTTGGTTTGGTTAAAAAGGGCTAAAATAGAGATATAGTTGTTATTAAATAAAATGTTGATATTTAAATGGCGGCGTATTTCGCAAAGCGAAATACGAAAAAATCCCAGTGGGGCGATAAAGCCCGCCTATACTTCCGTTTTAGTTAAAACTTCGGCAAACAAGAAAGTTTCGGCGGGTAAAAGCGGCCGAAGACGGGCGGGGCGGAATTCCCCCCAAACCCCCCTTCCGCCCCGCCCTAAAAAATCATCCCGCTTTAGCGGGATGCCTGCCTTGCCGTAGCTTTAGCGTAGGCAGGTAAAAAAGGTTCGGATTTCGTTGTAAAGAGATACCAAAATCAAACTTTCAGAAATTTCCCCTATCTTTTCACAGGCGGCCTTTAAGGCCGCCCATTGCGTTTTCGGCCAATTTTGGCCGTTTTTTAATTCTTCCAAAACCACTTTCCCAGCCATAAGGCGCAGGTTCGTCTCCCGCGCGATTTTAAAATTCTGTCTCGTTTTTTGTTTTACCCAACATAAAAAGAATTTTTGCTTTTCTTGAAAGTGTGCTAAACTAATAATGCAACCAACCTAAACAACAAGAGTAGCTTTTTTTAATAGCCATCTCGGACAATCCTTTAAGAGTTACTCTTAATTGGGTTGGTTGCACCGGGGTGGCTATTTAAGTTTTAATCAAAATAATATGCAAAAATTCTTTTTATACGCCCGCAAATCCACGGATGTGGAAGATAAACAAGTTTTAAGCATTGAAGCCCAAATCACAGAATTGCGCTCTTTTGCTAAAAATGAGGATTTAAACATTGTTGAAGAGTTAATAGAGAAACAATCAGCCAAAGCCCCTGGAAGGCCCATTTTTAACGCTATGCTGGATAGAATTGAGAAAGGCGAAGCAGACGGCATAATCAGCTGGCATCCCGACAGATTGGCGCGCAATTCTGTGGATGGCGGTAAAATAATTTATCTTTTGGATTGCGGGCGCATTACGGCTTTAAAATTTCCGCAATTTTGGTTTGAACCAACACCGCAAGGAAAGTTTATGCTTAACATCGCTTTTGGGCAAAGCAAATACTATGTTGACTCATTAAGCGAGAATACTAAAAGAGGGTTACGCCAAAAAGTTAGGCGTGGAGAATATCCTGGCCTTGCGCCGTTAGGATATTTTAATGACCTTAAAACCAAAAATGTGGCAGTGGATAAAAAGAAAGCAGAAATAGTCCGACAAATGTTTGAATTGTACGCCAAAGGTAATTCACGGCTCGAGGACATTTCTAACTTTTTGGCGCAGCAAGGCATTACATCCAAAAATGGCAAACCGCTAAAACGAGACAGAATTTCTTTTATCCTTTCCAATCCGTTTTACGTCGGTTTCTTTAGATACAGCAAGGAACTTTATGAGGGCAAACACCAGCTAGTCATCTCAAAGAAAATTTTTGATCAAGTGCAAAACATTTTAAAGCAAAAAGGCAGGCCGCACCACAAAACCAAAAATGAACCGCGGGCATTTTGCGGCATGTTAAAATGCGGAACTTGCGGAATGGGAATAACTGGCGAATATAGGGTTAAACATCAAAAAAACGGAAATACCCATAACTATATTTACTACCACTGTACAAAAAAGAATAAAGCAATTAAATGTAATGAGCCGTGTATTCGCCAAGAGAACTTAGACGAGCAAATATCCTTTTTGCTTCAAAAATTTACTTTGAGCGAGGATTGGGCTAAACAATTAACCGCTATGCTGGAAAAAGACAAAAACGAAAATGCCCAATCCTCGGCCGCTTTTGTCCAGACAACACGAAATACAATAGAAACCCTTAAAACTAAGCTCCAGCGGCTTTTAGACAGCTATTTAGAGCAAGATATTGAGCGAGAAATATATCTGGAAAAGAAAGCCAAATTGATGAACGAGAAAAAGTCGCTGGAAGAAAAAATAATCAACCTTGAACAAAAGCGGACTGGCTGGATCGAACCGATGAGAGAATGGATAAAAGAGGCAGTAAACCTGCCTAAAATCGCGCGGGAGCATAACCTTTTACCCAAAAAGGTTATGGCCAAAAAAATATTTGGCTCGAACCTGCGCCTGATGGCTGGGAAAGTGGTTTTGGAAGAATTAAAAAACGGCCAAAATTGGCCGAAAACGCAATGGGCGGCCTTAAAGGCCGCCTGTGAAAAGATAGGGAAAATTTCTGAAAGTTTGATTTTGGTACCGAGTACGGGAATCGAACCCATGTTACCAGGATGAGAACCTGGTGTCCTAACCACTAGACGAACTCGGCAAAATTATTTCTTCAACCATTCGGCCGACTGCCGGACCAGCAAATCTTTGGCTTTTAAAGGCTCGGCCATTAATTCCTTGACAATCTGCTCCAGCCTGGCGCCCTGCGAGCCCTTAATCAAGATTAAATCGCCCTCCTGCAGCTTATTCTGAACGAAAATTCCGGCATCATGGTTGTTGTCAAAATAAAAAGTCTGCGCCTCGGGCAAACCGGCGGCCACGGCTCCCCTGATAATGTCCCTGGCTTTTTCGCCCACCGCCACCAGTATATCCACTCCGATTTCAGCCGCCTTACGGCCGACTTCCCGATGACCCGCTTCGGTATAACCGCCCAGTTCCAGCATTTCACCCAACACGGCCAGCTTCCGAGCCGCCGGTAAGGGAAAATCAGCCAGAGTGTCCAGAGCCGCCAAAGTTGACGGCGGCGAAGCGTTATAGCTGTCATCAATGAGCAAAGTATTTTTAATGCCTTTGATTAAATTGGTCCGGCCTTTGGGCGGATGGTAGTTGCCGGTTAAATCGTCCACCGCTTCCAATAAATTCCGGTTCAGGGCCGCGGCCGCGGCCAGGCCCACCAGAGCCGCGTAAACCTGCTGACGGCTTAAAACGTCGGCCAAAAAAACCGGAATGGTATTTTCCTGATAATGAAATTTAAACAGACCGCCGAAACTGTCCTGCTTTTTGACAACTTTGAAATCAGCCGCTCTTAAATCGGCTCCCTCGCCAAAACCGTAAGTGATGATTTTGCCTTTGATGGCGGGCCGGCCGGCCTTAAGCCGCTGGTCGTCAAAATTGATAACCGCCACTTTGCCCTCGTCTTGAAAATGCCTCAACAGGGAAAATTTTTCTTTGGCCACGTTTTCCAGACTGCCGAAAAATTCCAGATGAACCCCGCCGATGCCGGTAATCACCCCGATGTCCACCGGCACGAAGCCGGTTAAATATTCAAGGTCGCCGATTTTTTCCGCGCCCATTTCCAGAATCAGAATTTCCGGATATTCTTTATCATGCCTGACCAATAAACTAAAAGCTCTTAAAAAAACGGCTAGCCAGCCGATAAGCGAACGTCCGCCGGACAGGCTGCCGATAATGGTCAGAGGCACGCCGATTTCGTTATTGTAATTGCCCCGGCTTCTTCTGACCCGGCCCGAAGATTTTAAGACGGTGTAAATCGCCTCTTTGGCGCTGGTCTTGCCCACGCTGCCGGTGATGGCGATAACCAAAGGCCGGTACTTCTTAAGTATCAGTTTGGCCAATATCTTTAATTTTAGAAACAAAATTTTCTTCATGCGATCTTTTAGTCTTCCAATCTTACAGCCTTTTTACAAAACCTTCAACCCTACTGGCTTACCTGGTAAGACGGCGGCACTTTAAGGTAATTGAGCAGGAATTTGGCGATTTCCCCGAACAAAGGCGCGGCCGAGGACTCGGCAAAAGCCACGCCGCGGGGATGGTCCAGTTTAACCAGCATAACGAAACGGGGAGCTTCAATGGGCGCGAAACCGACGAAGGAATGAATGCTTTTATCGGTGGAATATTTGCCCGTGTCCGGCTCGGCCACCTGGGCCGTGCCGGTCTTGCCGGCAATGTAATAACCGTCCACGCCGGCCCGTTTGGAATGGCCGTACTTAACCACCGAGGCCAGCATGGCCGACAGGGTGTTGGCGGTTTTTTCCAGAATAATCTGACTTTTGAATTCCGGCTGGGTTTCGGTGATTTTGCCGTCGGGCGAATGAATCTCGTCCACGATGTACGGTTTCATCAGCTTGCCGCCGTTGGCAATGGCGCCGAAAGCGGCCGCGATCTGCAGAGGGGTGGCCGTAATGCCCTGGCCAAAAGAGGCGGTGGCCATAAAAATCTCCTTGCCCCAGCCCAAAGACTGGATGTTGCCGGAACGCTCGCCGTTCAGCTGGATGCCGGTGAGCCGGCCGAAGCCGAAGCGCTGGAAATAATTATAAAACAAATCCGCGCCCACGCTCCGGGCGGCAAAAATCGCGCCGGTGTTAAGGGATTCCTCCAGCACCTGGGTCATGTTCTTGACGCCGTGAGCCTGGCCGTCGCTGTTTTTTATGGTAAAGCCGGCGATTTCCTCGTAACCCTTGTCTTCGTAAGTGGTGATGGGCGTAACTTTGCCCACGTCCAAAGCGGCCGCCATGGTAATGCCCTTAAACATGGAACCCGGCTCATAGGGTTCAAAAATGGCCGAGTTGTTGTAAACGTTGTAATCCTCCACTTCGCCGTAATTATTCGGGTCAAAATTCGGATAATCGCACATGGCCATGACCGCGCCGGTTTTGGGGTCTAAAATCACCACCGAACCGCCGTCGGCCCCGTGCTTTAAGACGGTCGTCTTTAGAGCGTTGCAGGTGAAAAACTGAATGGAGCGATCAATGGTTAAAACAATGTCGCTGCCCTGCTGTTCCTCCTCTTTGAATCTTTTAGCCCGCGGAATCAGCCGGCCGAAAGCGTCGCGTTCAAAAACGTAAGAGCCTTTTTCGCCGGCCAGCTCCTCGTCCCAGTAGCCTTCAATGCCGTACTGGCCAACCAAATCATCTCCCTGATAGCCGACAAAACCGATTACCTGGCCCAAGACCTCGCTCTCCGGATAAAACCGGAAGATTTCTTCTTCAAAACGGATGCCGTCCAAAGCCAGCGCCTCCAGCTGCTCTTTGACGGCCTCGTCCACCTTGTGCTTTAAAGGTTCGTACAAATCAGCCTCTTTGGACAAACGCTCGTAAATGACCCGTTCGTCCATTTCCAGAATCGGCGCCAGCAGTTTGGCGGCCGTTATGGGACTGGCGACCTGCTCCGGTATGGCAAAAGCCTGATAATATTTTTTGTTGATGGCCGCCGGATAAAGTTCCTGCCCGCCCGACTCGTAATCGTGGATGTAAATCTCTCCGCGGTTGGGAATCAGCTCCTGGGCGGTTAAATGCTGGGCCTCGGCCAATTCCAGATATTTACGGTGGTCAATAATCTGCAACTTGAAAAGTTTCAAAAAAATCAGGGCGGCGAATAAAAAAAAGACTAGGCTTAAAACAGTCAGTCTGTCGGCGTTAAATAACCAAAAATTATGCTCCCGATGAAATTTCATACACGGCGATGATGATTAATGACTAATGACTGAATTATTTGGCGGCGACGGTTTCACCGGCCGGCAGAACGTAATCGTAGGTTTCGGCCTGAACCATGGAAAGTTCCAGGTTGCTGATGGACTCAATCCGCCGCATGGACTGGAGCTCGGTGGAAACCGCTTCCAAATCGCGGTACTGGTCTTTAAGTTCGCTGATTTGATACTGCATTTCGCCGATTTCAATGCCCAGGGTATTGGTGTGATTGACCACGATTAAATAAGTCACGATGCTAATCAGAGACAGGCCGAGAATCAGGGGTTTTAAATTGGTGGTAAGCTGCGTAAGTTTTTCTTTGGTTTGAAATTTCATTTTTATTTTTTCAGCCAGAGGCTGATCCGCCTTTGGCGGAATTTAGCCTTCTAGACTATTTTTATTTTCTCCATAACCCTTAATTTGGCGCTGCGGCCGCGCGGATTGGCGGCGCTGGCCGCGGCCGAGGGGGTAACCGGTTTTTTGGTTAAAATTTTCAACCGGCGCCGATGGCCGCAGCGGCACTCGGGCAGTTCTTTGGGGCACAGGCAATCCCTGGCTTCTTGTTTAAAAAAATCCTTAACAATCCTGTCTTCCAGCGAATGATAGCTGATGACCGCCAGCCGGCCGCCGGGAATCAAGACGTCCAAAAATCCCGACAAGGACCGCTCTAAAATCGCCAGCTCGTCGTTGACGGCAATCCTAAGAGCCTGAAAAACTTTGGTGGCCGGATGAATCCGGGAAGGCCGTTTAAGCCGGCCCCCGTAAACTTCTCCAACAGCGGAGACAAGTTCGGAGGTCAGTTTAAAAGGCTTTCTCGCTCGAAAGAAAATGATTTTTTTAGCGATGGCGCGAGCTTGCGGCTCTTCGCCGTAATTTTTAAATATGGCGATTAATTCTGCTTCCGTAAAAGTGTTTAAAATGTCCGCGGCCGTCAAGGCCTCTTCCGGCCCGAAACGCATGTCTAACGGCCGGTCCGTCTGAAAAGAAAAGCCTCTGTAATCTTCCGCCGAGAGCTGAAAACTAGATAAGCCGAGGTCAAGTAAAATGCCAGAAATGTCCAGATTAATTTTTGATTCATGATTTTTGTTTATATTTTTATAGGATTCATTGAACAAATGAACCCGGCCTTTAAATTCTTTTAAATTTTCGGCTGCCGCCTTGACGGCCGCGGGATCGCGGTCAAAACCGAACAGCTGGCCCGAGGGCGAAGACTTGATTAAAATCGCCCGGGCGTGTCCCCCGCCGCCGACGGTCGCGTCTATAAAATGATTATTTGGCTTGACGGCCAAATAATCCACGACTTCCTCCAACAAAACCGGCTGATGATTATAAAACATGAGTTTGGGTTATTAGGTTTGGATAAAGTTAATTTTTAATTCTCAATTTATAATTTTCAGTTAATTTTAGAATTTTAAAATTAAAATTTACACTCCCAGTTCGCCCAGAGCTTCGGCGATGTTGCCCGAATCTTTTTCGGTACCGGCTTTGTATTTATTCCAGACTTCCTCGTCCCAGATTTCCAAACGATTATACAAACCCGTAATCACGATTTTCTTTTTAACGCCCGCGTACTGCCTTAGATAATCGGGCAGGTTGACCCGGCCCTGTTTATCTAAAGATAAATCCATGGCTCCGGCCAGCATCAGTCTGGAAAAAGCCCGGGTGTTGGCCTGGCTGATCGGCAGTTTGGCCAGTTTGGCGGCCAGCTCCTGCCAGTCTTTCTTGGGATATAAAAACAAACAGTTGTCCAGTCCTCTGGTAACCACCGCTCCTTTGCCTAAGCTGGCCCGGAATTTTGCCGGAATGGCCAGCCGGCCCTTTTCGTCAATGGAATGCTGATATTCGCCGATGAACATTTTTTTAGTCAAAAATACCAACTATCAACCTTGAATTGGAAATTGATAATTGAAAATTGAAAATTAATTCTTTGGCCCTTTTAGGATATTTTAGAATGGTTTTCCACAGTTTTCTGGCTTATCCCCATATTTATCCACCTTTTACCACTCTATTACCATTATACCCCACCCAAATGTCTTTGGCAACCACCCCTGGTTTGTGGATAAATCCCGCGCCAATTTATCTATATTACTAAAATTGGCGCGGGATAAATAAAAACGGACTCTAATTAAAAAATTGGGTCCGTTTTAAATAATAATTGACAAAACGCCAATAACCTGATATATTCATTGGTCTCTAAAGAACATTAACAAACCTAGGGGTAAAAACATGATTACCTTCAAAGCCGAAGGGGTTCTGGGAATCGGCATTGAGCCTTTTCACAATGTCGCCAATAACCTGGATCAACTTTATCTGCCACCGGGAAACATTGCTTTCGTGGACCTGGCTCCGACAAGTCAGATGGCCCAACTGGTTACTCTATTTAACCGAACGCGGCCATAAAGTTTACTACTTTGACCATCACCTGGAAAACGCCGGTCTGACAGAATTGGAAAGCCTGCGGTCGCTACTGGGTGATCGGCTGATTATGCGTCCACGGTCACAGGCTACTTCCTGCGTTCAACTGATAACGGCAGGCTTTTGGAAAGAACTTAACATTGAAACGGTCTTCTTTGATTCGGACATGGACGGTTTCTTAAGTCATCTCAAAGGCCTGGGCCTCACCTATCCGGAAATGGACGGTGATGCCTGCTATCTGGACGGTCCGCGCCACGGAAATGGCCTGTCTCAAACAGGACGGTTGATCACCAACATTATTTCCGTTTTGACGCCCTATTATTATTATGACCGGACCGGTTATCTGCAAATGAAAAAATGGCTTTTCAGGGCCATAACCAAGTGGCTTAAAAACGGCCTGACCAAACCGGTCTTGAGCCCGGAAAATATGGAACTGTTGCGACAAAAAGCCGAAGAAAATGAAAAACGGGCTCAACATCTTGCCCAACAGACCGATCTACTGGCGGGCGGAATTGCCTTTGCCAACTTTATTCCCCAACTGGCCATGGGCTTTAAACCCAACGTAGCCATCTGGAAAAGGGGTGTCGGCGATCGGCTTACCGAAGCCGGCCAGGAAACGGTTTTATTCTGCCGCAAGGTCGTCGGACACTTGGGACGGCAGATTTGCATTGAAATTGTTTATCGCTTCCAGGATGAAATTGACTTACGAAACTATATGCCGGCCGGCTCCGTCGGCCACGCCTCCTTCCGGATTCATGTGCCGGAAAATAAATGGCCGGAATTCCTGGCCAACTGGCGGGGAGAAAATTCCTAAAATTCAATCGGACTCGCATCATGAGTCCGGTTTTTTTATCTTCTTGACAAAATTGTTAAAAAAATATTTACAAGAGGCGCTGAAAATTATCAGGGAAAATTCCCTGGACAAGTAAATAATGAGTTAGTTTTAAAGCAATAATAAAGCCGCTGAATCATCTTCAACGGCTTTTCTTTTTCAAAAAAAATTATTTTTTCTTTTTTGACTGCCGGCTTAACCAGCGATAAATGACTATCAGCAAACCGCCGAAAGTTATCAGCTTGATAAACTTGCCGAAACCGCCATGATATTTTTTCTCTTGGTTTTCTTCGTGCATATTTTGATGATTAATTATATTTTGATATTTTAATCTATTTTTTTGTTTTGGTAATGTTCGGCTCGCGGCCGTACTTGGGCTTGATGGCTTTGAATTTTGAACCGGCTTTTTTTGTTTTTAACTTTAAATTTTTAATCAATGATTTTTGATTATTGACTTCCGCGGTAGTCAGTTCCATCACCGGTACGCCTAAACCCCAGGCCAGAGCGTTGGCCGTGGCCACGCCCAAGCGCAGGGCGCTGAAAGCTCCCGGACCACTGATGACAGCTACCGCTGTCAAATTTCCAATTTCCAATTTCCAATTTCCAAACAGCTTGTCAATCATCGTCAATAATAATTCCGACTGGCGGTAAGGCTGGCGGTTTTCCGCGCTAGCCAAAATCCTGCCGTCTGTTATCAGTTTAACGTCAATTAAATCAATCCGGCTGGTATTGATAAACAAAATCATATTAGAGCTTTTCGCGTCCTTCGTTAATAGAGGCGACTTTATAAATGGCATACAGCAAAACCACGGCGCCCGCCCACTGGACCCAGGACAAAACGTTGCCCCTGATTAAATATTCCAGCACGATGGCCGTTAAGGGAAAGGCCAGCTCGCAAATGGTGGAAACCGAAGCTTTGACTCTTTTTAAGCCGTAATAATACAAAAAGATAGCCGCGCCGCCGCTGGAAAAAACAATGATAATAAAATACCACAGCTGTTTTAAAGTAATCTGGCCGACGGCCGAAAGCTCTCCTGCCGATAAAACAATTAAAAACATAATCAGCGAAGTCAGGCCGAATCTTAAATAAGTGCCGACCCGGAAATTTATTTTCTGGATGGCCCGCTTGGAAAAAACCGTGGACGAACCGAAGGCGAAAGCGGCCAAAAGCGAAAACAGGGCCGCCGCCAAGGTTAAATCCCCGGTGTTGAGTTGAGGCAACCGCCCGCCGAAAGTGACAAAGTAGGCGGCCACCACGGCAGCGGCGGCCCAGGCAAAAAACTTTTTCGGCAATTTTTCCTTTAAAATCAGCCAGGCCAAGAGCAAAGCAAAAACCGGCTGGAGTTTCTGCAACAGGATGACGATGGACAGGTTGACGAAATTAACGTAAAACAGGGCTTTGGTAATGGCCATAGTGCCGATGGCTCCGCCGAAAATGGCCACCCAGGCAAAAGCGCCCCAGTCTTTAGGCGATAATTTCTTAAGCTGCCTGATTTCCAAAATTAAAAACGGCAGCATGATTAAAAAAGCCAAAACATGCTCTACCATTACCACTAAAGGCACGGGCAGGCTATAAAGAGCCGGCCTTAAAATAATGCCGTCTATGCCCCAGAGGGCGGCGGCTATCACGATAAACAACGGAGCTAATTTTTTCATATTTTAATGATTAAGGATTAAGGATTTCGGCCAAAGGCCGATCAGCCTCTGGCTGGAATGATTGATGATTAAAGACCGACTCTTTTTAAATCTTCTTCAATCATGGGTATGGTTTTGAATTTTTTTACTTCGGCCGGCTTGATCCAGCGAAACTGGCTATTTTCCCAGTCCAGTTTTATTTTTGGTTTGTCTTTAAAGCTGAATAAAACCGGATAAACCTGCCAGACCCGGTCGGCCGCCTTATCTTCAAACTTAAACGGTTTGGCAACTTTACGACTTTTCAATTTTAGAGTCTTCAGACCCAGCTCCTCTTTAACTTCCTCTCGGGCCTGCTGCAGAACGGTCTGGCCTTCGTCAATGAAGCCGCCCACCGAACACCACAAGCCCCGATGCGTGCCGACTTGCCGGCTGCGCTTTAACAATAAAATCCGGCCCTGATGCTCAATAAAAACGTTAACCACCCGGCTGACTTTAAAAGCCAGGTATTTTTTGCACCAGTCCACCGAAAGCTTGGCCACCCGTCGAAAACTTTTTTTATTTTTAAAAGTATGACTGCCGCCTTTTACCATGGCCAATTTTTTGGGGCCGGTCAATAAGCCATAAATTAATCTGGCGTCGGTTGGCTGAACCGTTTTATCTTTGTCGCCATGAATCACCAGAACCGGACAATGAATATCGCTGATTTTATATTTTCTTTTAACGTAAAAACGGTCTTTAAAATGATTTCCGGCAATCTTCAGTCCCCAAATGACAAAATAATCGTCGGCAATTTCTACATCCTTATCTCGCCGGTAATTTTTTATCAGCCTGTCCACGTCATAAAAACCGCTGATGGAAACCACGCTTGTAAAATGCTGATGGTAAACATTGGCCGAGGCCAGGGCCGTAAAACCGCCGATGCTGTGTCCGACAATGCCAATCCGTTTTTTCCTGACCTGGGGCTGTTTTAATAAAAATTTAATCGCCTGACCGACATCTTTGACGAACTGACTTATTAAAATGTCCTGATAATCGCCGCCGCTACCTTTATGCCCGGACAAAGAGAATCTTAAGGCCACCAAGCCTTCGCGGCTTAATTTTGAACAGATTGCTTTAACCAAAGAATCGTTATAATCGCTGGTTAAGCCGTGCTGCACGATCACGGCCGGCCACGGTCCCTGGCCGTTGGGCAGATGCAAAACGCCTTTCAGTAAATAGCCTTTGTTTGATTTAAAACTGATTTTTTTCTGCATAGTCTTAATTGTGGCTCATACTGCCGCCGAAAAAAACAAAAATCAAATCCCTGGCCATATTAACTCCCCGCCCCCGACAGCCGGTCAATCAAAACAATCTTGGGACTGTTTATCACCGTGTATAAAAATTTATCGGTAAGCTCGCGGCGGACGTTGAATTCCTTGGTGGTTAAGTGGGTATAGCGGATGGGCAGGCGGTAAATCTTCTCCAGCTCGCGGATGAACTTGGCTAAAGCTTCCTGCGAAATCTGGCCGACCAGCAACAGATCGGTGGGCGCGTCGGGCGCGTCCACCAGCTTACCGGTTAAAAGCAGGTAGCGGACGCCGTCCAATTTTTTAACCTTGTTTAAAACCAGCCGCTCGGCCAAAAGCTTGGACTTGTCAATTAAAGTTTTAAGCTCGTTGAACAGAACAAAATTTTTGTCCGCGCCATAATACCTTTTCTGATTGTCCGTTTTGGATTTTATCAGCCCGAATCTTTCCAGATTGTCCAGCTCGCGGCGGACCGAATTGATTCTTTCCCCGATGGCCCTGGTTATTTCCCTGACGAAAAAAATATTTTCCGGATTTTCCAAGAAAAGATACATTAATTTGGTCCTGGTTCTTGAGCCGAAAAGTTGTTCCAGCATTAAATTAAGGGTCTACATAAATTAGCCTAATTATAGTATAATCAGTCAAGAGACATCTGACAAGCTTATAAAAACGATTAAAATGAATTATAAAATCGGCCAACTTAACATTCACGACCCGCATCACTCCCACCGGACCGGCGAAATTCTGGTTCAGGAAGCGACCGAAACCAATAACGCCCATTTGCTGGCCTTGATTGAAATCGACTCCAACACGCCCGAGGACATTGAATTCATCCAGAATTTTTTGGAACTGACCTACCACGCTTACGAAAACTCCAGCCTGCTGGAGCCGGAACCGGCCCTGGAGCATATTTTGCAGAACCTGAACGAAAGCCTGCCCCAGCTTTTCCCTAAAAACAAAAATTTTTCCGACCGCCTCCACGTCTTCGTCGGCCTGCTTAAAGATGAACAAATCTATTTTTCCTCCTATGGCCAAATCCGGGCCTTTTTAATCAAACCCGGCCTGATTAAAGACATTGTCGATAAAGTTCTCACCGGCGACAATAAAAAAATATTTGACTTCAGCGTTTCCGGAAAAATCCAGCCCGGCGACCGCCTGCTCATTACCACGCCCAGCCTAACCGACTACATCTCCCTGGAGAAAATAAAAAGGACGGTTTCGGCCCTGCCGCCTCAAAGCACGGTGGCTCATTTGAGCAACATTCTGGAATCGGTGCCTTCAACGGTTTCTTTCTTTTCCATTATTCTGCAATTTTTGAGCGGCGCCGGCGGGACCGTCCGGGAACCGGCCGGCGGAAGCAAATTAAATCTTTCGGCCGGCTCCAAAAATTCCCTGGACCAGCTTTTAAAAACCCAGAAGGAAACGGAAAAAATCCTGACCCAGCCCAGCTTGATGGAAA
>Ga0208373_1002308_pt1 | contig 21683 bp, 16 predicted proteins | sample RifOxyC2_FD_184036 | JGI IMG/M metagenome (GOLD analysis project Ga0208373, IMG submission 184036) | Soil microbial communities from Rifle, Colorado - Rifle Oxygen_injection C2 (SPAdes) | ecosystem: Environmental > Terrestrial > Deep subsurface > Rock core/Sediment | place: Rifle, Colorado... | reverse complement strand
TTTTCCAGCCGCACCTCCAATTTCGCCTGCCCGTCCGCGGAGTTATAAATAATAATTTTCTGATTATCCAATTTTTTATTCTTTGCCATAAAAAATTATTTGTTATTTTTATTCTCCCCAAGCCTCCTCTAAAATTTTATTTATTCTTTCTTTCGCCTGTTTTTTAAACTCACGGATTTTTTCCAGCGTTTCCATTTCTTTATCTGATTGAGCAACTATATTTTTTTGAATTTCAAGAGATGGTAATGGAATTTTTATTTGCGCCAGTTGATCCTGATTTATTTTCGGCATCCCTGAACGACCCTCCTGAAATGACTGCGTCTGTTCAGAAAAATAATTCGATTGCAAAACCATAGTCAGATATCGAGGATCTAGGATTTTTAAATTTGTTTTTAGAGGATAAATATCAGAACTACAGATGCCATCAAAATTTGCATAAAAACATTTCCGTAAATTCGGACGTACTTTGCTATAAACGACATGTCCGTTTTTAAATATATAGGATGGACCTTTGACTCCCAATTCCTTTACGGTTTTAATATTTTTTAAAATTCCTGTCCCTCTATCAATATTCTCTCCTCCAACATAAATTTCATTTTGAAAATTAGATAAATCCTTTATTGGAGAACCATCAACAGCAACCATACTATCAATTAAGACATTTTTAAAACTAAAATCAAGAAAGTTATCTGATGAAAAACTACTACAAATTTTATCCACTCCGTCAATAATCGCTTTTTGGCTTTCAATTTTTTCTACTATTCCTTTCTGAATTTCAAGTGGTGGTAGCGGAATTTTTAAACTAAGAATATCATCAACTTTATAATTTTCTCTGCCAGTAGCATCTTCAACCCCTAAATTTTCGAAGGCAGTTCTCAAGTTCTGGAAAAGGTATTTTGGATTAACTTCGTTAACATTTATTTCAAATGGAATAAATGTGCCGGTAGAAACATATTCTTGATCGCAAATAGCGAATGAGCCGTTTTGTGTGTGCAATAATCCCACAACCAAATCACCTTTTTTGAGTAAAATTCTCTTTTTGACTTTTAGTCCTTCTCCCTTAGATTCATTGCTAACTGAAATTTCATTAGTTTTTGTTTTTATTGTCGGCTCAAAATAAATTTTTTCATCATCAATTGTAAATTTTCTTTTCTCAGATAAGTTTACTAGTAATTCGCTCAATGGAATTTTTGGATATTTTTGCGCTTCTTTCAAAATTTCCTCCAACTCCAACATTTTCTTGTCCTTTTTGTCTATCTTACTCAAATATTCTCGCGCAATGTCCATTTCCAGCGCGCTTTCGGAATTGAAAGATGCCAAAATCTGCAAAGCGGTTTTTGAATCCGTCTTTAATAGTTCTTGATAGCGCACATCTATATTCGCGCCATTTTTAATTTTTATGCCTTTGAAAGCGGCCTGCCATTTTTTGGTTTGATCATCGCTTAAAATGCTCTTGTAATTTTGTAAATTAAAAGAATAGGAATGCGCTTTTTCAATCCGCTTGGCTATTTCATTTTGAATATTATTTTCTACAACATTATCGAATTGCCAAATTTTTTCTTTATATTCTTTTTCGGTAATTTTTCCTTTTTTCAATTGGCCGTCCAACTTTTCAATATCCTTCTCTCTCTTTTCATTGAATTTTATTTTTTGCTGCTCCGTCGTTTCAATGGCAATCCTCTCTTTTAAGCGCGGATCAATTTGCTTTATCCACTCCGCTGGAATAATAAAACTGTTTTTTGTTTTTGACGGAATTTTTCCGTGTTTTACATATTTGGTAAACAATTCCAAGGCTTCCGGGATCTGACAGCCTGCGATTTCCTTTCTATTGACACCCATCGAATAGCCATCATTGGTTATTTTATAAAACCAGACATTTTTAGTTGGCTCTCCCTTTTCAAAATACAGAATAGAAGTTTTCGCCCCTTGTCCTCCCTTGCTGACAAACAGGCCTTGCGGCAAACTGATAATCGCCTTGAGATTAGCTTCTTCAAGAAGTAATTTTCTCATCTCTTTGGCCGCTTCACTATCCCATGTCAAAAAGCCTTCCGAAACAACAACCGCACACCTTCCGCCGTTTTTCAAATGGTTAAACATTAACTTTACAAAAAGCGTAGTGCTGTCCGTCTTTGGATATTCTTCCCAAACATTCGGATAAGCCGGCTGATCCAATTTTGCACCGAATGGAGGATTGGCGATAACCACCGACTTTCCATTTGCTTCCACGTTTGGATTGTATAATTCCAAGGAATCTCCCTGCTCAATATTGGCCGGGTTAAGGCCGCGAATATATAAATTGATAGCCGCCATTTTGCGGATCATGCCCAAATATTCAACACCGGATATTCCGATTCGATAAAAAGTATTAGCCACATTACTCGACGGCATTTCAGTTTCAATGTGTTTTAAATATTTATCCAGATATTGCTTAATTTCTTTGTGAGATTTATCTCCCGGCCAGTCATTGTCCTTGCCGACTTTTTCCATCACATATTGAAAAGCATCGAACAAAAAGCCGCCTGTACCGCAGGCAGGATCAAGAATAGTGTCTCTAAAATCCGGATCAACCATCACGACCATCATTTGGCGAATATGATCCGGTGTTCTATAAAGTCCGACATCTTTTGTTCCTCCCTGTTCAGATAAAGCTGATTCAATGGCATCGCCCAACAGATCGGTTTTCAAAAGACGCTCTTCATCAATATCACTGACCAATCCCAACACCTCATTAAGATTTCCATTTTTTACATTATTGGAAAAACTAGAATTTGAAAAAACCTCCTCAATTAAAACTAGCTGGTCTTGAACTTTTTGTGGAAGATTTTTATTTTTATAAACACCTCTGGCTTTTCCAAGAATACTTCCATAAAAAGGAAAAACCTTTTTATTTAAAGCAACCAAAACCTGATCTCCATTATTAAACATTCGCAAATCTGAAAAAGTCAAAGCGTCATTATCTTTTCCGAATAGATCTCTAAGCGGTTTAAATTCACTGTCTCTTTTTACTTTCACCTCAAAAATACGCAATAGCAACAACTCAATAATATATTCAACACGCTGAACTGGCGTGCCAGCAGGACGCAACTTATTATGTAGCGCCTTTAAAATACTATTGGTTTTATTGTCTGCATAGTGGACTGTTGATCGTGCCATGGTTTAAAATATCAAATCTTTAATTATGTTTAAAATATTTTTCATATTGTTATTTTAACATTTTTTTGAGTTTTGTTGGCAATTTCCTGAGACATATAATTAAGCGGTTTGATTCTCTTCGGTAAGCCATTCCCATAGTGGTTTAAAATGTATCGTCACGCCATCTTTTTCTACTGCGCGCTTTTCATCCCACGTCAGAACAGTAAGTTTGAGCTTTTTCACCCCGTTAGATAACTTCGCATCTAATGGGGTAAGTTCACCACCAGCTTCAAACAAGGCTTTTGTTTCTCTTTGTTCAACATCCGAATTTATTGACTCATAGCATACTTGTATAAGTTCTGTAACATCTACCCCGCTTTTGACAACAAAATCAATCTCACGATCATTGCGTGTCTTGTAATAAAATAAGTCCCTGTTCGGTTTAACTCCACGCTTCACCAATTCGGTAAAAACAAGGTTCTCCATGAGCTTGCCTTTGTCCGGAGAATGCTGAATTGCTTTCGCAGTTATAAAACCATTGTCGACCGCGTACACTTTTCGGGGAGACTTAATCCGTTGTATGGATTTTGGCGAATATCGGAGTAGAGAAAATATAAGATATGCTTCTTCCAGATATTTTATATATTTTTCTATGGTGGATGCGCTCTTTAAATTTAGAATTTCAAGAATTTTCCGTATCGTATATAAGTTCGCAAAGTTGTTTATTAAATGCCCTCCCAAGTTTGCTACTTGAGTCGAAAATTTAACCCTGTGCCTTTTAACCACATCTTTAAAAACCAGAGCGTCAAACAAGACCTCAAGATAATCCGATGCGTCAACACTAGTGACCGCAACTTCAGGAAATCCACCATTAACGAGATAGTTTTCCATGAGATGTAAAAGCTCGCCACGCTGTTGCGGTAGCGCGCTATATTCCTCGCTTATTTGAAATTTCTTTGCGCGGAGAAATTCACTGAAATCAAACGGCAGTATTTCTATAGGCATATGCCTACCGGTTAAATGCGTGGCAAGTTCTTTTGAAAGCAAATGCGCGTTAGATCCTGTAAGCACAATATTATATCCCTCCCGATGCAGACGATTGACAAACAACTCCCATCCGGCGAGGTTTTGTATTTCATCAAACAAAACAGTCTTTACTTGGCCATATGCGGCGTGAAGTTCTTTCATTAGCTCATCAGTGGCTATTCCGCCCGCGCTCGATAGCACTTCATCATCAAAATTGAAGTACATGAACGGTCGATCCTTCAAGAGCATGAGAGAAAACACAGATTTTCCAGCGCGTCGAGGCCCGAGAACTACTTTTATCAAATTCGAATCCAACCATTTTTTAGCAAATGGCTCCTTGGCTCGGCCTATGTACGAAAGAGTGAGAAGTTGCTCTTTCTGCAGTTTTTGGTTAGAAACTATGTCTTTAAGCATATTATTTTATTTCTGTTGGACAGATTAAGTTGATTTTGTCCACTACAAGTAGTATAATGGACAGGAATTGGAAAGTCAACAACATTTAGACGAAAAAACAATATTCGAACTCACAAAAAAGCCCGTAGATAAAGAGAAAAGCAGAGCTTTTGGCTCTGCTCATCCCATATGGCTCGGGGACAAGGATTCGAACCTTGATTACCAGGGCCAGAACCTGGCGTCCTGCCGTTAGACGATCCCCGAATAATTTTACTCAACCACTCTCCCGCCGAATTCTTCCAGAACCTTGTCCACTTCTATCGGTGGCGGCTCGGCTGGCTCGGGAATATCGGCGATAATGCCGGTTACTCCCAAATCACTGCCAATCGCTTCTTTTATCAAATTTTTCAAGAGCAAATTGTTTTTATTCTCATTTATTCTTTCTTTGTGAAACCTGTATTTAAAACCTATCTGCAAAATTCCATTTTCCACGATAATGGGCTGACCAACTCTTAAAATCAAAACAAGCGAAGGACTGCGATCCGCTGCCAACCTTAAGATATCATGCCACCTTTCTTTTATTTTCTCAAGATTAAAATCTATAACCAGCGGTCCGGAATTTTTAACTTCAGCTTCTTCCATTTTGGCGTTCTCTCTTTTTTCTTCCGCTTTTTGAAAAAAATCTTTTATTTTCGCCCTTTCTTCGTTAGTAATATTTAAGCTTTTTCCAACCGGTTTTGAACTTCCGGCGGAAACTTCTTGAAGCTGTTTTGAAGCAGAGACATTGCCTCTGGCGATTTCTACGACAGCCATTTCAAGGGGCAGTTGGGCTATATCAGACGATCTTAATTCCTGTTTTGTTTCAATAAATAAACCTATCCAATAAATTATTTTTTGCGCGTCAATATTTTTGGAAAATTCTAAAACTTTTTTCTCGGATTCTTCATCCAAATCAAAAGAATATTCTTCCAACTCTCCACTTACGCTCAAAAGCAATATTTTTCTCAAAAATTCTATCAAATCGGATGTAAATTGGGAAAGGTCTGCTCCGGCGTTAACCAATTTATTGATAAGTCTTATCCCCTTTTCCGCGTCTTTCATCGCCAAATATCCGACAAATTCCGATGCTGTATTAAAATCAGACCGAGGAATGATTAATTCAGCCTGCTCCTTGCTGATTTTATTTTCTTTATCGCGCAAGACTAAAACCTGGCCGAGTAAACTTTCCGCGTCGCGCACACATCCTTCAGAAGCGCGGGCAATGCTTTCCAAAATACCATCATCAACTTGGACTCGCTCTTGGCTTAAAATATATTTCAATCTCTCCACCATCTCTCTCTTTGATATTTTTTTAAAATCAAACCTCTGACAGCGGGAAATTATTGTTTGGGGAACTTTGTGTATTTCGGTTGTCGCCAAAACAAAAATAACTCGAGCCGGAGGCTCTTCAATGGTCTTCAAAAGAGCATTAAAAGCCGAAGTGGAAAGCATGTGCACTTCGTCTATGATAAAAACTTTATATTTTCTTTTGGAAGGGGAAAATTTCGCGTTGGCGACAATATTCTCGCGGACATTATCCACACCGGTATGCGAAGCCGCGTCAATTTCCACAATATCCAAATCCCGCCCGGAAGAAATTTCTTCGCAAGAATTGCACTTGCCACAAGCCTCCGCTTCCCCCGGCTTTCTATTCTCGCAATTTATCGCTTTTGCCAATAGCCTTGCGATAGTCGTTTTTCCAATGCCTCTCGGCCCGCAAAAAAGATAGGCATGAGCGATTTTATCGGTCTCAATTTCATTTTGAATAGTAATTTTAACATGATTCTGATTAGTGATTTCTTTCCAGGTCTGCGGTCTGTATTTTCTATATAAAGTGGTGGACATAATTGCTTGTTAATTGAGGTATCTTAGCCTATTTTAGGTTGGAAGTCAAAACAGTTTAAATTTCAAAATCAAAAAAACGTCTGTCATTTCGAGCTTGTCGAGAAATCCCATAATACTTCTTTAGCCGAGATGTGAGATCCCTCGACAAGCTCGGGATGACGAGTTGAGGTAGTTCGTTTTAAATAAGACTGATCTATCTTTGGTATGAGCTTTGACATTTGAACTTAAAAAGGTTGCTCCCCGAGGACAACCTTTTACTAAAAATCAGCTTCAAAATAAATAATCAATACTATAACTTTTTAATAATATTCTCCACCGCCGCCCATTTACTCGGTGTGCTCTTGGGGATAAGAATAATCGCCTCATCGCCAACAACCGCCCTAAAATAAGTGACCGGTGATGCCAGAATCTTCCACTTTTTTTCTCCAACTGTAACGCAATATCCTCCGTCAGTTTCGCTTTGTTCTAATTTTCCAATTACCCTCGCTCTTTCAATCGGCCCGATTTGTTTAAAAAGAAATCTCCCCTTTTCATCTATCGTCAGTTTTAAAATATCACCTTCCACCAATTTTGATTTTGAAGCGTAATTCGGCGGAACAATATATTCCTTACCGTCTTCGCCAATCATATTTTGTCCATCAAAGACTCCTTCCAAAATTCTTTCCCCTTTGTCGCCCAAAGCAACAGCGCCCTCGCTTTCCGCGCTCTCGTCTTTTTTATCGCCGTCTCCCTTAATGTTTACTTCCGGAAAAACAATTTCATCTTTTTCCAAGCGTTGGCTATAGTTTTCTCCCCTTTCCGCAGATTCTTCTCCCAAAAGATAACTAATCCGTTTTAAATTATTTTGTGTCTCCTGTATAACTTTTTTGATCAGCTCCACTTTGTCCAAACTTAAAGAAACTTCAATGTCTTTTAAATCCAATTCTTCTTCTTTTTCGCTAACTTCCCCTCCCTCATAAAAAAATTTATCGTCAATGACGCTTTTTTCTTCTTTTATTTCTCCCGAGTCTTCGTTTGATAAATTTTTAGGATCGTTAAAATTGATAAAAAAATTTTGGTTTTGGTCTGACATATTTTTTGTTTTTGTTTCATCTCGCCGTAGCCTTAGCTACATTCCCTTTTCTCCATAGAGCGGTCCGGATGTTCTTTCCGGTTCGCCGAGTCTTGTTCTTTCGGCGATTTCCGCCTCCACAATTCTTCGGTCACGGCCGTATTTTAATCTTGATAATTCCTTGATCGCTTCAGCTATTTCGCGATTTCCTTTTTCCGGAGGATAAACTTGCATATTAAAGGCCTTTGAGGCGGTATTATCTATCAAGAGTTTAGTGTAAGCCGTATATTTTTCAATATTTAAAACATCATATTCATTAAAGACGGGCGCGAATTCTTTGGCGATTGTCTCCGCGTCGTCAACGCCGATTCTAAAGGCAATCATAGTGCCGGCATTGCCAAAAACAGCGTCGCGAATCTCGGTTTTATTATCTTTGACCAGTTGCCCGATATATTGATGAGCGATATTTAAGCATAGGCGATATTTTCTCGCTTCTGAAAGAATGGTGGCGATACTTTCGGTAATGAAATTTTGAAACTCGTCAATATAAAGATAAAAATCATGCCTTTCTTCTTCAGGTATATCCGCTCTTCCCATAGCGGCCATTTGCAGTTTTGAAACAATAATCAAACCGAGCAAATTACTGTTCACTTCGCCGGTCTTTCCCTTCGCCAAATTAACCAAAAGTATTTTCTTTTTATCCATTACCTCGCGAAAATCAAAACCGGAATGAGTCTGACCAATGATATTTCTCATCATTTCATTTTCCACAAAACGGCCGACTTTGGAAATTAAGTAGCCAAACATTTCTGATTTATGAAAATCCGATGTCTTGGCCACTTCTTTTTCCCAATAGGCGCGCACTATCGGATCTTTTACTTTGACGAGCCAGGCTTTTTGGAAATCCGGATCGGTAATCATGCGAGGAATTTCAGCCAGAGTTCCCGGATTTTCAATATCAGCCATCAATGTCAACATTACATTCCTCATAGTATGTTCAAACATCGGACCAATCATTTCCGGCGGAAAAAGTCTGTAGAAAATAGCAACCATTTCTTGGGCGGCAAAATCTTTTTGATTTTCATCGCTAGCTTCAAGCATATTCAAACCTATCGGCCGTTCCAGATCGGACGGGTTAAAAACAATGACATCGTCGGCTCTTTCTTTTGGAATACAAGCTAAAATATCATCAACCAGATCTCCGTGCGGATCAATAACCGCGACTCCTTCGCCATTTCTAATATCCTGCTTGGCCATATTTTGCATTAAAGTTGACTTACCGACACCGGAACGGCCAATCATATAAATATGGCGACGACGATCTTCCCGTTTTATTCTAGTAACAATCTCTTCTCCGCGAAAAACTGCCTTGCCTAGAATCAACCCTTCTTTGGGCATATTGACCGGAGGCGGGGCCTTTTTAGCCAGAAGCCACTTGATATTCGGCGTCTCCGTCCAGGGCAGAGGGAAGTGAAAAATGCTGGCAATCTCTTCGGAATTTAAAACGACTTTTCTTTTCTCGCTAAAACCGCGATGGATAAAATTTTTGATCAATTGACGCAAATGCCAACCACCCTTGGGCATAACTCTCGAAAAGCTGTTGCCATACTGATAAATATTATATTGACTAAACGCATTGGTAATATTTTCAAGGTGCATCAATGTTCTTTCTTTATCTTCCGAAGAGACAACAACTCTTATATTCACATCCACTCCGGCTCGGCTTGCTTTTTCCTCAAGACCCTTAACAACTTCTTCATCCATGGGAGATAGTCTGTAGGGTTCATTTTTTGCTTGCATCATTTGATCTTCCGGTTTTTTCTTATCATTCGGTTTAAAAATCGTGGCTAATTCTTTTAAAACTCTGATTATGATATTTGCCGTCACTTCGTAGATCGCTTCATCCATCTTTTTACCTTGTTGCATGGCTTGGGCGACTTTTATCCCCGACTTTCGCCATTCTTTTTTAGCCGAGCAAAGGACAAACTGAATCGCCGCTCCTTCATTTTTTTCCAGTTTGGAAAGAATATTAGTCAAGGCGCTCATGGGGTCTGTCTCTGTTTTTTTATAAGTTTTTATCGGAAAAAAATGAGGACGCTTAAAAATCAAATAACCGGCCCTCGCTTCTCCTTGCGGAGTAAAAATATTGTAATCTTCGGTTTCTTCAATAAATGCTTCGGGGTAATGCGCTCTGATTTGTTGTTCCAGATAATTTTGCAGATAGCGCGGCGCGACAACATAAAAAGAAATTATCCCCTTGTCAGCAACTATTTCAAAAGAAATATAATCCGTCCGGCCGGTAAGCCATCGCCAGATGCCTCTTTGGGCTTTGAGACCGCCAATGGTGGAGAAAAAAGCTTCGGCCGCGGCCACGCCCTCTTGAATAACCTGCGGATTAATTTCTTTTTTTTCTTGGGCTTTTCCGGCCGATTCCTTGGGCAAAGTGACTTGAAGGACAACATTGCGGAAAGACGCGGCCATTTTTGTTTTTTGATGCAAAAAAACACGCAACAAATAAACAACAAGCCATGTCCCGGAAAAAATACCAATCAAAGTTAATAGCAGAGATCCCTCGGGAGTCCCGGCAAAATCTCCGGCCATTTGCATTTGTTCTCTGGGAACGACTATTTGCTGATAAAAAAAGAAGCTGAAAATTATCGCCACCGCGCCGAAAGAGAATGATTTCTTTATTTTTTTCCACTTTTTGTCCTCAAGGCTTTGCATAAAATAAATAAGTTATATCTATATTTTTTTTTCTCTTTCCACATATTCCATAATCTTGTCGGTTTTTATCTTTGCCTCTTGCTCAAGAAAAAATCTATTCACTCCGGGAATTGTCTGCAGCCAAACCTTGATCAATGTTAAAATTTTTCGAGCAATTGCTTTTCCCGCTTCAATCATTTCCTCTATTTTAAGAGAAATCTCCTCTCCTTTTACTTTGAATTTTTGCTTGGCTTCTTCCGGCATTTTAAAATAAATATCTCCCAGATCCTTTTCCAATATTTTCTCAACTTTTGTCAATGTTTCGCTTTTGGAAGAACGATTCGTGCTCGGCGCGAAGGTTTGCGGAAGATTAATGGACGGCGTTTCTTCTTTGTCTAAAAAATCATCATGAGTTTCCTGAATTTCTTCGGAAAAATTATCCTTTTCAAATTCTTCTTCTGTTTCTTCCTCGACCTCATATTTTTTCTTCGCTTCAAGATTTTCTCTTTCTCTTAAATTTTGTGGCGCTCTTCTTGGAGAGCTGATTTTTCCTTGCGCTTGTGGCATATAAATTACTGATTTTAAACTAAAAATAATTAATCTCTTGAATTTTAAATCTTAAATCTTATTAAATTGTACCACATTAAACTAAAATGTGCTAAAATATAAATGTGCTTAATCCTGTGTATAAATATCTATGTCTTCCGATGTAAAAATTATTAAAAATAAAAACTTTTCCTGGTTTAATGTCACGAATAACAGTGAAAAGGAAATAAAATACTTGGAAAAAGAATTTAGTTTTTATCCGGCTGACTTAAGAGATTGCCTGCCCCCCCTGCAACGTCCGAAAATTATCGCTCGTCCCGATTACCTTTTTATGATTTTGCTTTTCCCTGTTTTTGACCGCGAGACAAAAACCATTCACGCCTCGGAAGTTGACTTTTTTATCACTCCCAAAACCCTTGTGACTGTTCATACCAATGAACTGGGGCAGATTGGCAATATTTTTGGCGAATACAATAACAAAACTTTAAAATGTTCCAGCCCCACCGCTCTTCTCCATGAGATATTAAACCGTTTGCTTTCCGAATGCTTTCCTATGCTTGTCCATATCAGCAATGACATAGATAATGTGGAAGCTCGGATAAGGGCTGATTTTGAAAAAGGAACAATTACCGAAATCCTGCGCATAAAAACAAATATCGTCAATTTTCGCCGAGCGATGCAACCGCATAAACAAGTAATTCGTTATTTTATAACCGAAGCCTCTGTTTTTTTCCCCAACAACCAACTGAAAAAATATCTTGATGATCTTATAAACTATACTAAAGAAATTTGGGATCTCTTGGATAACTATAAAGATACCATTGACGCTCTCCACGAAACAAATGTTTCCCTGATTGATTTTAGAATTAACGAGATAATGAAAACTTTAACTATTTTTTCCGTTATTGTTTTTCCCTTAACCTTGCTTGCCTCTATGTTTGGTATGAATGTTATAAAAATGCCTGTTGTGTCCCACCCCTATGGATTTTTCATTATTCTTGGACTAATGGCAGCCGGCGCCTCCGGAATGTTGATCTTTTTTAAAAGCAAAAAATGGTTCTAGCTCCACAATGTCAAATCAATGCCAAGCAATAAATTTCAAATCCAAAATCACAAGCTCCACCACATACAAAGTTTAGGTTATTCGGAGCGTTTAACGAGGCAATAATCTATAAAGTCAGTTGTTTACTCCAGGCTATAAATTACCTTTACTTTGTCCGTGGTCCAAATAAATTCAAATATCCAATGTTCAAAATTACAAATAATTGGTTGAAATTTTAATTCTGCCTCACCCTCTGCCCTTCTACTGTATCTAAAACACTATATCCCTCGAATTCTATTCTCTGGCGGATTTCATCCGCCTTCACCCAATCTTTATTTTTTCTCGCCTCTTCTCGCTCTTCGAGAAGTTTTTTTATTTTCTCGGGAATTTCTGATAATTCCTTTATTTTATTTTTAATATCAAAGCCCAAGACCTCGTCAAATTTTAAAAGAGAATCAAGCCCGCTACCGGTTTTAACCATTTTCCAAACTACTGCCAGGTCTTCCGGCACTCCCAGGTCATCATCTAATGATTTTTTAAATTCTTCTTCGGCCGGAATATCATCTCCTTTTTTAAGATCAATCGCGGCGCTATATAAATTATTCAAAGCGTTTTCCGCCGCCCCCACCGCTTCAAAAGAAAAATTAAGTTGCTGGCGATAATGCGCGCCCAGACAAAAATATCTATAGGCTAAGGGATTTAAACCTTTCTCAATCAGATTATTCAAGGTAATAAAAGTCCCGGCCGATTTTGCCATCTTATCTTTGCCGATCACAATAAATTCGTTGTGCATCCAAAAACGGGAAAAAGTTTTGCCGGTCGCGGCTTCGCTTTGGGCAATTTCATTGGTATGATGCGTGGCAATATGGTCAACCCCGCCAGTATGGATATCCAAAGTCTCCCCCAGATATTTCATAGCCATGGCTGAACATTCAATATGCCAGCCTGGAAAACCGTCGCCCCAAGGAGACGGCCAATACATCACATGCCCGGCAAAGCGACCCGCGCGCTTAAACCACAAGGCAAAATCCGCCTGATTTTTTTTATTTTTATCTTCAAAAACTTCCTTGCGAACCGCTGTCTTTTTTTCTTCCAGTTTTTGTCCGGTTAATTTTCCGTACTCGGGAAACTTTTTTACATCAAAATAAATCGCTTGTTCTGTTTCGTAAGCAAATCCTTTTTCCACTAAAATTTTAACTAAATCAATTTGTTCCTGAATGTGATCGCTCGCTTTAGCCCAAGTTATTTTATAGTTTTTATTTTCCGTGTATTGAAAAATATTCAGCTTTTTTAAATCATCTTGAAAAGCCACTGTATATTTTTCGGCTATTTTTTTCATTGACTCCAAGGTCAATGGAAGCCCTTCGCGAGCCAAAGCCTTCATCATCTTGTCTTCGCCGGCATCGGCATCGGAAGTCAGGTGACCAATATCCGTAAGATTGATAACATGGTCAACTTTATAACCGTTATAGAGAAGAGCGCGGATTAAGATATCTTCAAAAATATAGGCGCGAAGATTGCCAATATGGGCATAGTCGTAAACCGTCGGCCCACAGGTGTATATTTTGACTGTTTTGCCCTTCCGGGGCTTAAAATTTTCTATCTTTTTGGAAAGGGTATTGTAGAAATTCATATTGTAGAAGTATAGCAAATAAAGCGCCAAATTCAAAATCAATTTTTAATTTTATAATTTTTAATTTTGTAAATAACTTTTAATTTTTTAATGTCCTAAACTTGACGATTAGTGTCTTTGCGAGGAGCGACCCCGCCTTTTGCGGAGGAGCGACGAAGCAATCCCCTGCTTTAAATAAATAACGGGGGGATTGCCACGCCCCGACTAAAGAGTTGGGGCTCGCAATGACAGAGAGGATTCAAGTTTAAAAATTACAAAATTAAAAATTAAAAATTTTATAAACTATAAACAAAAGCGCCGGGCAGTGTACAAAGTAATATTATGTACTAACCTGCCCGGCTGTGAGAGATGAAGCTATATTAACGGCTCCGTGTGGAGCCGATTGTTTGTTTTGTCCGCCCCCTATTTATCGGGGGGTTCGCTCTTTAAAAATTTTTCTGCAACCGCGGAAATATTTGGTTCCCACGGTTTTTCCTCTACCTCCCTTCCATAACGGGAGTTCTCCAGCGGATCTGCCGGTGGCGTCGCCGTCCTCCCCGCCTTAAATGTCCGAGGCAACGGCTGTTCATTATCGCTGTCGTAGTCCCCCTGCTCCAACAGCGCCATATAATCAACCCCGCCATTATTGTTGGGTGGCGTATCGTGTTTTTTGTCACGATCCGCACCCTCCTCCACGGCAGAGCAGTTTTGGAGCTGCCCCCGCCAGTCGCTAACACTAACCGAGGGGGTGGGGGGCACAGCGGGTTGTTGCGGTGCATCATCCCACTCCCACCGCCCCAGCTCAAGAAAAACGCCATCTATTTTTTTATTTATTTTTTCCCCAACCTCGTTTATTATTTTTATTAACCCCCTCTCCTGTTTTTTTATTGTCCTTTTTATTGACAACAATAAAAATAGAAAAATAATATTAACCGCCAGGGAAATTTTGAGGATAAAAGAAATTTCTCCATTTTTTTGAGACAAATTTCTCGTTTCCTCCCTCTGTCTATCTATTTTTTGGTGGAGGGAATAAATAGATGCCCTCATCCGAGGCCATTCTTCTCCAATTCTATTAATTGCCGCCTCAAGCTCCTCCCTGTTGGAGCTGAAGCTGGATTCTTCTTCCATTCCTGTCGGTGTTGCGGTGGGCGCCTCAACCTCCCTCGGGATGGTAATATCCACCCCACTTCGGAGCCACGCACACCTTGCTAAGGTGGCTTCGTTAGCCCGGACTCGTCGGGGACGAGGTCCGCAATGATTGATCAAAACACCCTCGCGAGACGCGTTGGCGTCAATGATCGCCTGCGGCTCAAAACCGAAATCGTGAGCCACTTCGGCGAGCGTGTTTCCCTGAAGAACGCGGTAGGTCAGATCAACAACCTCCGCGGTTGTGGTCGCCTCGGCCTCCTCGGCCAAAGCAACGTTGTTGGAAAGAACGCCCATCGCCGTAAAAACGGCGAATACACACAAACTAGCTTTCACCTCTGCCTCCTAGCCCCTATCTTTACCATTTTTTGCTATTTTGTCAATTAAAATAAACAAAAAGACGCCCCAAAAAAGAGGCGTCTAATATTTTTATAAACCAAGGTAAATCAAAACAAAACTTTATCCTATTATATCACAAACCTAGTCCCTTCCCAACTCCTCTAATAATTCTCTTTGTTTTCTGGAGATTCTTGTCGGCGTAACAACCACAACTTCAACCAGCTGATCGCCCAAACCCCCACCGTGGACAGTATCATTAATCCCCTTTCCTTTTAATTTAAAAATTTGCCCTGATTGCGTCCCGGCCGGGATGGCGAGCATCACCGCGCCTTCCAGCGTTTTTACTTCAATTTTGTCTCCCAGCGCCGCTTCGGTAAAACTTATTTCCGCTTTCGTTAAAATATTATTGCCGTCGCGCCTAAAATCACGATCCTGTTTGACTCTAAAAGTAATAAATAAATCTCCCGGCTCGCCACCCTTCCCTCCGGCTTCGCCTTCTCCGGAAAGACGAATAGCTTCTCCATTTATAATTCCGGCCAGTATTTTGAATTTTATTTTTTTGGAAGCGCGGGTGACTCCGGATCCTCGGCACTCTCTACACTCTTTTTCCGCCCTCCTCCCTTCGCCTTGGCACTTCGGGCAAACTGTTACTGTCTCAAAACTGCCGAGAAATGTTTTTTGAATGGCTCTGACTTTTCCCGACCCATTACAATTTACGCAAATAGAAATTTTACTTGTCGGATCATCTCCCGATCCACCGCAATTACTGCAAGCGCTTGGTTTATACAGATCTAAAATCTTTTCTTCGCCGAAAACGGATTCGCGAAAACTGATTTCCATTTCCATTTGAATATCTTTACCGCGTTTTACTCTTTTTCTTTTTTTCCCGCCGCCAAAGATATCTCCAAAACCGAAAATATCTCCAATGTCACTGAAGTCAAACCCGTTAAAACCATTAGCAAAACCCGATCCATCAAAACCGGAAAAACCACCCGGGCCTCCGGCCTGATCAAAGGTGGTTCCAAATTGGTCGTACTGTTGGCGTTTCTCGGGGTTACCTAAGATCTGATAAGCTTCGTTTATTTCCTTGAACTTATCCACATTGCCACCCTGCTTGTCGGGATGATGCTTGTGAGCCAATTCGCGAAAAGCTTTTTTAACTTCATCCTGCGACGCGCCTTTAGAAACACCGAGAATATTGTAATAATCTTTTGCCATCTTAAAAGTATTTGGTATCTAGTATTTTGTATTTAGTATACCAGATACAAAATACTAGATACACGATACTCGCTTACTTCACTTCTTCATACTCTCCTTCAACTGTCTTGCCTTTGTCATCTTTCTTTTCGTCATCTTTTTTTTCATCATTATTCCCTGGGTCTGCCTGCCCCGCACCCTCTGTGGTGCCTGGGGTCGAAGGGCCGGGATTGCCCTGTTGACTCTGATACATCGCCGCGCCGACTTTTTGTCCGACTTGCGCTAATTCATCTGCCACTTTTTTGATCGCTTCTTTATCGTCAGTGTCTTTTACTTTTTTCAAAGCTTCCATTTTTTCTTCAATCTCTTTTTTATCTTCCGCTTTTATCTTGTCCGCCAAATCTTTCAACATTTTTTCGGTTGTATACAAAATTGTTTCAGCTGTATTTTTGACTTCAATCATCTCTTTTTTCTTCTCGTCGTCGGCCGCGTGTATCTCCGCTTCCTGTTTCATCTTTTCTATTTCCTCCTTTGATAAACCTGTGGAGGCGGTAATAGTGATTGATTGTTCTTTGCCGGTCGCTTTATCTCTTGCTTTAACATTTAAAATTCCATTGGCATCAATATCAAAAGTCACTTCCACTTGCGGAACTCCGCGTGGAGCGGAAGGAATGCCGGAAAGCATAAATCTTCCCAAAGTTTTATTATCTCCCGCCATCGGACGCTCGCCTTGCAAGATATGAATTTCCACGGAAGTTTGTCCGTCGGCCGCCGTGGAAAATACTTGCGATTTTGAAGTTGGGATAGTTGTATTTCTATTGATCAATGGCGTCATTACTCCGCCCAATGTTTCCAAGCCCACAGTTAATGGCGTCACATCAAGCAATAAAATATCGCGCACCTCGCCTTGCAAAACTCCGGCTTGCACTGCCGCGCCGATAGCCACGACTTCATCCGGATTTACAGACAAATTCGGTTTTTTGCCAAAAAACTTTTCTACAGTTTGCTGAACCAAAGGCATTCTCGTCATTCCGCCGACCATCACTACTTCTTCAATATCCTTTGCTTCCAATTTCGCGTCAGCCAAAGCCTTTTTACAGGGCTCCAAAGTTTTTTCAACAAGATCGCCAATCAATTCTTCCAGTTTCGCTCTGGTTAATTTTATAACCAAATGTCTCGGCCCCGAAGAATCGGAAGTGATAAACGGCTGGTTGATTTCCGTTTCCATGGCTGTTGACAGTTCAATCTTCGCTTTTTCGGCCGCTTCTTTTATTCTTTGCAAAGCCAATGGATCTTTTGATAAATCAATCCCCTGATCTTTCCTAAATTCACTGATAATCCAATTGATAATTCTTTGATCAAAGTCATCGCCACCCAAATGCGTGTCGCCATTGGTTGATTTCACTTCCACCGTATCCGCGCCAATATCCAAAACGGAAATATCAAAAGTTCCGCCACCTAAATCATAGACGGCAATTTGTTGGCCTTTCTTTTTATCAAATCCATAGGCCAAAGCCGCGGCAGTTGGTTCATTAATAATTCTTTTTACTTTCAATCCGGCGATTTCTCCGGCGTCTTTTGTCGCTTGTCTTTGCGCGTCGTCAAAATATGCCGGAACGGTGATAATCGCTTCTTCAATTTTCTCGCCGATTTTTTCTTCGGCATCGGCTTTTAATTTCTGCAAAATCATGGCGGAAATTTCTTGAGGAGAATATTCCTTGCCACTCATCGCGATTTTCACTCCCTCGCCGACTTGTTTCATTTTGAATGGCAAAACTTTCAAATCTCTTTGCACCTCTTCATCGCCAAACCGTCTGCCGATTAATCTTTTAACTGAATAAAGCGTATTCTCCGGATTAGTCACCGATTGACGCTTGGCCAATTGTCCAACCAACCTCTCGCCGTTTTTTGAAACAGCGACAATGGATGGAGTTGTTCTCGCCCCTTCTTTATTTTCCAAAACCTTTGGCTCTCCGCCCTCAATTATCGCCATGCAGGAATTGGTTGTACCCAAGTCTATACCTAAAATTTTCATATCTACTCGCAAATCACTAAACGAATTAAAAGCAAATATTAAGCGAATTCGCTTTTATTCACTATTATTCGCTTAGTGATTAGTAACAATTATTTGTAAATTCCTGTCCCGCCCCAAGATGAAGCGGAACAATTTATCTGCAAACAATTTCTTTTGATAAGTTTCGCATACTATTCGCTCGTATTCGCAAACTGATTCGCGTATTATTTCTTCCCCTTCACCACCTTCACCTTAATCGCTTTATTTTTTTCTTCCGACGCTTTGGGAACAGTGATTTTTAAAACTCCATTTTCCGATTTAGCTTCCGCCTTGTCTCCCAAGACGGCGACGGGCAAGGGAATGGTGCGGTAAAAACTTCCGTAGCGCATTTCTTTTCTATAAAAATCTTTTTCGTCAACTTCTGATTTTCTCTCGGTTTTTCCTTGCACTGTCAAAACATTATCGGTAATGGAAACATCAACATCCTCGGGATCAACTCCGGCTAAAGACATTTCCGCGACTACACCGTCTTTGGTTTGATAAACATCCACTGCCGGAATAAAGCCGGCTGTTTTATTTGGCCACTCCGAAAAATTCTCAAAAAGTTTGTCCATTTCTTCAAATGGCTCAAACATCGGGAATGGCCTCCAACGAATAATTGCCATATTGTTTTTGCCTCCTTGAGATGCTCGCGTCAATATCTATTGATTGGCAACGAACTTAAATGGGACGCAGTTAAAATTAGATTTTAGATTCTTTATCTGTCATTCCCGCACAGGCGGGAATCTACTTTTAAAAATTACGAGTGGATCCCCGCCTTCGCGGGGATGACAAAGAACGGATTACTCGCTCACAACCACCTTTGCCGCGATAATCACCCTTCCGGCCAGTTTGTATCCCCCACCAACTTCTTTCAAAACGATATCGCTCCCAACTCCTTCTCTTTTTTCTTTAGCGACCGCTTCGTGCAGTTCCGGATTAAATTCTTCTCCGACTGTTTTTATTTCTTCTATATCCAAATTTTTCAAAAAACATTCAAATTGTTTTTTTATGTTTAAAATTCCTTCTGACCACCCTTCGCTTTTCTCATTATTGCCTGAACCCATAGAAGGCATTTCCTTGCATGCCCTTTTCAACCCATCATAAATCGGCAAAAAATTTAAAATCATTCCCAAATTGGCAAACCTCACTAAATCTTTTTGCGCTTCTCCTGCTTGATTTTTTAAATTAAGATAATCCGCCTTGGCTCTTTTCCAACCATTCAAATATTCTTCCGCTTCTTTTTTACATTTTTCCATTTCCAATTTTAAAGTTTCCAGTTCATCTGTAGTTTGTTGTTTGTCTTCAGTTGTTATTTTTTCTTCTGCCATAATTTAATTGTCATTCCCGCAGAGGCGGGAATCCACTCTTTTTTATTTATATGCTTAAATATCCAAAATTTCTTTCACATATTTTACCAACCCAACATTCTTTTTATAGTCCATTCTCATTGGCCCCAAAACCGCGATAACACCTTTACCTTTTTTACATTTACTTATTACCACACTGCAATTATCGCTAAAAGGATTTTTACTGCCGATCAAAACTTTTATCTCATCCGGAACATCATCAAATATTTTATACATAACCTCATCAAGTTCATCAACAACTTCTCCGATTCTCTTCGCTAAATCTTGATCACTGAACTCCGGCTTGCCGAATAAATTGGAAAGGCCGGTGTAGTATATATCTTTTGCGTTAAAAGCCAAAATTACCGCCTCGCCGGAAATCTCCGCCAACATCTTGGCGATTTTTTTATTTGGCATCTCTTCCGACTTTGCGCTTTTATTCAAAACTTCCCTGTCTTTCTCCGAAATTTTAATATCTTTTTTTATATCTATTTTTTCCAAATAAAAATTATAGCCAAGCTCGGTCGGTATCCTGCCGGCGGAAGTATGCGGCTGGGTAATGTATCCTTTTTCCTCAAGAGCCGCCATTTCGTTTCTAATGGTCGCCGAACTCAATTTAAAACTCCCTCGCCCCGCCAAAAAACCGGAAGCGACCGGCGCGGCTTTTTTAATATATTCGCCAACCAAAGAAATGAGCATTTTTTCCTGTCTTGTTTCCATAAATTTTATAGCCTGAGCCTGTCGAAGGTCATTCGACCTCCCCCACCGTAGCGGAGTCCGCTCAGGGAATAAATATTATTCCAATTTACCACCATTAGCAGTCGCTTGTCAAGAGTGCTAATTTCATATTACTAAAAACGCGGAGGGCTGTCAAATGCCATCCGCGCTAAACTTGGAAGCCCGGCGTCCAAAATCGTGGACGCCGGGCTTCCAAATTTATTCGTTCTTTTTAAACTGCGAAGTAATCTCGCACAATAAAACATTTTCCACATGAATTCCTCTCGGATGAAAAATTCTATCCAGTTCATTTTTTATCGCTACTTCTATTTGGTTTCTTTGCAAAGAAATAATATCTTGAGTGGAATAGAGCGAAGCGATCATTCTTAAACGGCTCCTGATGGTCGGACGAATAATTTTCTCCACAAAATCCTCGCCGATATTTTGCCAAATATATGGGATCTGATCCACATCAAGCCGTAAAAGCATTGTCCCCTCAATTTGAATATTTCTATTGTCTAAACTGACAGCGCCAATAGGAGTATCCCCCAGCGCCCGGACATTTTCCGCGTTAAAATCTTTACTGATATTATATTCAAGGGTTTGAGTATTAAAAAGTTTAGCTCTTTGCCAAAAAGGAATTTTGAGATGAAGTCCCGGATGAAGCACCTTTTTTAAAACTCCCCGCCCTAAATCATAGACGCAAGCAACATATCCCGGCGGAACAGTAATAAAAAAGCCCTTTAGGACATCCTCAACGACAAAAGAATACATTATTTTATCCAATGAATCAGCCATATTTTCTTTAGATTATATTCTTTTATCTTAGTCTTTTCGGCCATTTTGTCAACCACTCTTCACCTTCTCAATCTCAATTTTTCTTTTGTTCACCCAACCAACATAATTCCTTTGATGTCTGAAATTTATTGGTATCCAAATTTGAAATTTTTGTTGCTCCAAATTGTGTTTCAAAAAATTTTTTCTAAGCCTAGATTATGCTTATGCAAATAAGTATCTAACTTATATTCCGTCTTTCCTTCATTAATTGACAATAATCTCTTGGTTTGTTCCGAGGCATTAAGATGCAAAAATAACCTCATTTTTCTTGCCGCTTCTCCGGGATTTTCAACCGCTAACCCAATGATTTCTCTTATTTTTTTATAGTCTTCTTCCAATCCATTATTTCCCTTTTGTTGTTCCAAATAGAGACGCAATACTTTTTCTATGTCGGAAAAAACTTTTTCCCTCTCTCTTATTCTTTCCGATTCATTAACTTCATCGCCAATTTCATTATCTATCCGTCCACAATGCTGCAAATAAACACTATCAACCTTACCGGAAAAATTTCTGTCCCCCAAGAGCGCTGTTTTTTTGGCATATTCTAACCCACTAACGTTGCGTTAAAAATCCAATGAAAATAAGCGTTTTTGAGCCTGTTCATTAACCTTTAACGGTTCAAACTTGGAAACCAGCGTGTTTATCGGGGTTTTCTC
>Ga0208373_1002307_pt1 | contig 21691 bp, 19 predicted proteins | sample RifOxyC2_FD_184036 | JGI IMG/M metagenome (GOLD analysis project Ga0208373, IMG submission 184036) | Soil microbial communities from Rifle, Colorado - Rifle Oxygen_injection C2 (SPAdes) | ecosystem: Environmental > Terrestrial > Deep subsurface > Rock core/Sediment | place: Rifle, Colorado... | reverse complement strand
TTAATAAGTCGGTTCCCTTTGGGTAGGTCATTTTAATTAAACTTCCTAGGAGTAAAAATCATTTGCGTAAAACTGAGCAAATGGAACAGGTGTGCCAATTATCGAAAAAACAAGGTAAAAAGGCCCTCAATAACCCGTATAATTATTAACACGGGTCACAAAAGAATAAAATCCTTGATTTTTCAGTGCAAAAGTTATGGCTTAATTTGCTTGTTGCGGAATCGCTGATTTTTCAAGTTTTTAATTGCTTTTTCTCTCTAAAGATAATATAATTACATTACAGTTTGTTTTTGTTTAATTCAGGCAGATAAATCATGAACTACAAACAAATGTGTTTGAAAAAACATGCAGGGATCTTTGTTTCTTTTTAAAATTCCCGCTTACGAGCGGTTAAAACTAGGGGGTTTAAAATGATAGAGATTAGGCTTCACGGAAGAGGCGGACAGGGTGTTGTAACAGCCGCTGAACTTCTGGCAACTGCTGCTTTTTCTGACGGCAAGTACACCATGGCGTTCCCGACTTTTGGTTCAGAAAGAATGGGCGCTCCAGTGGCTTCTTTCGTTAGGATAAGCGAGACTCCGATCAGAGTAAGATCGCAGATCTATGAACCGGATCACGTAATTGTACAGGATCCCACAATAATCGGTATCGTGGATGTATTTGCAGGGCTTAAAGACGGCGGTGTTGTTCTGGTCAATACGGCAAAGCCTGCATCAGAACTTAAGATCAAAGCAAAAGCTAATGTAGTCACTATAGATGCCACAAAACTGGCGATAGAAATACTGGGCCGGCCTATTCCGAATACAATAATGGTGGGTGCTTTCTGCGGGATCACCGGTATAGTTTCCATGTCAGGTATCGAAAAGGCCATCCGTCATAAGTTTGAAGGGAAAGGCGACATTGTTGAGAAAAATATAAAGGCGGCTGAACAAGCTTATAACATGTTAAAGAAGAAGTAAATGGTACCGGAAATATCGTAAATTTAAGTTATTCGAAAGGAGAGTATTATGGCGTCGATAAGAGCAAAAAATATCCTGATTGGTAAACCCGGAACCAGCCTTGCCAATAAGACCGGTGGTTGGAGGATCTTTTATCCGGTCGTGGATAAAACCAAATGCGTTGCCTGCGGGATGTGTGTAATGTCCTGTCCTGAAGGCTGTATGAATACTTCCAAAGAAACAAAAACACAGATAGATCTGGACTATTGTAAGGGTTGCGGTATATGCGCCAAGGTTTGTCCTAAGACCGCGATCAGCATGCTGAAGGAGGAGAAATAAATGAAAAAAGTTACGGAAGGTTTAAAAGCGATAGCGGAAACGGTCGCGCTTTGCAGGCCGGAAGTCGTTGCCGCCTATCCGATTACTCCTCAGACACATATAGTAGAGGAGCTTTCGGTAATTATTGCAAACGGCAGATTAAAATGCGAGTTTATTAATGTAGAGTCAGAATTTGCGGCGGCATCTGTGGTACTTGGAGCTTCTGTTGCCGGAGTCAGAGCATATTCAACCACATCTTCCCAGGGGCTTTTATTAATGGCTGAGGTATTATTTAATATGGCCGGCATGAGACTCCCTGTAGTTATAACTGATGCGAATAGAGCGGTATCCGCGCCTATTAATATTTGGAATGACTGGCAGGATACTCTTACGGTAAGAGACGCGGGTATGATACATCTTTTTGCCGAGGACAATCAGGAAGCCTGCGATATGCATCTTCAGGCATTTAAGATCGCAGAAGATCATGAAGTAATGCTTCCGGTTATGGTCAATGTTGATGGATTTATTTTAACCCATGCGTTCGATCCTATTGACTACCCGGATCAGGCGGCGGTTGATAAATATCTTCCGAAGTATGTCCCTATGGAAAAACTTGATGTGAAAAATCCGCTTTCTTTTGGTTTGATGGGCGGTCCGGACAGATATTTGGAGACAAGATATGCTATGGCGGAAACAATGAAGTCTTGCGGCGCTGTAATAAGAAAAGCAGCTCAGGATTTCAATAAGATGTTCGGCCGTAATTACGGCGAACTCGTTGAAGAGTACAAAATGGATGACGCGGAGATTGTGCTGGTCTCCATGGGTTCAATAATCTCTTCCATGAAGGATGTTGCTGACGACTTGCGGGCAGCCGGAAAGAAAGTCGGTGTTTTAAAGATCCGCTGCTACAGACCGTTCCCGGTGGAAGATCTTATAAAGTCGCTCTGCGGAAAAAAGAAAGTTATAATTCTCGAAAAAGCAATTTCTCTGGGCGGGGTAGGTATACTCACCGCTGATATTAAAGCAGCCCTGTACGGGCAGAAAAATGTACCGGAAATTTCCGACTTTATCCTCGGACTTGGCGGAAGGGATATCAGGATATCCGATATTAAAGCTATCGTTGCAAAGGCTGAGAAGGCAAATGTTAAAGGCGAGTTCTACGGGCTGGACCCGAAACTTGTAGAGGAGATGGATAAATGAGTACAGTCAAAGTATTTAACGCCGGACACACCGCTTGCTCCGGTTGCGGTCTATCACTCGCAGCCAGACTTGTTATGGAAGCAGCCGGACCGAATGTTATAGTAACGAATTCTACCGGTTGTCTTGAAGTGTTTACTACTAGGTCTCCCCAGACGGCCTGGGGTGTACCTTGGGTGCATTCCTTATTTGAAAACTCCGGCGCTCTTGCAACCGGGATCGTTGCAGCGTTAAAGGCGCAGGGCAAGGAAAATGAAGCCCGCGTTATGGCGTTTGGAGGCGATGGGTCGACTGCGGATATAGGTTTTGGGATCATCTCCGGAATGTGGGAAAGAGGGGATGATGTTCTATATGTGTGCTTTGATAATGAAGCCTATATGAACACCGGAATTCAAAGATCAGGTCTTACCCCTTTCATGGGGGCAACTTCAACTTCACCTGCCGGAAGCGTAATAGGCGGAAATCAGAAGCAAAAGAAGAATATTCCGATGATTGCTGTGGCGCATAGTGTAAAATATGTGGCAACTGCTTCCGTGGGATATCAGAGGGATCTGCAGAATAAGATAAAAAAAGCTCTCGCGATCAAGGGTCCAAAGTATATTCAGATCTTAGTTACCTGCCCTCTTGGCTGGGGTTCGGATTCCGCGCTGACAATTCAGATGGGAAAACTTGCCGTAGAGACAGGGATATATCCTTTGTTTGAAGTGGAAGAAGGTAAGATCACGAACGTAATGAATGTTCCCAAGCCTAAACCTGTTGAAGAGTATTTAAAACTTCAGACAAGATTCAAACATATTATTAAAAAGCCTGAAGAAGTCGCAAAGGTTCAGGCCATTGCGGATGCAAATTTTAAGAAATACACCAAGGATCGCGTGCTCTGCTAGGCAAATTTTCAGCCTCAAATTAATTTGGTAGCGCCCTGGTCCGGTAAAACGGGCCGGGGCGTTTTTTTTAAAAAGTATAGGAAAGTATAAAAGAGATTTTACGAGAGCTGGTTAGGATTAAGTCCAGACTTTATCAGTGGAATCCAAAAGCTTTGTAATCTCATCGAAAGATCCGCCCAATATAACTGGCGGATGTGGAATCTTTTTCAAGGAGTATATGTCAAACGAAGATCTGCATGAACATAATGATCATGATCATCACGCGCACGGACATGTCCACTCCGGTATGGGAAAAAATCTCGGGATAGCTGCCGGTATTACCACATTCATTATGGTAGTGGAGATTATCGGAGGCATTCTTACTAATTCTTTAGCGCTTATCTCTGATGCCGGGCACATGCTTGTGGATGTTTTATCCTTAGTTCTGAGTCTTTTTGCGTATAATTATTCCAAAAAACCGGCTACCGAAAAAAATACTTTTGGTTTTTACCGTGTTGAAATACTTGTTGCGCTGCTTAACGGGATTTCTTTAGGAGTCCTGTCTGTTTTTATTCTGTATGAGTCCTGGCAGAGGTTATTTACAGTCCCGGAAATCAAAAGTTTGCCGGTGATTTATGTCGCAATAATTGGTCTTATCTCAAACGTTGTTTCCGGATTATTTTTAATGAAAGATTCGAAACATAATATTAATATCAGGGGAGCTTATCTGCATATAATCGGAGACGCGCTCTCTTCGGTCGGCGTTATAATCGCCGGTTTGCTGATGTTGTTTTTTGGCTGGTTCCTTGCCGATTCTTTAGTCTCAATAATAATTGCTTTAATGATTTTGAAAGGCGGCTGGGGCTTGGTTAAAGAATCTGTTTTAATTCTGCTTGAAGCTGTCCCTGAAGGCTTTGATATTTCTAAAATCGGAGAGGATATTAAAAACACGGCAGATGCCAGAGAAGTTCATCATGTACATGTGTGGACGCTCAGTTCAAAGATTCATGCTCTTTCGTGTCATGTGAAAATAAAGGATATGAAAATAACGGAATCTGAAGAGCTTGTAATAAATATTCAAGAAATGCTGAAAATAAAATATGATATTAAACATGTTACAATCCAATTTGAATGTGAAGACTGTGCTGAACCTCCGGATCATCTAAAAGAAGAATAATAGTAAAAAAAATAGAAGCGCAAAGTTAAATGTATCGTGACCTCCTGTTTCAACTCCCCCAAATGTTTGCAGAAATGTTTTAAAATCAAATTATAAATAATGAAAAAATCATTCATTGAGAAATTCATTGTCTTCCCCAATATCATGCCGGGCTAGATAGTTCATATTTAAACAATTATATGTTTATGAAAACCATTATAATGTAATGCTAATTAGGGCTCGGCAGACTTTTTCTGATAATGCTTTTTTCCTGCCATATGTGCTCATTTTATACCTAAAATATATTTTAAAAATACTATTGACAAATATACACTTTTGATATATAATTAAACAAGTAATTGAGAATGTAGTCTAAGTCCTTGTAGGACAAGGAGATAAATGGTGGCGGTTATTGTCTCAGTTTTTGGACTTTTAATCGGAAGTTTTCTTAATGTTTGTATTTATAGAATTCCAAAAAATCTCTCAATTATTTACCCCAATTCGCATTGTCCAAAATGCAAAAAAGAAATCAAATGGTATGATAATGTTCCCGTGTTTTCCTATTTGATACTTGGCGGACGATGCCGTTACTGTAAAATAAAAATTACTCCAAGGTACTTGATAGTCGAAGTTCTTACTGCTATACTGTTTTTGTCGGCATATTTAAAATTTGGATATAGCATAGAATTATTTTCTACTGTTATCCTGTTTTCGTTTCTTGTAGTCATTGGGTTGATAGATTTAAAAACACAATATATCTATGATGTAACTGTCGTTCCGCTTGCTATACTCGGATTGATATTTAGTTATTTCACTCTGGGACAGAGTCCGCTGCTTTCTCTGGTGGGTTTCCTTACGGGGGGCGCGATATTTTTAACGATAGCTTATGTCAGCCGTTTGGTGTACAAACAGGAAGGTATTGGGATGGGAGATGTTAAGTTAGCTGCTGCAATAGGGGCTTTTCTGGGCTGGCGAAGTACGGTTATGATGGTGATAGTCTCCGTTGTTTTCGGAGGGGTGATTAGCTTAACTTTGTTGCTTATGAAAAAAAAAGGGAGAAAAGACTATATTCCCTTCGGTCCTTTTCTGGTGCTGGGTACTGTTATTATGATTCTTGCCGGAGATAAACTATCCGGAATATTTAATCCGGGTTGGAATAACTAAAGGAATGTTATGTCATATGCGATAGGTTTAGACATAGGGAGTTACTCTGTAAAATTAAGCCTTCTGAAAGAAAGGGGAGGCAGGTTTACACTTGTTAATTTTGCAGTTGCTGATATAGGGGAAGAGCCCATTGATACTCTGGAACCGGCGCAGAAAAATTCATTAATACAGGCCGCAGTACAGAAGTTAGTTCTTGAGACAGGTTTTAAAACAAAGGATGTGTCAATTTCTCTTTCCGGAGATCAGATTATAGTCCGTTATATTAAATTGGCTTATATGACCAGGGAAGAATTGAAAGGTGTTATAAGATTTGAAGCGGAGCAATATATTCCTTTCTCGATTGATCAGGTGGTTCTTGATTTTCATATTTTGGGGGAAGTCACCGAAGAAGGGCAAAAGAAAGTTGAAGTACTGCTTGTTGCGATTAAAGAAGAAGTTGTTAACCAGTATATACATCTGCTTCAGGGAGCGGGTTTGAACATTGTACTTATCGACATAGATAGTATGGCGCTTCATAATTCTCTGGAAGTAAATTATGATAAGAAAGACGGCGAAACTGTGGCTATCATAAATATAGGAGCCAAGTATTCTAATCTTAATATAGTGGAAGATGGCGTAACCAGGTTTTCCCGGGACATACCTATCGGAGGCATTAGTCTGACTAATGATATTTCTAAAGAGTTTAACCTTGGTTTTGCTGAAGCTGAAAAATTAAAAAGAGAGCAGGGTGGAATAATAATTGAATCTGAGAATGTTGTTTTAACCAGAATTCCCAGCAAAGAAGACAAAAGGGTCAGAATTTATAGTTCCATCTCCACTACTCTGGGCAAATTAGTAATGGAAATACGCAGAGCTTTTGACTTCTACGAATCCTCTGCCAAGAAAAGATCCATAAGTAAGGTTTACATATGCGGGGGCAGTTCGAAGCTTCAGAATATTGATAAGTTTATATCCGAAAGGTTAAAAATACCTGTTGAGCCTCTTAATCCCTTTAATAAGATAGAAATTGCTGATGTTGCGGCTTTTGATGAGAAAGTTAAACAGTACGGTCCGTTTCTTCCTGTTTCGATCGGGCTGGCTGTCAGAAAAGTAAAGTAGGAAAAATGCTGATAGAAATTAATCTGTTACCGGAAAGTTACTACAAGGCGAAACGTCTAAAACAGATGATTGCGCTGGGGATACTTATTGTTATTGTAGTAGTGACAGGAATGGTCGGGTTATATCTGGTAACACTTGCACAGGTGCAGACTTTGAAATCTCAGATAAAAGAAGTGGAGAGTAAACAACAGGAGTTTACACAGACTCTGATTGAGATGGAAAATATCAAAAAGACAAATGCTTCTGTTAAAGAGTATCTTGATGTGATTAATGAATTAAAAGATAAACAGGTATACTGGTTATTGATTTTGGACAGTTTTAATAAGACAATTCCTAATAATATCTGGCTTAATTCACTTAGTAATAAGGTGGAGGCCGGCGGGGTTCGGACTTTTACAGCAACCGGAGTTGCTTTATATAAAGAATCGGTTGCTGACTTTGCGACAAATTTAAATGAGTCGACGGGTTTCTTCAGAAATGCTTTTGTTTCGAGTATGACAGAAGCGGTTGTAAACGGCAGAATTTCTAATAATTTTGTCTTATCATTTCAGGCGATAGAGGATGCTAAAATAAGGCCGCCAAAGCAAATGGTTGTCCAGGATGTTTCAAAGACTGGAGTGTACGGGAATAACTATATTAATAAGGAACATAATTGCAGTCTTTTTGTCCCGGATGGATGGAGAATAGGGGATTCTATAGCTTCTTCTAATGTTTTGGCTGTAATAGTAAAAGAAAAACGTGATATTAAATCTAAGTATACACCTATGGTGACCTTGGCGGTAGAAAAGTTGTCAAAGCCAAATATAACATCAAAGGAATTTCAGGAAGCAAATGAGGTCAAATTTTCTAAGTGGCAGGGCTATAAAAAGATAAGTGAAAAAGAGTTTACAATTAACGGAGAAAAGGTTTACGACCTGGGGTTTAGATGGCTGACTAAGTCAAAAAGCGAGAAAAATAAAACTGTTACCCTGGAACAGCGTCAGATATTTTGCGTGAAAGGCGGTAAAGGTTTTATAATTACTTGTTCGGACTCGGAAGAAGGTTTTAGAAACAGCAAGGAAGAATTTGGAATTATTTTTAACAGTCTGAGGGTTCAGTAAAAAAGAGGAGCAAAGAGTGTCAAAGGATCAGATACAAAAATATGCTTTAATTGTTATAGTCGCAGGTGCTGCGATTTATGGATATGTTTTTGAATTGTACCTCCCGACATTGAAGAGTGTCGGTGTTTTAGGTGTCGAACTACAAAGCAAAAAAGACAGTTACGAAGAAGCAAAGAAAAAGTTTGCAGACTATGAGAAATTGAAAAAAGATGCAAAAAATGCGGAATTGGAATTATTCTTTACCATGCGCAGGCTTCCAAATACCGAGAATCAATCGGAATGTATTAAAGAAATAAGCAGGGCTGCTGCTGAATATAATATTACCGTTCAATCTTTTACTCCCGGAAAAAGCGCTCCCGGGAAAAGTTTTTACAATGAAGTTGCGATAGTGCTGAGTCTTGTGGGGGATTATAATGATTTTGGAAAATTCATAACCAGGCTGGGTTATTCTGTCCGTCTATTGAATTGTTTTGATGTCCAATTTTCTGTAGCAGGGGCTGGAGGAGGTGCTTCACCTGCTAAAGGATCTGTTAACATGGTTGTAAATCTTAAAACCTTTGTTTCTACTCAAAGTAATACCGGTCAGGCCCGCTATTCTAAAAAAGAAGATACTGAAGAGAGAGCAATTTATCCGCTTTACAGATATTCGGGTGTTATCCGGGATCCTTTTGTTTCTATTGTGCTGGAAGAATCAAAAGCTCTTGCTGAGAATATTAATATAATGGGTCTGAGATTGACTCAGGTTCTGGCTTTAACCGGGAAAAATCCGACTTTTGTCTTTGAAGATAGTACCCGTAATTCGTTCATGCTGAAAGATAGGAAATTTTATACAAAGGATAATCTTTTTATTCAGGGTATAGAGGGCAGGGTTGAAGGCGATAAGGTAAAGCTTATGTATACTGTGGAAAATATTATCGGACAAAAAGAAAAATATTTTGATATTCTGAAGTAAGAGTAGCGAAAAGCTACAATCAAAGGAGCATAATATTGTGAATAAAATAGCCGTTCTTATCTCAGTCTTTTTATGTGTTTTTTCCTTCTCTCAGGATGGAAAAAGTAATTTTGCTTTAATCGGTGAGGTTGGAATTGATGCTTTACCTGATACGGCTGTACTAACGATTCCTATAAAAGAAGGCAGTGAGCTCCTGAAGGATGCCAAGATTAATCTGGAGCCGATTATTAACTCAAAGAATGCGGACAAGTATCAGTTGATTATGGATATAATGCCTGCCTCGCTTTCCGTTGATGCTTCAGAAAAACCTGTCAGATCGTCAATTGTGACTTCTTATAAGGTATCTCAATATGCGGCCCAGCCGCAAAAGATTTGCAGGGTAGTTGTTACACTGAGTGATAAATGTGATTTTCAAAAAGAGATTGATTCTACAAAAATTGTGGTGACTCTGGTAAAAAGTAAAGAGACCATGCCCTCTGAAAGTAAAGTTCCTGTGAAATCTGTTTCGAATGAAGAATCAACGAAAAAACTTGGGGAGCAGGTGGTTCTTTCGGAAGAAGTCGAAAAGACGGATCAGTTTGCTTTGCAAAAAGGTACCATGAAAAAGGGAGATATGGATCAGATTGTCCCTTATGTTTCTCTCACAAATGCCGACCTTACAACTTTTTTAAACACCATTGCTTCCGAGGCGGGGTTTAACCTGGTTACTAGCAGAAGTGTTTCGGGTAGTATTCCGTCTATTCAGCTTAAAGGTGTCAGTTTGAAAAAAATACTGGATTTAGTCCTGAAACAAAATGGTTTTGCGTATAAAACTGAAGGTAATATTATTCGTGTTGCTACTCCGGCAGAACTAAAAGCGGAAGAAGAAAATGCTATTATTGAAACAAGATATTTTTCTATTAATTTTGCAAAGGCTGCAGATCTCCAGCTTGCAATATTCCCTTTTTTAAGCGGAATCGGAAGAATTCAATCTGACATAAGAACAAACACTTTAATTATTACGGATATCACCACTAAAATGGAGACTTTTGCTAATTTAATTGAAAGCCTGGATACCAAGACTGCACAGGTAAACATAGAAGCAAAATTGGTTGATTTGAAAGTAGAAAGTGAAGATAAACTTGGAATAAGGTGGGATATAGAAACGGGAGGTACTACAGGTGTGGGCAGCGGTTTAATGACGGATCTTTACCCTGGGACTGCAAATACTACTCAATTGAAAGCAAGTATTGCTCCGCCAAACACGGGTGCTGCGAAATCGGCTCAGTTTCAATTTGGAATTGCCGGAAATACTTCTTTCTGGATTGCTCTTGACGCTTTAGTAAGAAACAATGATGCTAATTTAATTGCAAATCCGAGAATAACCACTGTTGACAATAAGACGGCTACGATAAATATTACACAAGCCTACACATATATAAGCGGTTTTAATGCCCAAACAGGTGCTGCAACTTATGGCGCTGTTGATGCGGGTGTGACGCTTGAAGTAACTCCTCAAATTAACAGGAATGACTATGTAACCCTGCAGGTAAAGCCAAATGTGAGTTCAATTGTTTCCGTCGGACCGCCGCCTATAGTAGATTCCAGAACGGCAAATACGCAGGTACTGATAAAAGACGGTGATACGTTTGTAATAGGCGGACTGATCAGAGAGGATGAAATTGTAACTATTCATAAAGTTCCGGTTCTTGGGGACATTCCCCTGATAGGTTCTATTCTTTTTCAGAACAAGACAGTCGCAAAAACAAAGAGGGATTTGGTAGTCTTTATGACTCCGCATATAATCAGATAGAATTCTTATTAAAATACTATATTATGCGGGTCCTTTGAGACCCGCATAATTATTTGGAGTGAAAATGATAAGGTTTTTAACAGCCGGTGAATCTCACGGAAAAGCGTTGGTTGCTGTAATTGACGGTCTTCCTTCCGGGCTCTTACTTTCGACCTTGGACATCAATCCTGAGCTTAAAAGGCGTCAGGAAGGATATGGCAGGGGCAAAAGGATGTCTATAGAGAACGATGCCGTGGAAATTGTAAGCGGTGTCAGAAACGGAAAAACCATTGGCTCTCCGGTAACTTTATTAATAGCTAATAGTGATTTTAAAAATTGGGGAAATAAGGTTATTTGCCCAGTTACAATGCCCCGCCCCGGACACGCTGATCTTTCAGGGTCTTTAAAATACGGACTTTCTGATATAAGAGATGTTCTTGAACGTGCGAGTGCAAGAGAGACCGCTGCAAGAGTAGCTGCCGGCGCCGTCTGTAAAAAGTTTCTTAAGGAATTTGGCGTGGATATTTTTGGTTATGTAACAGAAATTGCCGGTATTATGGCAAAACCTTCCGATATAAAATATAAATCTGTTGTTGAAGCGTCACCTTTACGAACTTCTGATAAAAAAGCGGAGAAGGCAATGATAGCAGTTATCGAAAAAGCGAAAAAGAACGGAGATTCTGTCGGCGGTGTATTTGAAATAATAGCTAAAAAGGTCCCTGCCGGAGTCGGTTCTTATACGCAGTGGGATAAAAAACTGGATGCAAGGCTTGCAGGAGGACTTATGAGCCTGCAGGCAATCAAAGGAGTAGAAATTGGTCTTGGTTTTAAAGCAGCGAAGCAGAAGGGGTCAAAGGTTCATGATGAAATATATTTCGGTAAAGGTTCTTACTATAGAAAATCTAATAACTGCGGAGGCATTGAAGGAGGAATGAGTAATGGGTCTGATATTTTAGTCAGAGCCGCTATGAAACCTATTGCAACACTATATAAACCTTTAAATAGTATTGATATAATTACTAAAAAGAAAGTTAAAGCCACTGTGGAACGTTCTGATACCTGTGCAGTTCCTGCTGCATGTGTGGTCGGAGAATCTATTGTCGCGTATGAAATAGCAAATTGTTTTATTGAAAAATTCGGAGGGGATACCCTTATGGATATTAAAGCCTCTTTAAAGGCCTATTTAAAGAGGATAAAAGTTCTTTGAACAAGTTAATGAAATATTTGAAAAGGAACATAGTTTTAATTGGTTTTATGGGGACGGGAAAAACCTCTTCCGGCAGGTTAATTGCCCTGAAAATGAAAAGAAAGTTTGTTGATACTGATGAGCTTATTGAAGCTGAAGCAGGGCTTTCTATTAAAGAAATATTTAAGAAAAGAGGCGAAAAGTATTTCAGAAAACTTGAGAAAAATATTATTAGAAGAGTTTCAAATAAAAGAACTATAGTTATCTCGACCGGGGGCGGAGCTGTAAAAAACATCTTAAATATGAAACGCCTGAAAAAAAATGGGTTTGTGATTGCTCTGGTTTCTAATGAGAAAAGTATATTAAAGAGGGTTGAGTCTCAAAAGGATAAAAGGCCTCTACTAAAGACAGGAAGCCGCTCCGAAAGTTTAAAGAATTTAAAAGCTTTGCTTTCTGTCAGATTGCCGCTTTACGAAGCTGTTGCAGACTTGGTTTTAGACACTTCGAGCTTGACTCCGGGACAGACTGCTAAAAAGATCTTATGCGAATTAAAGAAAGAATAAGTAAGTATATAATTTACCCGGTTCTGCTGGCAGGAGTTACACTGATCTTTTTTTTTGATACCTTATTTCTGGGTAACTCGTTCTCTTACAGAGATATTTACAGGTATTTTTATCCGTACAAGAAGTTTGCCTCCGAATGGCTGCGGTCGGGCGTTTTTCCGCACTGGAACTCGCTGAATTCCTGCGGAACTCCGTTTTTCGCCGGACTGCAGTCGCAGGTGGCATATCCTTTAAGTATCTTTCACTATATATTACCGTTTAACTTTGGTTTTAATCTCTTCATTGCGGTACATTTATTTCTTGCCGGTTTATTTGTTTACTTTCTTTGCCTTGACTTCCGGTTTAAAAAATACTCTGCGTTCTTTGCTGGGGTAATATTTGCATTTTCCGGATACATGGTTTCCTCAGTTGAGATGCTTACGACGCTTTCTTCCGTTATCTGGGTGCCTTTAATTCTTTTGGTCTTTAAAAAAGCTTTGGAGAAAAAAGGTTTAAAAGAAAGATTGCTGTGTACGGTTGTTACAGGGGCTCTTTTAACGGTTCAGTTTCTGGGAGGGGAGCCGACAATAGTATATGTTACCCTGGGGATGCTGGCAATGTTTTCCCTGTTATTTCTTGAAAAAAAGCCGGTGTTCGTATATTTTGGTACTTTGTTTCTCGCCTTCCTATTTTCCTCTTTTCAGCTGCTGCCGTTCCTGGAGTTTTTGAGAAATTCCGACAGGTATAATCAACCTGAAGCAGTTACGCGTATCTTGAACAGTCTCTGGTCATTTCCGCCTGAAGGTATTCTTTCATTATTTATACCGTCATTTTTTAAAGAGGGTTCTGTTTTTGAGTTTCTTTCCGGAGAAAAGAGTCAAATATGGTTAAAAAGCGCTTTTATCGGTTTACTTCCTTCGGTTTTAGCAATTTCCTCTGTATTTTATGGCATGAATAATAAATTGAATTCCATTCGCCGAAACTCCGGACGTAAGTCCGCAGAGGTTCATATCATGAAAGAAAAAAATGAGAATAAAAAATATCTGTTATTTTTTGTCCTGATCGGCTTTATATCCCTGTTCTTAGCCGTAGGGCGCTATAACATATTCTACGAACAAATGTATTCGTTTCTGCCAGGGTATAAGCAGGTACGGTTCCCGGTAAAATATATTTTCCCCGTATTTTTAAGTATTGCCTTCCTGTCCGGCTATACTTTGGAGAAAATATTTGAAACCGGGAAGCAGCAAAAATACCGTTTGTCAAAAATTGTTATCTTCTCGGGGTCTAGCCTTGTAGTTCTTAGTAGTTTAATATATATTTTTAACAGACAAATATTTTCTTTGCTTGTCAGGTTGATTAATCCTGCTGTTTCGTATTCTTCTTTATATTATGCGTATCAGAATCATAAGGAGATAACCGGGTTTGTTCTACAATCAAGCGGAATTCTTTTTTTTGCGGCTCTGGTGTTAAGTGCTTTTCTTATGGGGAAACTAAAAAAAAGATTTGCAGCAGTAACTATTATTTTCATAGTTCTGGTTGAACTTTTTATCTGTAATGAACCCATAAATCAGCGGATTAATTCCGGGTTCTTCAAGGAAAGTACCGGGCTTGAGTTGTTTTTAAAAGAAAATCAGGGTGCGGAACGAACCTTTCTTCTTAGAAGCAAGAATAAAGAGGCTTGGCTTCAGGGAGAGACATTTTATGACGCGATGTATTATGCTAAGAACAGGTTATACGTAAATCAAAATATGCTTTTAGGTATTAGAGTTGTCTCGGGGTATGATTCAATATTAGTCAGGGAACAGTATGAATTTTTAGAATATATAGAAAAAAACAGAAAACGGCGGTATCTGAATATTCTTTCCGCGAAATATATAGTAACTGAAGAGGAATTGGACAAAAAAGTTTTTCCGTTAATATATTCTTTTGACGGAGTAAGTGTTTATGAGAATAAAGATTCCCTGCCAAGGTGCTTTGTTGCGAAAAATATTAAATGTTTTGACGAAATCCGGGCAAAAGAATACATAATAAATAATAATTTTGACCCGAAGAAGGAAACGATTATTTACAGTACGTCTGCAATAGGTGTTTCTGAGGGAAGGACGGGAAAGGTTGAAATTATAGAGGAGACACCTAATACCGTCAAAATAAATGCTTTATTGCCGGAAAAAAGCTTTGTGGTCTTAAATGATACATATTACCCGGGATGGGAAGTGTTTGTAGATAAGAAAAAAGAAAAGATTTACAGGGTTAACGGAATATTCAGAGGTCTTGTTTGTCCTCAGGGAAAACATGAGATATTTTTCAAATATAATCCAAAAGCTTTTAAAATAGGGCTGATTGTTTCTTTTATCAGTGTTTTGACTATTATTTGCATTTTGTTTGTGCTATATTTTAAGAAACCGGCTAAAAAAGGAATAATCTATGGAAGAGCAATTAGCAAAACAAATAGAAGAAGTAAAAAATAGACTGATTAAAGAACCGGAAAGTCAGGTGTTTCTGGAGTTGAGTGAGCTTTATTATAAAGCCGGTCTGAAAGATGAGGCTCTTTCTCTTGTGTTGTCAGGATTGGAAAAAAATCAGAGTTACATTTCTGCCAGGATATTTGCAGCAAAACTTCTTCTTGAGATGAACAGGACAAAGGATGCAAAGTTGGAACTTGAGAAAGTAATTATAGTGGATCCCTTGAACTTGACTGCGAATACTATGCTGGAAACTTTGTATAGATATGAAGGAAACAGTGTTGCTGCTGATAGAGTAAAAGAGAGTATAAGTCAGATGACGTCTAAAGAAGAAAAGAAAGGGAATATGGAAACTTCTACTGTTGCCGAGATTTACGTAACACAGGGGCTTGTGGATGATGCTATCAACATATATGAGCGCATAGCGTTAAATAACCCGCTTGACGTAAAAATTAACAATAGACTAAAAGAGCTCAGAAAAAAGAAGGAAGAACAATATCAGGAATTTCTAAAGAAGAGACAGAAAATAATTAAAACCATCCAAAAACTGCAAGAGGGACTTAAAGAAATGCAGGAGGCCCTTCAGAATCTGGAGAAAGACCTTTGAAATTACGGATAACTGTCTTATATCCGGTTTTGTTGATTCTGCTCTGCGTATTTTTCTGGAGTGAACTTGTCTTTTTGAATAAAATACCGTTTTTCCGTGATATTATTCTGCAATTTTACCCCTGGCAGATCTTTGCTGATAATTCTGTCAGTTCAGGCGTTGTTCCTCTTTGGAATAATTTTTCAGGCTGCGGCTCTCCGTTTATAGCTAACCTGCAATCGGCAGTATTTTATCCGTTAAAACTTATATTCTATTTAATGCCTCTTGTAGCTGCGGTTAAATTATATGTAGTCAGCCATTTTGTTTTAGCGGCTATATTTATGTTCTACCTCGCAAAGGATTTTAAAATAAGCGGCAAAGCAGCGTTTTTTTCCGCACTGGTTTTCACTTTTAACGGTTACATGGTAAGCCGGGTAGAGTTTTTCAGCGTCATGTCTTCTTCTGTCTGGATTCCCCTGATAATATTATTATTAAAGCGGCTTATTGAAACCGGTAAGTTTAAGTATTTTGCGCTTTCCTCTCTGGCTGTTTCCATGCCTGTGTTTGCGGGTAGTGTTCAGATATATTTTTATAATTTCTTAATAGCTCTGGCCTTTGTAATCTGGTATTCCTGGCCGGGAAAAAAAGAGTGGTGGAGAAATACCGGTATTTATATTGCTGTAACAGCAATGTCTCTTTTGCTTTCGTCCATACAGTTACTGCCTTTCCTTGAATTTGTTATGAATTCAGTCAGGCAATCCGGTATGCCATATTCTTTTGCTTCCAACTGGTCATTGTACCCGGCTAAACTAATAAACTTTTTAACCCCGTTTATCTGGGGAAATCCTTCGATATCCGCTTATTACGGTACTGATCAATTTTGGGTGAGCTGTTTTTATTGCGGAATACTGTCAGTTCTTTTAATTATTATGTATTATACCGCAAAGTTCTCGGGAAAATTAAAAAAAACCGGAGAAAGTGCGCTGATCGGTTATTTTTCTCTGATACTAATATTCTTTCTTCTACTCTCTCTCGGAAAATATGGAATAATTCATAGAGCATTGTATGAAATTCTTCTGCCCTTTAGAATGATAAGGTATCCTGGTGTGGCGATCTATGGTGTTGTGTTTTGTCTTGCGCTGATTAGCGGGCTAATAATGGACAAACTGCCTTTGTTTATAGTAAAGAAAGGTTTATTTAAAAAAATAACACTGTATTTTTTCGTATTAGTCTTTACTCTAGTTTCTGTGTATGTGTATTTTAATTATTTTAAAAAGAATGTTGACCCCGCGCGCCTTCAGGTTGCAAATTCCTCCCTGTTTGTCGGTATAGTTATGATAGTGGCAATTACTTTTATTTTATATTTGTTTGTAAACAAGAGGTTGTCTAAAACGGCTCTGTTGACAGTATTATCTATTCTTCTGTACTTTGATCTATTCGTAAATTCCGGAGGGATTCTGCCTTTGTTACCTCCTGATCCGATACTGGCTCAACCAAAAACAGTTGAATATTTAAAAGCTGACAGTTCGAATTATCGCGTGGACATGGCTCAAAATGCGATGATTACGTATAGGCTTAATTATCAGGATGACAGACGATATGTTAATGGCTATCCCTATAAGAACTATATTAGAGATATAAAAGAAATACTGCACGAAAATTCAGGGATAATGTACGGTATTGAATCTTCCGAAATTTATGACCCTATGAGGATAACAAGGCAGGATAAATATTTTGGCTGTCTGATGGGGCAAAAAACTGCAAGGGAAACTCCGCTTTTGGACCTTGCTAATATTAAATATTTGCTTTCCAATCAGGAAATACCTGAAAAAGGTTTTATAAAAAGAGCCGAAATTGACGGTATTAAAATATTTGAAAATCAAAATGTACTCCCGAGAGCGTTTGTAGTCTATAATACCGAAAATGCGGCAGGCTCTAACGAGGCTTTTCTTAAACTCTCTAAAAAAGAGTTTTTGCCCGCTGAAACGGCGGTAATAGAGGGGGAACAAACGGAATTTATAAGGAATAAGGGGCAAAAGAGTACCTCTGCAAATGCCGTCTATTTATCGGCAAATAAAGTAAGGATTAGCTTTAATGCAGTTATTCCCGGAGCTCTGGTCTTACTCGATTCGTATTATCCCGGGTGGGAAGTGTATACAGACGGAATTCCCGGTAAAATATTAAGAACAAATTATTTATTTAGGGGGGTATTAGTGCCGGCAGGAATACACACCGTCGAATTTATATATCGACCGGTTTCTTTTAGAGCAGGAGTTGCTGTTTCTCTCTCAACTTTTGCTTTTCTTCTTCTGGCCTCCATATGGTTGTGGGCGAAAAATATTTATCGGTAATAATTCCTGCTTTTAATGAGGAAAAGAGAATCTCACGTTCGGTAAGCCTTCTAAAGGACTATCTGAACACTCTTGATATTTATTATGAAATAATTGTAGTGGATGACGGGAGCCTTGACGCTACTTCAAAGATAGTTAAACAACTTTCACTTATGGATCCTGTTATCAGACTGGTAAGAAATGAAAAAAACACAGGCAAGGGGTTTGCCGTGAAACACGGGATGGAAGAGGCCTATGGTAAGTACAGGATATTTACTGATGCAGACCTTTCAACACCTGCGGAAGAAATTGGAAAAGCAATAGAGTTCTTAAAATCAGGTTTTGACGTGGTTATCGGTTCAAGGCGGGTAAAGGGTTCTGATATTAGATCCCCTCAGCCTCCGGTAAGAAAAATATTCAGCGCTGCTTTTCACTTTGTAAGACGAATGCTTTTACTTCCGGAGATAAAAGACACCCAGTGCGGCTTTAAAGGCTTTACCGCAGCTGCCGCAAAAGAAATCTTCAGTCGTCTTACTATATTCGGTTTTGTCTTTGATGTAGAAGTGCTTGTAATAGCCAAAGCCTTGGACCTGAAAATAAAAGAAATGCCCGTCACCTGGACAGATGACACAAGAAGCAAACTTACCCCGACGAAACACCTTAGGGCCGTAGCGGAAGAGTTGTTGACGGTCAGGCGTAATTTTAAAGAAGGAAAATACCATAAAAGCAATGAATAAGATCTATCCTCCATAAAGACTGGCGGACGACAATATCGATTAAATTATGGTTAGTCGAATTTTAATCACTAAACGTAAGGAAGATTATAATAAAGTACAGCGATTTTGTTTGAAATTTAGTTATTAAGTATTTTGTTGTTTGTTTAGGATTTAGTGCTTAGACCTTAGTCATTGCTCTTAAAAGGGGTTTTATGAACATAGGAATTCATGCAGGAATAAGCGGCGGGTTGGTTAACGCGGCTCACGAGGCAGAAAGAAAAGGGTGTACGACTTTTCAGATTTTTACTAAAAGCCCACAGCAATGGGCAGTGTCTGATTTAGTCCAGGCGAGTGTTGATCTTTTTAAAGAAGCTGTTAAAAAGTATAAAATCTCTCCTGTTGTCGTTCATACAAGCTACCTGCTTAACCTTGCCTCGCTCAGTGAAGAGTTGTATAAAAAATCCATAGATTCCTTTGCCACGGAGATTAGAAGAGCTGAAGCTATAGGCGCTGATTATATTACTGCTCACATAGGAAGCTGCGGGGAGTGCGTTAAACAAGAAGCTCTTAAAAGGATCCTGGAAGGCATACAGGAAGCTGTTACTCTTTCGAAAAAAGAAAAAATTAATATTCTTTTCGAAAATTCAGCAAAAATAAAATCTCCCGGAGGCGAATTTAAAGATCTGGCTTTTCTGGTAAAACAACTGGGAAAAAGATACGGAATTACCCTGGACACCTGTCATGCCTTTGCCGCCGGTTATGATTTTAGAGAGCAAAAGCTCCTGAACTCTTGTATAAATGAGGTTGAGAAGATAGCCGGATCGGGTAAGATAAAAGTGGTGCATTTAAATGACTCAAAAGGCGACCTGGGGAGCGGATTAGACAGGCATGAGCATCTAGGAAAAGGATTGTTAGGAAAAGAAGGCCTGAGAAATGTTGTAAATCATCCTTCCCTCAAAAATCAAGCTTTTATACTTGAAACCCCCAAAGAACCTGAAGGTTCCGATGCCGAAAACATGGGATATGCAAAAAAACTAAGTATTAAATAAATATGCAGTTGTATTTGTTTTAATCAGCGAAATCGAACCCAAATTCTATGAAGCCCAAATAGTTCAGTATAAATACTTTGTAAAACCGCGTTTTGGATTACGATATCAGAATTTGGGTGGATTTTAAATGGTTTTATCTGATATAATTACACTAATATGATGAAAAAATATTCTTACATAACTCTTGCCACGGCTTGCTTTTTAACGCTTATCTCTTGTGGTAAGAAAGCGGATAAGGGCGCAGCTATTGCTTATGTTAATAATGAGCCGGTATTTCAATCTGAGCTTATTTTTCTTGAAAGATATACACGTTTTGAATACAGCTACCTTGGCTCTCAAGTACATGGCACCATGGATTTGTTAAACAAAATTGTAGAGAAAAAGATAATACTTCAAGAAGCTAAAAAAACAGGTATAAAGATTTCCGAAAAAGAACTTGATAACTACCTAAAGAAGATTAGTGAAAGTTTTTTCACCGATAAATTTAAGGAATCCTTAAAAGAGCGTTTGATTGAATATACGGATTGGAAGAAATATATGTCTGACCAGGCTCTGGTGGAAAAAACTGTTGAGGCTCAGCTGGCGGACTTAAAAATCGAACCCGGCGAGGTAAAAAAGTATTATTACGGACATATTCAGGAGTTTTCTCATGACGAACAGGTGCGAGCTTATCAAATTCTGGTTAAGACCAAGTCTGAGATCCAGGAAGTTAAAAAACGCCTTGAAGGCGGGGAAGATTTTGAGAAGGTTGCAAAATTGAAATCTATGAGTCCGGAAAGTGAAAAAGGCGGGGATTTAGGCTATTTTTCCAGAGAACAGATGCCGCCGGAAATAAGTGAAGCAGTATTTAAACTTTCATCAGGGAAAATGAGCGAGCCGGTTCAGACAAATTATGGTTATCATATATTTAAAGTTGCGGATAAGAGAAAACGCGGTTCGGCTTTAATTTCTGAAGTTGAAACGGAAATCATAGAAAAGATAAAAGCAGAAAAAAAAGAAGTATTCTTTAAAAATTGGATAAAAGAACTTGCAAAGAATTCGGATGTCAAATTAAGCAAGGATCTTTCCGGGGGACTGAAATGAAGAAATTAATAGTAACGCTGGGAGTTTTATTTACAGTTGCAGTTATGCAGGCTGCGCCTGAAGTAATTGACAGAGTCTTGGCTTCTGTAAACGGGGAGATGATAGCTTTATCTGAATTCAATGAGATATTTGTGCCTTATGCAATGCAGGCTGCAAATTCCGTACCTCCCGAGCAGATAAAGCAGGCGAAGAAAGAGATATTTTCCAAACTTTTGGAGAATAAACTGCTTGTACAGGAAGCGGTTAATAAAAATATTGATGTGGGAAAAAGAGAACTTGAAAATACGATTGAAAATGCAAAAAAAAATGCAGGCGGCTCTGAGATATTTATTGCTCAATTAAAAAAAGAAGGTTTAACCGAGGAAGATTTCAGGGAAAAAGTAAAAGAATCCCTGATGGCGCAGCGCCTGGTTAATGATTATGTGCGCCGTGATCTTAAAATTAATGTACAGGATTATCAGGATTATTATCAGAAAAATATTGAAAAATTCAGATATCCTGACAAAGTTAAGCTGTTTCATATCTTTGTGAAAAGCGGGACTGAGGCGAAAACTAAAGCTGAAAGCATTATAAAAGAAATAAAAGCGGGTTTGGATTTCTCTGAAGCCGCAAAGAAATATTCCGAGGATCCCTCGGCAAAAGATAATGGCGGCGAGTTGGGAATGGTAAGTCCCGGTGAAATGCCGGTTTTAGGTACGGCTCCCTTTTCTCTTAAAGACGGAGAAATAAGTGCCCCGGTTCAGACCTCCATGGGTTTTTATATATTAAAAGTAACAGAAAGAATTCCGGGAAAACAACTGGTGCTTTCGGATGAGATAGAAGAGAATGGAAAGAAAACCTACGTAAGAGAAATTGCGCAGCAGAGGGTAATGGAAGAAAAGTTTAAAGAAAAGTATGATCAATATCTTGATAATTTAAAAAAGAAAGCAGTAATCAGTATTAAAATAGACGAATTTAGATAGAAACAGGTTCTGGGCTCTTGGTACTGGGAATAACGAGTAAATTACTAAGAATAAAGCACTAAATTTAAAACAATAACTAAGGTTAAAGCACTAAATTCTAGTGTGCCAAGGGAAGCGTATTTGTTTAAGCTGGTGAAAGTCCAGTGCAGGCAAAGGTAAAGCCGACCAGCCTGTAATCAAACCTTGCATTTAGCAAGGTAACGAGCTAGATGAAGCCA
>Ga0208373_1002304_pt1 | contig 21699 bp, 18 predicted proteins | sample RifOxyC2_FD_184036 | JGI IMG/M metagenome (GOLD analysis project Ga0208373, IMG submission 184036) | Soil microbial communities from Rifle, Colorado - Rifle Oxygen_injection C2 (SPAdes) | ecosystem: Environmental > Terrestrial > Deep subsurface > Rock core/Sediment | place: Rifle, Colorado... | reverse complement strand
ACCATGAGCGGCGGGCAGCAGCGGATGCTGGCGATCGGCCGCGCCCTGATGGCAGACCCGCAGCTTCTCATCCTCGATGAACCATCGGGGGGGCTTCAGCCCAGCATTGTTTCAGAACTATTTGAACGACTCCAGGAGATCAAGGGGAGGGTCGCCATCCTCGTGGCCGAGCAGAATGTAAGGCAGTGTCTCAAGGCGATAGACAGAGGATATGTGATCGAAAACGGCCGAGTCGTGATGGAAGACAACACCGAACAGCTAAGAAGCAACGACCACATCCGGAAATCATACCTGGGAATTTGAGTTTTCAACTGCATCCCCGCAGAGGGACTGCCGCCGGAATAAACGAAAGGAGAAGCGATATGAGTGAACCAGTCATGATTGCCGGCCGAGGCGACGGGGTTAAAATTCAATTGGCCCAGTGGGGCCAAAACGGGAAAGCGGTCCTGTGCATTCACGGGATCACGGCCAACTGCCGGTGCTGGGATGTGGTCGCCTCTTCGCTGGAAAAAGGGGTTCGCGTCTTGGCGATGGATCTGCGGGGCAGAGGGCGCTCCGACAAGCCGGCCTCGGGTTACTCCGTCGATCAGCACTGCCGGGACATCGTGGCCCTTTTGGACGATCTCGGCCTGAAGCGTCCGGTGATCATGGGGCATTCGCTGGGGGCCTTCATCGCTCTCGCCTTTGCCGCCAACTACCCGGAGAGGGTTGAGAGCGCCATCCTCGTGGACGGCGGGGGAGACCTGTCAGCGGAACAGATGGCCAAGGTCTTTTCCGGGATCAAACCGGCGCTGGAGAGGCTGGGGAAGGTCTTTCCCTCGGCGGATGCCTATATCGACCTCATGAAGCAGGCCCCGTATCTTCAGCCGTGGTCGCCTGCCCTGGAGGCCTATTGCCGTTACGAGCTTACCGAGGTTGAGGGCGGCGTAAAGGCTAACATCGATCCGCTTCACATTCAGGAAGAGGCGATAAATTTGGGGAAGATGAAGGCGGCCTCCCTTTACGGGAAAATAAACGGCAAGGTGCTGATCCTGAGGGCGACGGAGGGGCTTCTGGCCGCAGACGACATCCTCCTGCCGGAGCCGGTTGTGGAGGGAATGATTCAGGAGATCCCCAACGCACAGCGGGTGGATATCCAGGGGACTAACCATTACGGCATTCTCTTTCGGCCCAGCCCTCTTCGTGACGAGGCGATAAGGAGCTTCCTGCAGGGATAGCGACTATCATTTTCTTTGACGGCGGGATGGTGTTGACGTACTGATGAAGGCAACAGAGAATAAACCTTCATACCCGGCACGGACACAACGAGTGATGAAAATGCTGATTCATAATCAACTGGGATAACCAATAGTTGCATGCATTTTTATATAAAAGTTTAATTTTGTTTGCATTTCTATTGGCATTTTTTATATAAGGTACGTCCACACGATCATAAGGAGGCTTACATGAACGATTCCAGAATCTTTCAGATGCCATCTGTTGTCCATTTTGGAAGCGGCGCCGCCGCACAGGCTGGGCCGGAGGCAGAACATCTTGGATTAAAGAGGGTCTTGCTGGTCACCGACGAGATTCTGCTTCAGACCGGCGCCGTAACCCCGATAACAGACTCCCTGTCCAAATCCCGTGTCGAGGCCATTATTTTTAACAAGGTCGCCAGCGAACCGGTGCTCGCGTTTGTCGAAGAAGGGCTGAAAATCCTGCGCCAGAAGAAATGTGACGGGATCATCGCGGTAGGCGGCGGCAGCCCCATTGATACGGCTAAGGCCATTGCCGTGATGGCCACAAACCCGGGAAAAATCGAAGATTACATGGGCATCGGAAAAATAAAAAACCTTGGGCTGCCGCTGATCGCCGTGCCGACCACCGCGGGTACCGGTAGCGAGATGACGATTTTTACGATCATTACCGACACGAAACGAGACGTGAAGATGCTTATCGGCAGCCCCCATATCATGCCCCGGATCGCCCTGGTTGATCCATTGATGACGCTCGGCATGCCCCGCGGTCTTACCGCGGCTACGGGACTCGACGCGCTGACCCACGCAATAGAGGCTTATGTTTCTCTCAAGGCCCAGCCCCTGAGCGATGTTATGGCGCTTTCGGCGATAGAGCGCATTTTCAGCAACCTTCCCCAGGCATGGGCGAATCCGAACAACATCGAAGCCAGGACGCAGACGCTCCTGGGGGCAATGCAGGCAGGGATCGCCTTCAGCAACGCTTCAGTTGCCCTTGTGCATGGAATGTCCCGGCCGCTCGGCGCCTATTTTCACATCCCCCACGGTTTGAGCAACGCCACGCTGCTGGGCGTGGTGATGGAATTCAGCATAATGGGGAACCCCCTCCGGTACGCCCGGATAGCCGAGGTAATGGGAGTAGATACAGCCGGACTACTTCCTTTTGAAGCCGCCGAAGAGGGGGTAGAGCTTGTCAATAGGCTCGTCGCCGATCTCGAGGTTCCCTCCCTGAAGGATCTGGGGGTGGATAAAAAGAAGCTGGACAAGGTTGTCGAGCAGATGGCGAAGGACGCGATCGCCAGCGGCAGCCCGGGAAACAACCCGCGGATCGCCACGCCGCAGGAGATTGTCTCCCTCTATTATAAAGCGTTTCAGGGCTGATGTTTCTTGCAGAAAACTGAAAAATGCCGGAACTGCGCGGCGGTATGGAGACGCGCTGAACGATTAGGAGAAAAATATGTTGCCGAAAAAAAATACCTACGAAGAGGTTTATCAGGGTTTTCGCTGGCACATTCCAAGCCAGTACAACATCGGGGTTGATATATGCGACAAATGGGCCGATCAGCGGTATCGGCTGGCCCTTATTTATGAAGATGACAAAGGCCGGACCGAAAAATATACCTTCTGGGATATCAAAAATCTCTCCAACCGGCTGGCCAACGCCCTGCGCGCACACGGGATCGAGCGGGGCGACCGGGTCGGAATCCTGCTGCCGCAGTGTCCGGAAACGGCCATCGCCCATGTCGCCATCTATAAACTGGGCGCTATAGCGATTCCGCTGGCAACCCTTTTCGGTCCCGACGCCCTCGAGTATCGTCTGAGTAACAGCGGGGCAAAAGCCGTCATCACCGACGGGGATAATCTTGCCAAAGTAACGGCCATCCGTGAGCATCTTCCCGATTTAAAGCTTATTTTCGTCACTAACGGGAAGCCGGATAGCGGCTCTCTCGATTTCTGGGCGACGCTGGAGAAGGGCGCCTCCCGTTTCGAACCCGTGCCGACACTGGCGGATGATCCGGCCCTGATCATCTACACATCGGGAACCACCGGGCCACCCAAGGGGGCTCTGCATGCCCACCGGGTCGTTCTCGGCCATATTCCCGGAGTGGAATTCTTCCATAATTTCTTTCCGAAACAGGATGACATTTATTGGACGCCCTCCGACTGGGCGTGGGCGGGAGGATTGCTGGATGTCCTGCTGCCAAGCTGGCATCACGGCGTTCCCGTCTTCGCCTACAGCGCCAAAAAATTCGACCCGGAACAGGCTTTTTACTTTATCGCCAAATACGGAGTCCGGAATGCGTTTATCGTGCCGACCGCCCTCAAGATAATGCGCCAGGTGGAAAACCCGAAAGGACGTTACGACTACAGCATGAGAACAATCGGCTCCGGCGGTGAAACGCTGGGCGAGGAACTGCTCAACTGGGGCCGCGAGGTTATGGATCTGCAGATCAACGAATTCTACGGCCAGACCGAGGTAAATCTGGTTGTCGGAAACTGCTGCGAGATCATGCCCGTCCGCCGCGGTTCGATGGGAAAGCCAATTCCCGGCCACCAGGTGGAGGTTGTGGACGAAGAGGGAAACATCGTACCGTCGGGAACAACAGGAGAAATCGCTATCCTCCGTCCCGACCCGGTCATGTTTCTCAACTACTGGCAAAATCCCGAGGCAACCGAGAAGAAATTTGTCGGCGACTGGTCGCTGACCGGAGACCTCGGAAAGAAGGATGAGGACGGATACCTGTGGTACATAGCCCGGAAGGACGACGTCATCACTTCCTCCGGGTACCGAATCGGCCCGGCGGAAATAGAGGACTGCCTGCTCAGACATCCGGCTGTGGCGATGTCCGCGGTGATCGGCAAACCCGATCCCGTCCGGACGGAAATCGTCAAGGCCTTTGTTATCCTTAAACAGGGTGTGCCTGCTTCCAAAGAATTGTCAGTGGAAATTCGGGATTTCATCAGAAACCGCTTGGCCGCCCACGAATACCCGCGGGAGATAGAGTTTGTTGAAGAGCTTCCGATGACCAGCTCCGGCAAGATCATCCGAGGAGAGCTTCGCCGCAGGGAGGTCGAAAAGCAGGGAAAGAAGACCTGAGATAGTTTCATAAAATACCATAAGAGGAGGTGGTCGCGGAACGCTTTGTTTGATCCTGACAAAAAATTGCACTTATTTCCGAAAGAGATTTTTTGCAGGTATTGCAGAGGCAGTTATGGCGGATCGATCCTTAATGATCGATCCGATATTCCATAATTACACTTAAAACAGGAGGATGCAGAGATGAAAAAAAAGTTGATGTTCCTTGTTGTCGTCACGATGGCGGCGTTTTTATGCGGAAGCTTTGGCCTTGCCACGGCGGCAGATCAGCCGATCAAGTGGAAGATGGTAACCACCTGGACGCCGGCGATCAACCTTATCGAGGGCGACAAGAATTTTGCCAAATTAGTTAACGAGTTAAGTAATGGACGTTTGCAGATAACCGTCTCTCCGGCGGGAGAACTGGTTCCGGCGAACGCGGTTTTCGACACCGTTTCCAAAGGCGCCGTGGAATGCGGCGGGGACTGGCCTTCCTACTGGGCCGGTAAGAACAGCGCCTTCGACCTGCTGGGTTCATATCCGATGGGGCTTGGTCAGTACGACATGATCAACTGGTACTACCACGGCGGCGGGAAGCAGGTATTCGACGACCTGTTCGGCAAGTACAACATGATGTACTTCATCACTTCGGTAACCCCAATGGAATCCGGAATCCGAACACGGGTGCCGATCAAGACACTGGCCGAATACAAGGGGAAAAAGCTCCGGATGTCCGGAAAAGCTCAGGGACACATCCTGCAGAAGCTGGGCGCGGCCCAGGTCATGATCTCCGGCGGCGAAATCTACCAGGCTCTTCAGATGGGCACGCTCGACGGCGCCGAGTTCTGCAGCCCCTCAATCGACTGGAAGATGGGCTTCGCCGAGGTTACCAAATACAACATCGGTCCCGGCTGGCATCAGCCTTCTTCCGTCATGGGTCTCATGATCAACAAACAGGCATGGGAAAAACTGCCGGCGGATCTGAAGATTGTCGTCGAAAAGGCGGCTATGGCCAACGTCGCCTACATGAGCAGTTGGTACGAGACGGGCAATATCGAAGCCCTGAAGCTCTTTGAGAAGTCCGGTCACAAGATATTCAAACTCTCCACCGCCGATCTCAAGAAGATCGAAGGTTATTCGTGGGAATACCTTGTCGATGAGGCGAAGAAGAACCCGGATTATCAGAAGGCGGCACTTTCCATGTTCCAGTTTCTCAAGGATTTTCAGCCCACTCGTGATTTCGAGGAACCGTTCTCTCAAGGACGCGCTCCTTTCTCCTGGCCGAAACTCCCCGGCCTGAAGTAAGCGGAAAAAGCACCTGGGGGCGCCCGGTTTGTTTTTCCGGGCGCTCCAGAAAAATTACAGAATTGAGGTTCCAGGATATGAAATTTTTACTTCGTTTATCCAGCGGAATAGATGCCATCAATCGGAGATTGGGTATCGTCTGCAGCTATCTGATTGTCCCTTTGACGCTGGTGGTTGTCTATGAGGTGCTGTCCCGATTCTTCAATCACCCCACGATCTGGAGTTTTGAGCTGAGCAACTTCTTTTACGGGACATATTTCATGCTTGTTGCGGCTTACGGTCTTCTGTACAAATCACACGTGGCAATCGATCTGTTTTCCGGTCGTTTTTCGAAAAAAACCCAGGCGGCGCTGTCACTTATCAGCTATCTCTTCATGTACTTTCCCTTTATCGCCGTCTTTCTCTACTTCGGGGTTGCCTACGCACTAAACTCCTGGCAGATGATGGAAAAATCCTGGAGCATCTGGGGACCGCCCGTCTACCCGATCAAGACAATTATCCCGATCACCGCCTTCTTGCTTCTCCTGCAGGGAATTTCCGAAGTGATCAAGACTATCGACATTCTCGTTCACGGAAAGGGGGAAGCCCATGAGTCCTGAAATCGCCGCCATCGGCATGTTCCTAACATTAATCATCTTTTTTTTCATGGGGCACCCCCTGGCATTCGTTCTGGGCGGAGTAGGCGTGCTGTTCGGTTTCTTTTTCATCGGTCCGCAGTTCTTCGGAATTTTCATGGAACGCATCTACGGCACGATGGACAACTTTGTCCTGGTGGCGATCCCGCTGTTTATCCTGATGGGTAATTTTCTGACGATCTCAGGGGTGGCGGACGGACTCTTCAAGGCCCTCCGCATTCTGCTCGGCCCGATCAGGGGTGGAGTAGGACTTGCGGTGATCGCCGTCTCCATCGTTTTTGCGGCCTGCACCGGGATAATCGGCGCCTCGGTGGTCACGATGGGGCTCCTTGCCGGACCGATGCTGATCCGTTACGGCTATCAGAAAGATATATCCATGGGGATGATTGCCGCAGGCGGCAGTCTGGGGATTCTCATCCCTCCTTCCATCATGCTCGTCATGATGGCCGACCAGGCGGCGCTTTCCGCGGGGAAACTGCTAATGGCCGGGGTATTGCCGGGCCTGACGCTCGGAATCCTCTACATGATTTATATCGCCATCCGCTGCTGGCTTAATCCGGAAATAGGACCTCCCGTACCGGCTGATGAGCTGGCGCTGATTCCAATGTATAAAAGAATCAGGGACACCGTTGTTTTTGCAGTTCCCCCGCTGATCCTGATCTTCCTGGTTCTCGGGACTATCTTCTTCGGCGTCGCGACGCCGACGGAGGCGGCCGGTGTCGGGGCCTTTGCAGCGTTCATCATGGCCATGGCCTACGGGAAGCTCACCTGGCATAATTTTGCCGATACCCTCCACCAGACGGCCCGTACCGTAACGATGGTAATCATCATTATCGTCGGAGCGACCTGTTTCACCGGCGTCTTTCTGGGGCTCGGCGGCGGCGCCGCCCTGGTCAACGCGATTCTGGGGCTCGGTCTGGGGAAGTGGGGCACCTATATCCTGGTCATGATCATCTATATCATCCTGGGATGCTTCATCGACTGGATCGGAATCGTCATGATCACCTTCCCGATATTTCTGCCCGTGGCCCAGCATCTTGGGTTCGACATGCTCTGGTTTGTCTCCATGCTTGCTATCAACCTGCAGTTGTCGTTTCTGACGCCGCCCTTCGGCTACGCACTGTTCTACCTCTCCGGTCTCGGCATCGAAGGGGTAAAGCTGAGCCATATCTACCGGGGGGTCATACCGTTTCTGATTCTTCAGGCAATCGGGGTGACAATCTGCACGATCTTCCCGGAAGTCGTGGTCTGGCTGCCCAACATCATGCTCGGCAAATAGAGGGTGAGATTAGTCATGAATGAAAAACCAATTCAGGCGATTGGGATTCTGGGAGCCGGTACGATCGGTTCAAGCTGGGCGACCTTCTTCGCCGCGCAGGGAATGAAGGTCCGCATGCACGATGTCGATCCGGTTATTGTGGAGCGGGGCATTGGCAAGGCTTACGAAAACCTGGAGGCGCTTGTCCGCTACGGACTCCTGGAAAAGGAGCGCCTTGCCGCCATCCAGGGGAACATCGCCCCGGCAGAAGACATGACGGCGTTCCTGGATGGGGTTGATTACGTTCAGGAGTCGGTGGCGGAGACCTACGAGGTTAAGGGAAAGGTGTATGCCGAAATGGACCGCATAGCCTCGCCGCGGACGATCCTCGCGAGCTCTTCGTCGGGGCTTCTGATGTCGGAGATCCAGAAACGCCTCACCCGTCCCGAACGCTGCCTTATCGCCCATCCCTTCAACCCGCCGCATTTGGTGCCGCTGGTTGAGCTCGTTCCCGGCCAAAAAACGGATCCGGCCATCGTGGAGCGGGTCAAACGGTTTTTTGAGGAGCTGGGCAAGGTCCCCGTTGTTCTGAAACTGGAGGTTCCCGGCCATATCGCAAATCGCCTGGCGGCGGCCCTCTGGCGGGAGGCGATCGATCTTGTCATCCGGGGTGTTGCCTCCGTGGAGGACGTGGACAAAGCCCTCTGCGCCGGTCCCGGCATCCGCTGGGCGCTCATGGGACAGCACATGATCTACCACCTGGGCGGCGGCGAAGGGGGATACGGCTATTTCATCGACCATATCGGTAAGGCGTTCGGGGCCTACTGGCGGGAGATGGCCTCCTGGAGCGAGATCTCTCCGGAATCGCGTGAGCGTCTCGTGGAAGGGGTCCGGGAATCGATGGGAGAAAGGGACGCAGCGGAGATTGCCCGCTGGCGGGATGAGAAGATTGTCGGCCTGCTCAAGGTAATCTACGGGAAACAGGAACCCAGTCCTGGTAATAGGGAAATCCGGAAATAATCCTCATAATCGGCGCTTAACTGCGCAAAAACTTGTCTATGTCCGCCGCCGCCCGCTTGCCGGCGCCCATCGCGCTGATGACAGTGGCGGCGCCGGTGACCACGTCGCCGCCTGCCCAGACTCCCGCCTTCACCGTCTTGCCGGTGGATTCATCCGCCACCACCGTACCGTGCCTGGTAGTATTCAGGCCAGCCGTGGTCTGGGCGATCAGCGGGTTGGGGGTGGTGCCCAGGGCCACGATCGCTACGTCAATATCAATTTTGAACTCGCTTCCCTCCTTAACTATCGGACGACGTCTCCCGCTTGAGTCAGGCTCGCCGAGCTCCATCTGGTAGCACTCCATCGCGACCAGGTTGTTGTTTTCATCGCCGATAAACTGCTTGGGATTGGTGAGAAAGCGGAAATCAATGCCTTCTTCCTGGGCATTTTCCACCTCTTCATGGCGGGCCGGCAGCTCCACCTCGGAACGCCGGTATATAATATAGACCTTTTCGGCCCCCAGCCTCAGGGCGCAGCGGGCGCTGTCCATGGCCACGTTGCCGCCGCCAATAACGGCGACTCTTTTTCCGATTCTCACCGGCGTATCATACTCGGGGAATCGGTACGCCTTCATGAGGTTGATCCTGGTCAGAAACTCGTTAGCCGAATAGATGCCGTTCAGGTTCTCGCCGGGGCAATTGAGAAACATGGGCAATCCCGCGCCGGTGCCCAGAAAAACCGCCGAATAGCCGTTTTCCAGGAGTTCATCGACCGTGTTGAGTTTGCCGACAATGGAGTTTAACTTGATCTCCGCCCCCAGTGAATGCACATACTCAACCTCGCCCTGAACGATTGCCTTGGGCAGCCTGAACTCGGGAATGCCGTACATAAGCACCCCCCCGGCTACGTGCAGGGCTTCGAAAATGGTGACCGTGTGCCCCATTTTGGTTAAATCAGCCGCCGCCGTGAGACTGGCCGGGCCGGAACCAACCACTGCCACTTTTCTGCCGGTAGCCGGCGCCAGCTCTATATTGCGTTCCGCCGGCGCTACATTCTCCCGCTCCCAGTCAGCCACATATCTTTCCAGTCGTCCGATGGCGACAGGCGCCCCCTTTTTGCCCAGTGTGCATACGGCCTCACACTGCACCTCCTGCGGACAGACCCGACCGCAGATGCCGGGCAGGGCATTTTTGCCTTTAAGCGCCCGGACCGCCTCCGGCATGTTGTCCTCATCAACAGCCTTTATGAACTCGGGGATATCCACCATAACGGGACAGCCCTCCGTACAGGGGCGTTTGGCGCACTGAATGCAGCGGCTAGCCTCCTCTTTTGCCATCTCTTTGGTATATCCCAGGGCAACTTCGTTGAAATTTTTACCCCGCTTGAGCGCATCCTGCCGGGGCATTTCCATCCGGTTCAAATTCAGTTTGGCCATAATGCTCCCTCTATCTCCAATCAGCTTATTTCTGTTCGCCGCACTGACAGCGCCACTGCTCCAGAGACTGTTTCTCCTCCGCCGTGTAAGTGCGCTGGCGCGCCGCCAGCAAATTCCAATCCACCTGGTGCCCGTCAAAATCAGGACCTTCCACACAGGCAAATTTGGTAACGCCGCCCACTGCCACTCTGCAACAGCCGCACATGCCGGTGCCGTCAACCATTATCGGATTCAGGCTGACAATGGTTTTAACGCCGAAAGGCTTGCTCGTCGCTGCACAGAACTTCATCATTATGCTGGGGCCGATGGCGATTATCCGGTCAATCTTTTCTCCGCTCTCCAGGGTTTCCTTCAGCGGCTCCGTCACCAGCGCCTTGCGGCCATAGGAGCCGTCATCGGTAGTCACTATCAGCTTGTCGCTGGCACTCTTCAGCCGCTCTTCCCAGAAAAGCAGGTTTTTGCTCCGGGAACCCATGATTGTTATTACCTTGTTGCCGGCCTGCTTCAAAGCGCGGGCGATCGGCACAATCGGCGCAACGCCAACCCCGCCTGCCACGCAGAGCACCGTGCCGAATTTCTCGACATGAGTGGGCACGCCAAGAGGACCAACAAAATCGGTAATATAAGCCCCGGCCTTCATTCTTGCCAGACGGTGGGTAGTGGTACCCACCTCCATAAAGATGATGGTCACAGTACCCTCTTTCGCATCCCAATCAGCAAAAGTGAGGGGAATCCGCTCGCCCTTTTCATCAAGCCGCACTACCACAAATTGTCCGGCTTGCGCCTTTTTCGCCACTTCCGGCGCTGCAACCTTAAAAAGATGGATGCCGGGCACCAACTGCTCAATATGTAAAATCTTATACAAGCGTTCTTACCTCCTCTGATTTCCTGGATTCCCGCGGCGGCAGAAGTTGCTTTTTGACAGCACACTGCCAACAACACTTCGCTTCACCGCAGGTGAATGCTTCCTCAAAACCAAGTTCTACGTCCCTGAAATCGCCGACACGCCTCAGTTCCCTGAAGCAGTCTGTCCGGCCAGTGCATACATTGCACCTTCTGCCCGGAGCCGGCGTCTCTTTGGCGGCGCGAATATAGGGAGGCTGTTTTTGCTTGTCAAGGAATATTTTGGCATCGCAAAACAGGGGAGGGCGCCATTCGCCCTTCCGGCCGGTGTTTTTACGAAACCGCCAGCGCGGAGACGATAACACCTTTCTCCGTTACAATTATCTGTGCGGAAATGTCATGCAAATCGGCATTGACCTCCGGAACAATCTGGCAGGAAAATACCACCCCGATCCTCGCGGCGCGGGGAACCAGCGGCAGAAAACGGTCGTAGTAGCCGCCGCCGTAGCCAACCCTGCGTCCCTGACGATCGAAGGCAACTGCGGGGATCAGAACGACGTCGATCTCTTCGTGCGGCACGACAATTGTGCATAAAGCTTTCGGTTCGCGGATGCCGTAATGACCCGTTTCGAGATCAGCGAAGTCATTGATGATAAGCGGCATCATCTCCCGGGTTTCCGGGCAGCAGAGCGGGGCGACAATCCGCTTTCCCATCTCCCAGCCCCAGGAAATCAGTCCGTCGGTCTGAACCTCACTGCCGAAGTTCAGAAAAACCATGATGGTGGCAGCCTCGCGAATATCGTGCAGCTCCGTCAGTCTCTCGGTTATCAGCACGCTCTTCACTGCTCTCTCCTCCGGCGGCAGCGCGTTTCTTATTTTCAGCACCCCTTTGCGCAACTCTTTTTTATCAGTAATTCCAACCATTTTCCCCATTTCACTCCTAATTATTTTTTTATCCTTCACCGCTCATCTATAGGCATTAATCTGCGATTTATGAACATTAATCTACGATTTGTGAACATTAATCTACGATTTATGAACATTAATCTGCGATTTGTGAACATTAATCTACGATTTCCAGCATCAGCTTCGTCAAGTCGCGAATCTGGTCGCGCAGAGCCGCCGCCTTTTCGAATTCCAGTTCCCTTGCCGCCGTCTTCATCTCCTCCTTCAGCTTGCGGATCACAACGGAAATCTCCTTTTCCGACCCGTAGGCTTTCTCTTCTTCGGATACGACATTCACGGTAACGTAATCGGCCTCATAAACGGAACCAAGTATCCGGCGAATGTCCGTCTTGATACTTTCCGGGGTAATCCCGTGTTCGCGGTTGAATTTTTCCTGGATAATACGCCGCCGCTTCGTTTCGTCGAGGCATTTCCGTATCGAATTGGTTATCACGGCGGCATACATTATAACCACGCCGGCGACATTCCGGGCGGCCCGCCCGCTTGTCTGCATCAGGGAGCGCTCCGAACGGAGGAAACCCTCCTTGTCGGCGTCGAGAATCGCCACAAGCGAAACCTCCGGGATATCAAGCCCCTCGCGCAGCAGGTTAACCCCGACCAAGCAGTCAAATTCGCCGGTGCGAAGTTCCCGGATGATCTCCACCCGCTCCAGCGTGTGGATGTCGGAATGGAGGTACTTCACCCGGACGCCGAGCCCCTCGTAGTAGGAGGTCAGGTTCTCCGCCATCCGCTTGGTCAGCGTGGTGACGAGCACCCTCTCCCCCCGTTCGGCGCGCTCCCGGATTTCCCCGAGCAGGTCGTCCACCTGCCCCGTTACCGGCTTGATGATGATCTCCGGGTCCATAAGACCGGTCGGCCGGATGATCTGCTCAACAAGCTGAGCGCCGGCCTTATTGAGTTCATAGGCGGCCGGCGTCGCCGAGACATAGATCCGCTGATTCCCGAAGGCCTCGAACTCCTCAAAGCGTAACGGCCTGTTGTCGAGCGCGGACGGAAGGCGGAACCCGTAATTGACCAGCGTCTCTTTTCGCGCCCGATCCCCCCGGTACATTCCGACAAGCTGCGGTACCGTCGCGTGGCTTTCGTCGATAAAAATGAGTGCGTCTTGCGGCAGATATTCCATCAAGGTCGGCGGCGGCTGGCCGGGGCGGCGGCCTGTCAAGTGACGGGAGTAGTTCTCGATGCCGGAGCAGTATCCCATCTCTTCCATCATTTCAATGTCGAAGGAGGTGCGCTGCTCGATGCGCTGCGCCTCCAGCAGTTTTTCCTGCGTCTTCAATTCCGGAAGCCGCTCCCCCAGCTCCTCCCGGATCGCCCCTATCGCCCGCTTCAGGTTATCCTTGGTCGTCACATAGTGGCTGCCGGGATAAACGGCGATCCTCCGCAGTCTTTCGAGCTTTCTGCCCCGCAGCGGATCGACGAGCGAAAGCGCCTCAACCGTGTCGCCGAAAAACTCGACGCGGATCGCCTTGTCCTCTTCGTACGGGGGGAAAATCTCGACGCTGTCTCCCCGGACCCGGAAGGTTCCCCGATGGAAGTCGATATCGTTGCGTTCATACTGTATTTCGACAAGCCGGGAAAGCATCTCGTCACGCCCGGTTTCCATTCCTTCTTCGATCATCAAAAGCATCCCCTGGTACGCCTCGGGGGAACCGATCCCGTAGATGCAGGAGACGCTGGCGACAATAATGACATCCCGTCTCTCCAGCAGAATGTGCGTGGCTGCATGCCGGAGCTTGTCTATCTCCTCGTTGATCGCCGAGTCTTTCTCGATGTAGGTGTCCGTACTGGGGATGTAGGCCTCCGGCTGGTAATAATCGTAATAACTGACGAAATAGCCGACGGCGTTTTCCGGAAAGAGCGCCTTGAACTCACCATAGAGCTGGGCGGCAAGGGTCTTGTTGTGGGCGATGACCAGGGCGGGGCGATTCAACTCGGCGATAACATTGGCCATTGTGAACGTCTTCCCGGAACCGGTGACGCCGAGCAAAACCTGGTGCGGGGCTCCCCTTTCCAGCCCGGCAACCAGCCCGGCAATCGCCCCCGGCTGATCCCCCTGCGGCTTGAACTCGCTGACAAGATTAAACCTATCCATCCGACCTCCCCGGCGGCGCATCCTGTCATAATTCATGCTGGATCGCAAGGAAAAGGCGGCCCGCTACGACCTTTTACACCAAAGGGGATAGACCAGCGGCCAGGAAGAATTGTAGTATTGACACGAAAAGTTTTTTATTATACGCGGGAATCACACTGCCATTCATCAGCAATTTTGGGGGTTTTACACGGTAACCGGCCGGCAGCATCCGCGACGCCATACTGTCAGCTCATCCGAATTTACATTACCAAAAGGAAAAGGACCCATGACAAACGCAAATCCGCTTTACGAATCCTCGGAAATCCTTCTTTCCCACCTGACCGACGCCTGCCCTGACGCCATCATCGGCGTCAACAATGAAGGGATCGTGATCATCTTCAACCCGGCAGCGGCCGCCTTGACCAAACATCCCGTTGAAGCCGCCCTCTACAAACTGCATATAACTGAATTTTACGAAGATATCAAAACTGCCAAGGAGGTAAAAGCGGCTATCTACTCAAAAAAATTCGGGGGAAAAAACAGGCTGAGCGGATATGAAACCGAGATAGTCGATAGCGCGGGACATCACATTCCGATCAGGCTTTCTGCTGCCCTGCTCATCAAGAACGACGAGGAGACGGGCAGTGTCGGGTTTTTTCACGATCTCACCACCCAGAAAAAACTCGAGGAAAAGCTGAGAAACCTTTCGATCACCGACAGTCTGACCGGTCTTTACAATCAGCGCCATTTTTACACATCCCTGTCCGGTGAGTTGTCAAGGGCGAAGCGCCACAACCGGGATTTGAGCGTTATCGGTTTTGATCTTGACAAATTCAAGCAATGCAACGACCTCTTCGGTCATCTCGAAGGGGACAACGTCCTGCGTTTGGTCGGGGACATCCTCAATGGCGAGACGAGGCAGTCGGATCTTTCCTTCCGTTACGGGGGAGACGAGTTTTTTATCCTGCTGCCGGAAACAAACTTTGAACAGGCCTTAATCGTTGCCGAGAAGATCCGCGGGGCATTCAACGAACGCTGGCCCTTTGCTTCCAAGGAGGGCAAGACAGACAATTTTCGCGCCACCCTGAGCATGGGGATGATTCAGCGCACAGACGAAACAGATCCAAGTGAATTAATTAATAAAGTTGACATGATGATGTATGCGGCGAAAAAAGCGGGTGGAAACCGGGTTGTGGCTCATCCGGGCAAAGACCGTTGAACCAGCCCCCGGGAAATCAGGGGAACGGCGCTGGAGCTGACTCTTATTGAAGCTGTTCCTCCCGGACAAGCACCCGGCCGGGAGGAACAGCTTCGTTTATGCCGTCGTACGACTCACGATTTCCACAATCCGTGTATATTGCAGTATTCCCGCGCCGTTACGGTTTCCGCCGCAATACTGAAAACCGCGGAGGGCGCATCGCCGGGCTTTAAAAACTGACGATAAGCCTTTCCGTCGGCAAGCAGCTCAATCCACTGGATATAGTGCTTCTCCTCCATCGGATGAAGCGTCGAACCTACAGTGACCTTGTAGCCCCCGTCGATCTTTTCAATCAGCGGGACGTGTTTTTCTTTCGTGGAATCGGCGGTGTTTTCCGCCTGCAGCTCCATGGGCTGACCACAGCAGATCAAGACACCGGCGGCGCCATGAAGCACCTCGACAATGTTTCCACATATTTTACATTTGTAAACCTCAAGCCGTTTTGCCATTGTTCTTCTCCTTTCCTTTAAGGTTTAGGCGGATCAGGCCGCGAGCTTCTCCCCGATGGCCTTTCCATAGTCATGACAGGATTTCAGACCCTCCTGCGTCCCGACGATATTCTCCAGCATATTGAAGGAACCCAGTTCGGTGACCTTCATCTTGTAAACAAATTCCATCGTGTCAAAAATCATCTTCGGGGCGTCGCCGCTGTGGGTGTAGGAACCGAATGCCCCGCCGACCCTTCCCTGCAGCCTCGCCTTCTGCGCAAGAAATAAAAAGGTTTCGAAATTATTGGGCATCGTGCGATGGTAGGTCGGACAGCCGAAGAGATAGGCGTCGTAACCGTCCAGATCCTTTTCACTTTTGATCTCGGAAACCTTTTTGAGATCAGCCTCATTTCCGGTAATTCTGACCCCTTCGGCGATATGCTCGGCCATCTGCTCGGTCTTGCCTGTCCTGCTGTAATACACGATAAGAGCCTTCTTCATTTTTCACCTCCAGATAATATTAATGTGGTTTAAATATACTATGCTTTCCGCCGCCCCGTCAACCCTTATGAAAAATCCTCATATAAGCTATTGACAGGCAGATATTTTTTTTCTATAGACCCGCAGCGACTCCGTCGGGAAATATTTTAATAAATCAAATCCTCTTATATTATTCCGTCCGGAGGGAAACGGTTATCCGGAGCGGCATTTTCTGTTACGAAGCTACTTCGGGGCAGGCAATCAATTGTGAGTTGAGGTGAGGTTTCGGCTGTGCGATTTAAAGTAGGGAGGAACAATCCCTTATAAAGCGGTAAACGAGGTGAAGAGATGGGCTTACTTCTCAAAATATCGGGGCTGATCGATGGATTGAACAGCCGGATCGGTCAAGCTGTTATATGGCTTATTCTGGCATCGGTGCTTTTGAGTACCGGCAATGCCCTGGCGCGCAAACTTTTCCGCATCGGCTCCAACGCGTTTACCGAAATGCAGTGGTACCTTTACGGAGCGGTGTTCCTGCTGGGCGCCGGCTACGCCTTCCTCAAGAATGCCCATGTCCGGATCGATTTTGCTTCGTCGCACCTCTCCCCCCGAGCGCGCTCGGTAATTGACATCATGGGCATCATACTTTTTCTGGCGCCGCTGTGCTTACTTTTGATTGGTCTTTCCTGGCCGCTGTTTGTCAATGCACTGCAAAGCGGAGAGATGTCTTCAAACCCCGGAGGGCTTATCCGCTGGCCGGTTTATCTGCTGTTGCCGACTGGCATGTCCCTGCTGCTGCTGCAGAGCTTTTCGGAACTGGTAAAAAGAATTGCGTTTTTGAAAGGGATGATTTCCGATCCGCTCTCCCATAAAATCGATAGCGCCGCCGCCCCCGAGGCACAAACCGCTGCAAATCGAGCGGAGGAATGCTGAGATGGAATTCATCGCCAACAACTTTGTTCCACTGCTGTTCGCCGGCCTTTTCCTGTTTCTGTTAACCGGCTTCCCGGTAGCCTTCAGTCTTGCGGCCACCGGCCTTACCTTTGGGTTCATCGGAATACAGGCCGGATTGTTCCATAATTCCCTGTTCCAGGCACTGCCGCTGAGAATATTCGGGATCGTCCAGAATGAAACCATGCTGGCGATACCATTTTTCACCTTTATGGGAATCATCCTAGAGCGAAGCGGCATGGCCGAGGATCTGCTGGAAACAATCGGCCAGTTATTCGGCCCGCTGCGGGGCGGCCTCGCTTTGGCGACGATCTTTGTCGGCGCCCTGCTGGCCGCGACAACCGGCGTCATGGCGGCGGCAGTCATCTCGATGGGACTGATCTCGCTGCCAATCATGCTCCGCTATGGCTACAACAACAGCGTTACCGCCGGGGTAATCACCGCCTCCGGCACGCTGGCGCAGATCATCCCGCCTTCCCTGGTCTTGATCGTCATGGCCGACCAACTGGGCGTTTCCGTAGGCGATATGTATGCCGGCGCAATGGTTCCGGGGCTGCTGCTGGTGGCCCTGTTCATGCTATTTATCATTATCCTTGCCATCTTCCGCCCGAAATGGGTGCCGGCGCTGCCGACAGAGGCGCGCATCTATCGTGAGGAGAATGGCAACGGCGGTTACAAGTCCCTGCTGGTTATCCTCGGCATTGCGATTGCCGCAGCTTTTGTCTGGGCCTATTTTCATGATGCCATCATCAACCCGCTGATCGGACGCATGGAAAAAGCGCCTGCTGATGAGGTAATTACCCTTGCCGTGACGGTGGCCTCATTGACGGCATTTCTGGTGGCAATCGGCAATAAAATACTCAATCTTCATCTGCTGTCCAAACTTTCGGAACGTGTCGTTTTTGTGCTGCTTCCACCGCTCGTGCTGATCTTTCTGGTGCTCGGCACCATTTTCATCGGCGTTGCCACCCCAACCGAGGGGGGGGCCATGGGAGCTTCCGGCGCCATGATCATGGCCTTCTCCCGGCGGAAGCTTGATTTTGCGCTTTTCAAACAGGCGCTGGAAAACACGACGATCCTTTCCTGCTTCGTCATGTTTATCCTGATCGGGGCAACGGTTTTCAGTTTTACCTTCAACGCGGCGGACGGCCATCTCTGGGTAGAAAATATCTTTGCCCAACTTCCGGGCGGCAGGCTGAGTTTTCTGATCGCGGTAAACATCCTGGTCTTTATCCTGGGCTGTTTTATCGATTTCTTCGAGATAGCGTTCATCGTCATCCCGCTTCTGGTCGGGGTAGCCACAAAATTGGACATCAATCTGGTCTGGTTCGGCATCCTGATCGGCATGAACCTGCAAACCTCCTTCCTGTCACCCCCGTTCGGCTTTGCCCTTTTCTACCTCCGCAGCGTCGCCCCGCGCAACGACTATATCGACCGGATTACGGGCAAGACGGTAGCCGCCATGACAACGGCCCAGATTTACAAGGGCTCAGTTTTATTCATTGCCCTGCAGGTGATTATGGTGATCGTGGTGTTATCCTTTCCCCAGATCGTAACCGGCAGGCTCGACGATAATAAGGCGGTCAATCTTGACAGCATAAAGCTCGAAGCCGAGCAGGGGGCCTACGGCGAACAGCCAGGCGCCGCAACGCTGGAAACTCCGGCGCCGACGCAAGCGGACGGCAAGGAACCATCGCTGGCGCCGGAAAGCTCCGGCGGGGCGAAGGAAGAAGAGGATCCGATGGCGGCGGTTCTGCGGGCCATGGAAAAGGACAAGGGCAAAAAATAACGCCCTCTGGTACTTTTCCGGCGGTTTTTAAAATAACAGGCGAGCTATAATCCCTTCACCCACAGGCAATATCCCCTTGATTATATGGGAGGAGAGAGCATAGAATTCACCTGGGAACAGACAGAAAATTGAAAAACCCGTCATTCCAAGATTTGCTTGTGGAATGACGGGTTTTTATTGATGATCTCGTAAAAAAGCACCCCTGTTTGTCATTCCCGTGAAAACGGGAATCCAGCATTTTTAGACAATCGCACATTCTCTGGATACCCCGCCTGCGCGGGTATGACGACTTTTTACGAGGGCGTCGTTATTTATCAGCAAAAAATAAAAGATTTCAGCTAAAGTTTCTGCGCATGCATGAAATCGTCAAACCCGGCCTCGGCGAACCTGAACCACATGTTTTCGTCCGCCCGGAACTTGCTGTAGTCTTCGTAAATCTTCTTCCAGCGGGGATTCTTCGCGGAAAGCTCGCCGTAGAGCGCCATCGACTCCTTGAACGCGGCATCCATGATATCTTTGGGGAAACGGTGCAGCTTGGCGCCGCCTGCCACCAACTGCTTCAGGGCTATCGGATTCTTGACATCGTAACCGGCCTGGAATTTGATTTGCGCACGCGCCGAGGCGGCCTCGACCATCGCCTTATACTCCGCCGGAAGCGCCTCGAATGCCTTTATATTGATGTACAGGTCAGCCTGCGTGCTCCCCTCCCACCAGCCGGGATAGTAGTAATGAGGCGCAACCTTGTACAGACCAAGCTTCAGGTCGTCATAGGGGCCGATCCACTCGACGGCGTCGATGGCGCCCTTCTCGAGCGAGGTGTAAATCTCGCCGGCGGGCAGGCTCACCGTCACCATCCCGAGCCGCTGCATGACCGTTCCGGCAATGCCGGCGGTTCTCATCTTCAAGCCCTTAACATCACTTAACGATTTCAGCTCCTTACGATACCACCCGCCCATCTGCGCCCCGGTATTGCCCATCGGGAAGTTGATGATATTATAATTATGATAGAATTCGCGCATGAGCTTCAGGCCGTTGCCCTCGAACATCCAGGCGGTCATCTGCCTTGAATTCAGACCAAAGGGGATGGCGCTGCCGATCGCGAACACCTCATCCTTGCCGAAGAAATAGTAAGCGGCTGTGAAGCAGCACTCCACCGTTCCGTTCTGAACGCCGTCAACAACGCCAAAGGCGGGGAGAAGTTCTCCGGCGGGGTGCACAGATATGGTAAACTTGCCGCCGGACATCTCGCCGATAATCTTTGCAAACTCCTCGACCGGATTGTAGATGGTATCAAGCGATCTTGGAAAACTCATCGCCAGGCGCCAGCGAATGGCTGACTGGGCATGAACGAAAGGGGCCGCGACCCCCATTCCGGCTGCAATGCCCGCGCCGGCTGCAATGCCTACCCCCGCTTTCTTTAAAAACGAACGTCTCCCGCCAGCAATCTTCTTTTCTTCTTTCATCGTTTACCCTCCTTGTTGTCAATGTTTGTCAGTTTGAAGCACCCTTGATAAGCTCAATACCTTTATTGAACGCCTTGAGATTCACTTCCAATATACCCTGCGGAAACCTCTCCTGCAAAACGGGCAGCATGGCCTCCCGGCCTATCGGCAGCACCTCCGCCCCCAGCAGCGCCCCCAGCAGGATGATATTGGTATAGATCGGATCGCCCATCTTCAGCGCCTCTTCGGTGGCATTCACAAACGTTGCCTTGGCGGAAAGCTTGACGATCGCCTGTTTAACCTCCTCCAGATCGGGATAGGGAATGCCGCCGGAGGGATGCACCGGCCGGGGATTGACGATCGCAACCACATGCGGATTCCCGAATTCTCCCAGCGCCCGGAGCGTTTCTACCGGCTCCATCCCGAGAATGACATCGGCATTCCCCTGGAGCGTAACGGAGCTGTAGGAGGTGTTTCTGGAAATCTTGATATGGCTGGTTACCGATCCGCCGCGCTGACTCACGCCGAAGGTATCGGCGACACTTACGGTAAATCCCTCGTTGACAAGGGCCAAACCGATAAATGCGGAAAGCAGCACGTTTCCCTGGCCGCCGACGCCTGCCACAATCAGGTTAAACGGTTCTTTTGACAATGTTCCGGCCGCCATGCTCAGTTCACCTCCTCTTTTTTTATTGCGCCCGCGGGACAGATGTCCGCGCAGAGGCCGCAGCCGACGCAGATCGCCTCGTCGATGACGGCCTTCTTCGCCGCGCTGTCCCACATCAGGCCGGGGCAGCCGAAAATCCTCGTGCAGAGCCGGTCGCAGCCGCAGGAATCGCCGCGACATTTCTGCTGGTCAACCTCCACGCGATATCTATCCGGAATCTTCCTTTTTGCCTTGAGCAACTGGCATATATGCCGCATGATGATGACCCGGGGCCCGGATTCCTTCCTCATCATCTCGCTGATTGCAATCGTGGCCTCCGCAAGAGCAAAGGGGTCACAAACCCTCACCTCGGCGCCGACCGACCGGCACAGCGCCTCCATATCGACAACCGGCGCCGTCTCGCCCGTTGCCAGCAAACCTGTGCCGGGATGCGGCTGAAACCCCGTCATCGCAGTTGCACTGTTGTCGAGGATGAGCAACGTAAAGTTCGCCTTGTTATAGACGCCGTTTACCAGAGCGGGCAAGACCGCGTGGTAGAATGTCGAGTCGCCGCTTACCGCAATCACGGGTTGAGCAAAACCGAACTGCTGCAGATTGCCGAAGCCATTCGCAACTCCGGCGCCTGACCCCATCGCATGCATTGTTCGCGACTGGTAGAAACCGGGGCCGGCAAAGGACATTGAATAACAGCCGATATCCCCGCAGACGAACCCATTTCTCCCGTCAAGGGCGATTGCGTTTTTGATCGCCCAGAACGTCGCCCGGTGGGGGCAACCAGCGCACATGTTGATGGGGCGATTCGGAACGATCTGCATCGCCTCTTGGGCCTCTTTTTGATAGGCGGGATCGCGAAACCGG
>Ga0208373_1002300_pt1 | contig 21709 bp, 19 predicted proteins | sample RifOxyC2_FD_184036 | JGI IMG/M metagenome (GOLD analysis project Ga0208373, IMG submission 184036) | Soil microbial communities from Rifle, Colorado - Rifle Oxygen_injection C2 (SPAdes) | ecosystem: Environmental > Terrestrial > Deep subsurface > Rock core/Sediment | place: Rifle, Colorado... | reverse complement strand
AAGGATTTGCGGAAAGGTTGTTTAATCCTAGTTGAAGCTGTAGGTTGAATTTCCCCACCGCCTGCGCGGTTGGAAGGGTAGTTTCTTTCTCTGATCCTGACGTCAACCCTTTGTAGTAAGCTTCGGAAGTTCCCGCGCCAACCTGGTCTTTATGAATAAAATAACCGTTGGGCATATTTGTTATGTCAAAATTGGCAGAAACAGATGTATCCGTGATTGCGACCCATAAATTAGTGGTATTTGTGTATGCTCCCGATCCATCGCCAGTTAATACATAAATATCCGGAAGGGAAGAGAGTCCGCTTGGATCCCAGCTTATTTTTACATCGCTTCCCGATCTGGTAATGGAGAGAGAGATAAAACCGGAAGAGGTAAGGAACCATTTTATTGTATTTGTATTTCCGTCATTTGGAGAGTTTGGAGGATCAATAACAGTTGCCCCTAAATTTTCTGAATCTTTTACATTAACATATTGTATCTTTCTTGTTTCCGGAGGGGCTATTTTCCATCTGGTTCCATCAGAAGCAGTACTTCTTAAAATTAAAAGATTTCCCGTTGTTCCTTCTAACGCAGCGTAATTTGTAATTGTTTGTGTCTTGCTTGCTTCAAAACTTAAAACCAATCCGCCGGTAGAGCAAATTAAATTGTAAAATGCCGATTCCCCCAGAATTTGTTGAATATTTCCTGCAATTCCAACCAGTTTTACAGTTCCATTTCCCGCGTTAAACGTCCCCTGATTGTTCCAATCGCCGGTTAGTTCTAGTGTACCTGTTGTCATGTTTAGAATCCCTTCAATTGTCAGGGAGCCGGGCAGGGAAAGGGTTGCGCTGTTTAAATTAAGAGTTGAGTTTTGGGGAATGGTTAAGCCTGCCCCAAAAGAGGGGAAAGCCAGCAGGCATAGTAAAAATAGAAAAGCAAAAGCTCCTGCAATTTTTTTTGCAAATAAGCAAAAATATCTTATTTTTTTGCTCCTTTTCATCAATAATATAATCGACTTTTAACAAGCTTTACTTGTATTGAAAAAGTGCCAATTCCCAATGTCCTGATTTGCTTGACCCAATCCATGTAACAATCTTTTTTTTTCTTAAATTTTTTATATGATACTTGATGCCATCAAGTGTTAATTTTAAAAGATTTGCCAAATCTTCTTTTGTAATATTTGAATTATGTTTGATTGCTTCTACAATCTGTTTCTCTGACGAATTCAGCTTGGGGGTAGTGTTGGGGGTAGTGTTGGGGGTAGTGTTGGGGGTAGTGTTTTTTTTTCTTTTTTCTTTCATAGCTGAAAAGAGTGTAATTAAAGATGTTGATTGACCCGATTTTACTTTTGGATTTTTTGGCTTAAATGGATGTAGTCTATGTTCTTTTATGATTTTATTCCATCCCTCACCCAATTCTTCTATATATTTTACTTTTGCTAATACTTTAGCAATTATTGGGTTTCTTGAATATTGTTTTTCTGTAATATTTTTAGGAGTTATGTCGTTTGGCAGTCCTCCCGGGTTATAAAATTCTATCTTATCAGCAAACATTTTTATGATAATTTTCGTATGCTGATTTTCATAGTCCCTATGGCATATTGCGTTTGTAATAAGTTCTCTTATTGAAAATAATTCGTATTCTGGGATATCTTCTCTTTGTACTTTATAAGGAGATTGTTTTGACATAATTGCGATATGTTCTTTAATGTATTGGTCGCATTTATCAATTTGTTCAAATAAATTTCCAGTAAACTCTTTATAGTCAAGCCTTTCAGTGCTTTCTTCTTTTTCTTTATATCTTGCTAGTGCGATGTATGAGTTCATGAAAAAAGTTTGGGGATTTTTGCCAAATAATAATATGCCGGCATTTGTAGGTTTGCCATCACCAAGGCAACCAAGCGATTCCAATATAGATTCCAAATTTCCGCTGATTTTTTTCTCTGAAAACTTTTCATATAAAGGGACAAATTCTGTTTTTATAAAATTCCAATCCAAATCTTCCAGAGCCGCTTTACTGCAAATTTGTTTATCAAATTGGAGGCTATATTTATGTTTTTCTAAAATTAGATGCTCGTATTCGTCTTTACTCATTCGAACTGTAGACTTTCCGATTCTTTTAAACGGTTTTCCAAATGCGAGGACTAATTTGTCATGAGAAGGAACTACTTCAATGGTAATGATTTTTGTGTTTCCGGCTTTTTTTATGTTTATGCGAGGATGAATCTTAGGATCAATTTCCTGCCTTATTTTATTTGTAAGATTTTCAATTGTACTTTTTCCGATTTCAACTCCAATTATTTGCCCTGAATTTGATATGCCGATAATGATTTTTCCGCCAAAAGTATTTGCAAAAGCCGAAATAGTCTCTACAATCTCTTTTGTTTGCGATAAAGACGATTTTAGCTCTATAGTTTCCGATTCTTCAAATTTCAATAATAAATCTTTCTTTGTCATTTCTTGTTTTTCTTACGGCCTTTATTTCTTTTTTTATATCTTTTTCTGTAATTCTTAAACATCGACCGATTTTTTGACCTTCTTTTAAGGCCTCCAAGAAAGCATCATTTTCTTTTAGCTTTTTCAATTTCAAAAATTCAACAAAGTTAAAAATCTCCGTTTTTTCAAGGATCGTCATAGTTTTTATTTGATCATCAATCAATTCATCATATTTTACAGAATTCACTTTTTCATCAACTCCCCTTATACAAAATTATAACACAATCTTTATCTACTTCCTTATTTCCCCATTTCCCCTTCAAGTTTTTGGAGCCGTTTTTCAAGATTTTGATATTTATCTTCTAGCTCTTTGTTTTTCATGTTTAATTCTTTAATTTCGTCTTTTTGTTTTTGAACAACACTTAATAATATAACACTTAATTTATCATACCGTACAGATTCAGGCTTATCATTTGCTAATACAACAAGTTCAGGAAAAACCTTATAAACATCTTCAGCTATTAATCCAAAATCTTCTTTATTGTTGCTAGCGCTTTTTTTCTTCCATTTAAATTTTACAGGCCTGAGTCTGTCTATTTTATTTTTATCGAAAGTATAATTATTAATATCTTTTTTATATCTTTTTGAAGAAACCTCTTTATACAAAACCTTGTCAGAACCAATTATTACTGGAGATCCACTGGAACTATCAGTAATATTACTAAGTTTTATCTGACCTGAGTCAACAACTACCAAAGCATTCTCATTAAATCTTATAATATCATCTTCAAATTGCAATGAAGCAAGGCTGTCAGAGCTATATTTAATTTCAGGAGTATAAATTTTATTAATAAATGCGCTTCCTTCGACATGTAATTTATAGTTTGAGGAAGGACTTCTGGTTCCAATACCAACGCTTCCTGTATCTGCGTTAAGGTAACTGTCACCACTAGGATTTAATAAGATATCAGGGTCTTTAATAGTACTAGTACTTTCATATCCTACAGCTATCGAATTATGTGCAGTATTCGACGTGTTATATCCGACAGCAAGTGAATTGTTGCCTGTTGTTTTTACATTACTACCAATCGTAACAGACCTGCTACCTTCGGCAGTCGTATTTTGTCCTGTAGCAAAAGACCAGGAGCCTATAGCCTTTGTATTTTGTCCTGCAGCAAAAGACCAGTCTCCCTTAGAATATGTCCCTTCACCTAAAGCCATTGAATAATTACCTTCCGCAGAAGCGTTCAACCCTAAAGCAATAGAACCTTCTCCTTTTGCTTTTGTACGAAATCCCATTGCAACTGATGCATTACCTATGTTGTCATCATCCCATTCGCCAGTAGTATAACCCGCTCTAAAAGCTGCTTTCTTTGGATACCATATTAACATTGAGCCTGAACCTGCTAAAGATAGGTCTTTTCCGCTCCCATAAAGTCCTTTTGCCATTATCCCTCCATCATTATCCAAGCTAAGCTTAAAAATCGGATCAGTTGTCCCAATACCCACATTTCCAGAAACAGCTTCTCCACTTACAAAAAGAATTGGATTAGTGCCGCCAAACCCGATCATTAAGGAGTCGGAGATCGTATTTTTAAAAAGACCTGATCCAAAATTCGCACCTCTTCCTAATATAAAACTATTAACGCCTTCTGCACTAATAATTGAACCTATAGCGACAGCGTTTGTATTGGTTGCAGAAGCATAATTCCCTATAGCAAGAGAATCTTGACCTGTCGCAAGATTCCATCCTCCAAGGGCTGTGGATCGAAGTCCAAGGTTATTGTTATCCCAATAGAGATCATTTGATGCATAGCCTACTCTAAAAGCTGATTTTTCAGGATACCAAGCTAATCTTGCGTAATGAGAAGAATCGTCTACTTGGAATTTTGTTTGCGGTATACTTGTCCCAATTCCAATCATTGTTCCATTGTTATTTTCATCAAAATACAATTTATCATTATAGGAATCATATCTAAAAATATTTCCTTTGTTCCCATTTGCAATAGTAAATTCCTCATTACCGTTTGGTTCGATATTGAAGGTTGAAGAGTGATGCACCTTTAATCCATTTCTAAATGAGGCTTTCCCTGTTGAATCAAAACTTGCAACAGTAGTTAGGTTTGAATTTTTTATTTGAAACGCACTTGTCCCGTTGCTGCTGTCCAAAACAATATCAGCATTTTGCGCTTTTGCCTGACTAGAAAAAACAAGAAAGACTGAAAACCCAACAACAAATATTCTAAATAAATTTTTTTGCATAAAATTACCTCCAACAGATTTTTTATCGCGTTTATAATATCATTTTTGATACATTCGAGCAATTGATTTTCATCTTAATTTACTGTAAACTTTTATATTATGTCAGGTCACAGTAAATGGGCGACAATTAAACGGGCAAAAGCAAAGACTGATGCCACTCGTGGTAAGGTTTTTACCAAAATTATTCGTGAAATAACAACAGCCGCGAAAATCGGTGGAGCAGACCCTGCCGGCAATCCTCGTTTAAGGCTTGTAATCGACAAAGCAAAAGCGGCCAATATGCCAAATGATAACATAAAAAGGGCAATTGACAGAGCTGCAGGACCCGATGCCGCGGCGATGGAAGAGCTGACTTACGAAGGTTACGGCCCTGCCGGAGTCGCAGTCATAATTGAATGTATGACAGATAACAAAAACAGAACCCTTGGAGATGTTAGAACCGTCTTTTCAAAGGGTGGCGGCAATTTAGGAAGTTCCGGATGTGTTTCTTATTTATTTAAAAAACTTGGTACAATTTTTTTTGACAAATCAAAAGTTGACGCGGATGCCCTTTCAATGGAAGCGATCGACGCGGGGGCAGAAGATATTAAACTTGATGACAACAGTGTTGAAATAATTACTTCGCAGGAAAAGTTTGAACAGGTAAGGGATACTTTAAAATCAAAAGGGTATGAACCAGAAAACGCTGAAGTTACAATGATGCCTTCTATGACTGTAGCTTTATCAACCGAAGATGCCCGTAAAGCAATGAATCTTGTAGAAAAGCTTGAAGAACTGGATGATGTGCAGGCGGTTCACTCTAATTTTGATATTCCAGATGAGCTAGTTTAATGAAAAGTGCCAAGGGACAAGTGGCAAGGAATAAGAAGCGTAAACCGATTATTGCTGATTTTCATATTCACACAGTTGCTTCTGGTCATGCTTATTCAACTATTTTAGAATATGCCAAAGAGGCCAAAAAGAGAAAGTTGAAATATATTGCTATTACCGATCATGGACCAGCGATGCCCGATGGACCTCACTATTATTATTTCTGCAACCTGCAAATGCTTCCTCTTGAAGTTGATGGAGTCAAAATATTAAGGGGAATAGAAGCCAATATAATAAACAACGATGGCGCCCTTGATCTTGATAATGAAATTTTTGACAGAATACATTTTGTCCTTGCGACATTCCATCCAAGATGCGGTTATGAGAATCAAGGTGAAGAGAAAAATACGGACACAATGATAAAAGCGATGGACAATCCCCATCTCTGCGCGATTGCCCATCCGGAAAACGCGCAATTTCCTGTTGATTTTAAAAGATTGGCGGAAGCGGCAAAGGAGAAAGATATTTTAATAGAAGTAAACAATAGCTCCTATCTAAGCCGTCCGGGGACAAAGGATAGAATCGTTCAAATACTAAAAGAAGTAAAAAGAGTAGGGGGGAATATTTGCCTAGGGACTGATTCTCATATTGCAACAATGGTCGGAAAGTTTGATTACGCGCTTACCATTTGCAGGGAGGTTGATTTCCCTGTTGAGAATATAATCAATTATTCGGAAGAATTGATTAAAAAATACATTAAGCCGGTTAAGACGGCAGAGTCCCCCAAGTTGATGGCATGCAAAAATCAGGGGATTGATCAATGCAATCAGCATCATTTGGTTCATAAAGTTGTTTAATTAGACTAAGTGCTTTTTTGCCTACGTGAGAAAAATCTTCTCCACTTCTAGCGATTACTTCAAATTCTGATTTAGCCTTTGCCACTTCTTTTGGGTCTATTTCAATTTCGTTTCTTTCAGCTAAAACCAGATGAGCGTTCCCCTTATGCATTCGTGTGCCAAAAAGCACTTCAGGCGGAATCATGCTTTCTATAGAAGGAAACTCTAAAATTTTAGAGCAGTCATCTATTATTTTTTCTGCAAGCACTTCTCTTTGAGATTTATTACTTTCTTTCTCCATTAAAAGAGAATAGGCTATTACAAGGGATGAAATAAGGGCAGGCGAACTTGAATCTAATGCAACAGCATATTCAAAAGAGCTGATTGCATTGTTAATATCATAACTTGTCAAAAGCATAATCCCCTTAAAATTTACTGCCGCAGCTCTATTTTGCTGATCAACTCCATCATTTACTGAAATTGCGTCAAGGAGTTCAATTGCCTTGCTTGGGGAATTTTCTGCAATTGCTTTTGCCATGTTAAACAAGTTTACAGCCGCCAGATTTGAATATCTTGGATCTTTCAATTCGAGAAGTTTAAGAAGAGAATCAACTACAACCTTCTGGCTTATATCTCTAGGGTTGATTTGATATAAACATCCTTTAGCATATAAAGCGTCAGCTTTGTATATTTTTAATTCATGGGAGATACTATTATGTTTTTTCGATTTTTGCATTAATTTTATAAATTCTAAAGCTTCATCAAAAAATGCAATAGCTCTTTCAGTGTCTGAAGTAAGATATATGCCTCCTTTTTGTATTAAAGCGACAACAACCAAAAGATCATTGTCATTAATTTCTATAACTCTGTCCAAATATTTTTCTGCTTCTTTTATATCTCTAAGCTCCTCTGATCCTAATATTAAACGCGCTTTCATCAGCCATGCCCTAGAATCTTCTGGATCAAAATCTATCGCTTGCTCATAAAAATATAGTTTTAACTTGATGGTGTTATAAAAATCTGTCATATAATGATAGGCTTGAGCTTTGAGCTTAGCAGGTGCTTCTCCCTCACAAACACGCCGAAAGCTAGTAACCGCATTAAAAATAGCCAAAAAGGCTTGCTCCTCCGCATCGGTAGGTTGTCTTTCCGTAAATTTTTTTGTTACAGTAGTAAGATCAAAAGGCTCAGAGTTTCCCATAGTTTTATATATTTTAAGCCCTTCAAGCTGTGATGCCCTGCCGTATTGAAGCAAAACATCAAAAGCATCAGGATTTTGCTCAAGCGAATAGGCTAACGCGTCAATAGCTGAAGCTGTGTCGCCTGCTTCTAAGTATTCGCATCCATGATAATAGTAACTTCTGGCAACTGCTTCTTTTTCTGCTGTTTGATTGTCGCCTTCTATTCTATGATAGGCATCAGCCATTGAAATCCATGCCAAACTTGTTGGATTCAAAGAAACGGCCTTCTTAAATAAATCAAACGCGGCAGAAAAATTCTTTCGCTGTGTTTGAACCAGTCCCTCGGCAGTTGCCAAGGAGCCTGCTTCTGCTCTCATTGCAGGGGTTATAGCCATCCTAACACCCTTTGCATTTCTTACCTGCAGATCCGGAGTTTCTCTGACAAGATGCATGTAAAGCGGATTACTAACAATTCTTTTAACTTTTCCTGAACAACCCATTACATAAGGTTTTATTTTTGAAATTTGAGTCATAAAATTATTCCTCCTAAAAAAATAAAGGTTCTCGACCTCTTGATTGCGATCTGTTAAAATGTCGTTATATTACATAGGAAATTTCATGCTTTTAAAAAAGGATATACATGCTAGCCAAAAGAATAATTCCTTGCCTTGATGTTAAAGAAGGCCGCGTTGTAAAAGGGGTCAACTTTGTCAACTTAAAAGACGCGGGAGATCCTGTTGAACAAGCGATCATTTACGATAAAGAAGGAGCCGATGAGCTTGTGTTTCTTGATATTACAGCTTCTCATGAAAAACGCTACATAATGCTTGATGTTGTTAAAAAAGTTGCTGAAAGTATTTACATCCCGTTTACAGTTGGTGGAGGGATTAACAATATTGAAACGATAAGAGAGTTAATTTCATCAGGTGCCGATAAGATTTCAATTAATACCGCCGCAATTAAAAGACCGGAATTTATAAAAGAGGCCTCGGAAAAGTTTGGGACGCAATGCATAGTTCTTGCGATAGACGCAAAGAAAAAGAAAGCAGATATATGGGAAGTGTATGTTCATGGTGGCAGGACAGCAACTGGAATTGATGCTGTTGAGTGGGCAAAGAGAGGGGAGCAGCTTGGAGCTGGGGAGATTCTTTTGACATCAATGGATAGAGATGGAACCAAAAATGGTTATGATTTGGAATTGACGCGCGCTATTTCTGACGCGGTTTCAATTCCGGTTATAGCCTCCGGTGGGGCGGGCAATCTTGAACATATTTATGCCGCGTTTGATGAAGGGGTCGCCGATGCCGCACTTTTAGCGTCGCTTTTACATTATAAAGAATTAACCATCCGGCAAATAAAGGAATATTTACAGGATAAAGGTATTTCGGTTAGAATTTAATCCCTTGGTATTGCTCTCAATGCGTCTACCACTTTCTCTTCACACGATGTTCCCATATACCCCAAAAAAACAAAAAATCTCCTGAAATTTATCTTAATTAATCTCGAAAACTTAAAAAGAGGGGTTAATATAAAAAAGGAGCTAATTATGTCAATACAAATTAATTCAAGTTTTAGGTCTACAGACATTGGAAAGAGTCCAGTCTCTACTTTTAAACGAAACAGTGATGGGTTGGAGTTTCCTGTTATGCCTAGAGAGACAGATTCACCATTAATGAAAAGATTAATTGGAGGATTGACTCTGCATCCACATTTTGGACATCCAAGGCCTAGAGGAGAAGTTGTTAATTCAATATTGATTTGTTTTGATGATCCTAAAAAAACCGCGCGTTATTTAATGAGAGAACAAAATCAAATTGGAATAATGAATCTTGTAGATAACTCTTATCACCTTGCTAAAAATGGAGTTTTAACTAGAGGAGGGCAGGACGCTCTTGTTATTTCAATGACCGAGGCTGAAAATATTTATTACGTTGGCATATTAGAGAGGACAAATGACATGTCCCTTATGTTTGGCGCTGGTGTAATGATTGATTCGTCACGCATAACATATTAATCCCGATTATTTATTGGAACATATTTATGTTAACAGGACCATCACGACCAACATTTTTTCATAAAACAGCTTATGGGAATATTGCTGGACGGAGAATAAATGATATTTTGAAGTCTTCCGGCGAATATTCTGAAAACAAAATAAGATGCATGAGCAGATTATGGCCAAACAGAGCATCTTTGATGGCTTTCCATGAAGTTTTTGCTAACAATGTATTCTTGGATTTAGAGTCTAATCCTTCTATTCTTCCTTTTGTCCCTTGGTGGCAAGAGGCCGGTTTAATAAATTTTGTCAATTTTTCCAACTTAACATCTTCAAACGAAAGAGAAACTTTTTTAACTCAAATAAAAGAGGCAATAGATAGAAGTCCCATAAGAAACGTAAGTGGAATTATTATTGAATTGACAGGTTTGTGTAATCTATCCTGTAGACACTGTTTTAGAGGTGGAAGTCGGCCTGAAGAGAAAGAGCTTCCTTTTGATCTTTTAAAAGATTCTCTTATTCCATTTTTAAGAGCTGGCATTGGCAACTTTAAAATCACTGGTGGCGAGCCGACTTTAAGAACAGATAAATTACTTAAAATTTTAGGCTTTGTTAAAGATTATATGTATTTTAAACGTTATACGCTTGAAGATATATCTGTCCAAATAGAAACAGGAATAGAAGAGATGAGAAAAGAGATGTTGGCTAATTTATATGCAGATGAAAAGGATATGCATATTGGCATGGCTGTTCTTGATCTTGAAAATCCTATTTCAAAAAGATTAAACTTGAAAGAAATAACACCAGAAGCGGTCTTTTTATTTTGTGAAGAATGGAAAAGACTTTTTTTGGAGATAAAACGAGAAGCAATAAAAGATGGAGAAGCAGGTGTGCGAGTTAATACGGATAGTATTGTTATTAATACCAATGGAACATATGAAGACCCGATTGCTTTGTCTGAAGAAATAAAAATTTTAGGTTTAGTTCAGGGAGTTGATTTTGAGGTTAGTTTAGATTATCCAAAAGATTCTGTAGCGACAGATTCTAATAGAGGAAGCTGCGGGGTTTTTAATCAAGCAAGGAACTTTGCTGAAACGGCAAGATCTTTTGGTATGGGGGCAGATTATTTGCCTGTAGGGGGAATTGCAAATATTGGGAATGCTGCCGACGCTCATGTTGAGAATAGAGAAGTCTCTTTTGATGATTTTGATTTGCAAATAAAAAGTGAACTGGTAGATTGCGGATTAGGAAGAGATTCTTTTTCTCTCAATAGGTTACGAATAAGAAATGGACAGGTTGGGTTTTGTCAATTTGCTTATGCTCTTCCAGAGGAATTTGGAGACTTAACTAACTATTCAATGGTTGAGATATTAAACAATAAATTGATAACCAGCAGGTCTATGCAAATAATTGCAGGAGGACTCAGAAAATTTATTCCTGAAATAAATAGGAGTATTTTCCCTGGAAAATTTCATCCTTCTTGTCTCCCAAGAAACATTCTTTTGGCTTACGCAAGCTGGAAAGAGGTGTTCATGGAACAGGGAGACAGCGAAACTGCCGCTATTGCAAAAGCAAATAGAATCGTAGGAATAAAATATGGATATTTGCCAAGAGAAACCTTGCTTGTGTAATTCAATCTTAACATTTCAACCCTACTACCAAAACTTTTAATTTAAAAATAATCTGCCAAAAACAAAACTTGCGTATCGCTAATGTCGGAAGTATCCACCATTTCCAAAAACAAAAATATTTCATAAGACAAACTTAAAACGGATTTTATAAAATTCTAAAAAAATAAAAACTCAAAAAAATAATTTCACTTCTACAAAACTGATCCAAAACAAAAATCCAAAAACTAATACCAACCTCTTTTTATTAATGTATCAATAAAAAATACGGTTTCAATTCTTCTGACATAAAAAAACCTGCAATTTCAATCAAAAGAATACGATAAAGATATGCTATGCCGTCTATTTCAACAGGAACATCACGACCAACGCTTTTTCATAAAACAGCTTATGGAGCGCTTGCCGCAAACAGCATAAGCACAATAATGGAATATCCAAAAAGATATTCTGACGATAAACTTGATTGTATGGCACAGTTGTGGCCAAGTAAAGAGTCATTACTGGCTTTCTATGATGCATTTGAAGGAAATATATTTTTTGATCTGAATCTGCATAATAAGCCAGCCATTGAACCCTTTCTTGACTGGTGGCAAGAAGTAGGGCTGATAAATCCTGTTTGTATTCCAGAGAGTACAAATCAGACAGAACGGCAGGAACTTTTAACTCAAATAAAAAAAGCAATTGAAAAAAACCCTATAATAAATATAGATGGTGTGGTTGTTGAGCTTACAGGCTTATGCAATTTGCGTTGTCAACAGTGTTTCAGAGGTGAAGCGTGGAGGGATGAAACAGAAATGTCTTTAGATATGTTGAAAATGGCGATTCATCCATTGTTGAGAGCGGGAATTCGACGCATTCAAATTACTGGAGGAGAACCCACCTTAAGACCGGATAAATTGGTCGGATTTTTAGCCTATGTAAAAGATTATATGTATTTTGGAAATATTGCAGATACCGCAAATACTAACAGTATTGACCCATATTTTGATGTAATAGAAATTAATTCAAATGGCACATATGGAAAAAGCGCTGAACTGCTTGAGAGAATTAGAGCTTTAGGCTTGACAGATTTAGTCAGCTTTTCTGTTAGTTTGGATTATCCCGATGATAAGCAAAAGACAGATCAGACCAGAAGAATGGCCGGCACTTATGATAAAGTGATAGAGTTTACCGAAACGGCGAGATCTTTAGGTTTTCAAGTTGACCATCTGACTTTATCAGACAGATCTTGGGCTAATCTTGGAAATGCTGCAGATTATGAGACTAACAGCTTTTTTTCTTTTGATTATTATTCTTCTTCTTTGTCGTTTCGGTTATTTGATTGCGGGTTGGACACTCCTTATTTTTCTCTTGGTAAGATAAGGATAAGAAATGGACAAGCCGGTTTTTGCCAATACGCTTACGCTCTTCCAGAAGAATTTGGCAATTTGACAAACCATCCAATAGTAGAAATATTAAACAATGGGTTAATGAACAGCAGGTCTATGAGAATAATTTCCGATGGACTCGAAAGATTTGTGCCTGAAATAGACAGAAACATTTTTCCAAAACATTTTTCTTCCCCTTGTATCCCAAGAAACATTCTTTTAGCTTATGCAAGCTGGAAAGAGGTGTTCATGGAACAGGGAGACAGCGAAACTGCCGCTATTGCAAAAGCAAATAGAATCGTAGGAATAAAATATGGATATTTGCCAAGAGAAACTTTGCTTGTATAATACAAGAGATTTTGGAAAATATCTTTTCATGAGAGGGATATCAATGCCTATCAAATTAATTGAAACAGGCGAATTGTTTATCAGAGATTAACTTTAAATTTGATCTTGTATAGCTAATGTTTCCCTTCATTGATTCCATACTCAGCTATTTTTTGTTATAATATCGTAGTCCTAGAAAGCCATGATCTCTCGCAAAAAAACTAAAACCATAAATATTGGAACCGTTGCAATAGGTGGCAATAATCCTATTGCTGTCCAATCGATGACAAAAACCTTCACCTCAAATGTCGCGGAAACTGTTAAACAAATCAAAAGATTGGAAGAAGCAGGATGCCAGATTGTACGATGTGCTGTTCCTGATACAGAATCGGCCTATGCTATCGATAAAATTAAAAAGAAAATACGCCTCCCACTTGTTGCCGATATTCATTTTGACTATAAACTGGCAATAATAGCCGCCGAAATGGGCGCAGATAAGCTTCGTATCAATCCTGGCAATATTGGAAGCTTGGAGAAAATAAAAGCTGTTGTCTCTGCCGCAAAAGAGCGGGGGATTCCAATCAGGGTTGGAGTAAACTCAGGCTCTTTGGAAAAAAAGTATAAACATCCTACAGCAAAAGCTCTCGTGGAAAGTGCATTATCAAACGTCAGAATCCTCGAAAAATTAGGCTTTTATAATATAATAGTTGCTGTCAAATCTACTTCTGTCCCTGTAACAATAGAAGCGTATCGCCTGTTGTCTCAAAAAGTCGATTATCCCCTTCATATAGGGGTTACAGAATCCGGTATTCCAAAAATAGGAACCATAAAATCATCTGTCGGAATAGGAGCGCTTCTTGCGGAAGGGATTGGAAACACATTAAGAGTTTCATTAACAGGTGATCCTGTAGAAGAGGTGAGGGTTGGATACGAAATATTAAAAGCGTTGGAACTTGTGAAAAAAGGGGTTACTATAATTTCCTGCCCAACATGTGGAAGATGCAAGACACAAATGGAAAAAGTTGTTTCTGAAATAGAAAGAAAAACCCGTGATATAATAAAGCCGCTTAAAATTGCCATAATGGGTTGTGAAGTAAACGGACCGGGCGAAGCAAAAGATGCTGATGTTGGTCTGGCAGGAGGAAATGGGTCAGGACTTATTTTTGTAAAAGGGAAAATTGTTAAAAAGGTTCCTGAATCCAGGATGACAAGCGCGCTGCTTGAAGAAATAAGGAGGCTCATATGATTGAAAGGTATACCTTGCCCGGGATGAAAGAAATTTGGTCAGAACAAAATAAGTTCTGCAAATGGCTTGAGGTTGAAATGGCTGCATGTGAAGGATGGGCCAAATTGAAAAAAATACCTGTAAAATCATTAAAGACAATAAAAGAAAAAGCCGGTTTCGAGCTTAAAAGGATAGATGAAATTGAAAAGACAGTGGATCATGATGTAATAGCCTTCTTAACAGCAGTTGCCGAAAAAGTCGGGAAAGATTCCAGGTTTATACATATGGGAATGACATCCTCCGATGTAGTAGATACTTCTTTGTCTCTTCTTATGAGAGAAGCTGGAAAGATACTGGCCGTGGACATGCAAAATATCATAGGATTATTGAGAAACATGGCAAAAAAATACAAAAATACAATTATGATGGGTCGCTCTCACGGAGTTCACGCTGAACCAATGACCTTTGGATTAAAACTGGCTCTCTATATGTGCGAAATGGAACGCAATTTAGAGCGTATGAATAAGGCAATTGACAATATTTCTGTTGGTAAATTTTCGGGAGCAGTTGGAACATATTCCAATATAGACCCAAAAGTCGAAGATATTGCCTGCAAAACATTAAAATTAACGCCTGCAAAAGTTTCATCGCAAATAATCCAAAGGGACCGGCACGCGGAATATCTTTCAACAATTGCGATAATAGGGGGAACTCTTGAAAAAATAGCTCTGGAAATAAGGGGTTTGCAAAAAACAGAAATCGATGAAGTGGAAGAACCATTTAAAAAAGGGCAAAAAGGATCATCCGCGATGCCTCATAAAAAAAATCCGATAACCTGTGAGAGGGTCTGCGGATTGGCAAGGATTTTAAGGGGAAACGCAATGGTAGCAATTGAAAACATGGCCTTGTGGCATGAAAGAGATATTTCCCACTCTTCTGCCGAAAGGGTAATTATTCCTGACAGTACTATTTTATTAAATTATATGCTAAACGCTATATTTAGGGTGTTAAGCGGGCTTGTTGTAAAAGAAGAAAGCATGAAAAGAAATATCAATGAAAGCGGCGGGATTATTTTTTCCCAAAGGCTTTTGCTTTCTCTTATCAACAAAGGGAAAACAAGAGAGACTGCTTACAAGATAGTTCAGGAGGCTGCGATGAAAGCAAGAAATCTGAAAAAGCATTTAAAAACAATCGCATTGGAAGACAGCAATATTAATAAAGTCTTATCACTAAAAGAGATTGAAGATGTCTTCAGTATAAGTTATTATTTAAGGAACATAGGAAAGATATTTGAAAGGATAGCTAACTAATGAAAGTAAAAATATATGTGACTCATAAGAAAGGGATATTGGATCCTCAAGGGAAAACAGTTGAAACTGCTCTTCTTTCGTTGGGATACAAAAATATTTCCGGTGTTAAGATAGAAAAATATATAGAGCTTGAAATTGACGGAAAAAGCAAAGAGGAAGCGGAAAAGCAGGTTAAGAAAATGTGTGATGAGTTGTTGTCTAACCCAATAATTGAACAATATCGATTTGAGGTTGAACAATAGTGAAATTTGGAGTTATTGTATTTCCCGGTTCCAATTGTGATCATGATTGTTACGATGTTATAAAAAAGGTTGTAAAACAGCCTGTTTCTTACCTTTGGCATACAACAACAAAACTTGATACTTTTGACTGTATAATTCTCCCCGGAGGTTTTTCTTACGGCGATTACCTCCGTTGCGGCGCTATTGCCCGGTTTGCAAAGGTAATGGACGCGTTGAAGAAATTTGCCGAAGACAAAAACAAACTGGTAATAGGGATCTGCAACGGGTTCCAAATTCTTTGCGAGGCAGGCCTTTTGCCTGGCGCTTTGCAGAGGAATAAGAATATGCATTTTATTTGCAAGCATGTAAATTTAAAAGTCGAGAACAATCATACTTCTTTTAGTAAAAAATACAAAAAAGGCCAGGTTTTAAGAATCCCAATAGCGCATGGAGAAGGCAATTATACCTGCGATAAAAAGACACTGGCCGAACTAAAAAAGAATAAGCAGATAGTCTTTACTTATTATAAAAACAATCCAAACGGGAGTATGGCTAATATTGCAGGCATCTGCAATAAACAACGCAATGTCCTTGGCATGATGCCGCATCCTGAAAGAGCATCAGAGGCTATCTTGGGGTCGGAAGATGGCTTGTTACTATTTAAAAGCATTGAAAGCGCGTTAAACATCAGGCATTAAACTGAAATTCCACTTTAAAATTTCCGATATTCATTTAAGATGCCTTTATTAACAACAGCTGCGACAGCTTCAATATATCATCCTGGGAACCCAGTATTAAAAAAACAACCAAACCAAAATATGGTGGTTTCTCCTGTAAACGGAAATCCTATCGAACATGAGCCAGAAAGAAGAATTGCCGTTTTATCCCAACTTTCCGTTTCCGACAAACGGAGCACCTTTGCAGAGGTAAGAGAGATAGTCTTGAGAATGTTTGGAAATAAGGATAAGGATATTCCTCTTATTGAGGAAGATAAAGATGAATACACTTATAAGTACGCCCCCAAAAAAATAATACTCTTCCATCCCAATAATCCAAGCCGATTGTTTACCTATATTACCAATTGTGTTGATTTTATAGGAGTGGTAGGAAAGACCCCTTCTAATGGGTTTGATCCGTATAAAATTGAATTTATCGCGGGAATTGATATGTCTTTTGCCAATTTAAAAGAAGAAGAAAAAAGCATATATTTTAAAAAAATATTAGAATATATGGCAGAGGTTCTTAACAAGGAATTAGGCTCAATAGATTGTGATATAAAACTTAAAGTCCAGAATAGAAACGGGAATAAAATAATAGAAGTTTGTGGTTATATATATGTATATTCGCGCAAAGAACTTCCTTCTATTGGAATGACAATGGAATTAAGTTTTCATGCTGGACAGTTGCCTGCTCAACAAGACAATGATAAAACAGTGTCATAATTCATTTATTATGAAAAAAAATATTAGATATATTTTTTTTATTTTGTTTGTCATGTTGTGTGGATTTTTTTTCTCTTCATGCTCTACCCAAGCAAATAAATATTCTGTTCAATCATTGACAATAACGCCAGCAAAAGTTACACTTTTTGCGACTCAATCACAGCAATTTACATGTACGGCAACTTATGGTGACGGGACGACAAGAGCCTTTTCTCCGACATGGTCGGTTTCAAATGATGCAATAGGGGAGATAACAGTAAATGGACTTTATACTGCGGCAGATGTTTTAATTGAAACAAAGGGAGCGATAGTGACCACTTATCAAGATATAACAGCAATCTCTGATGTAACAGTCCTGCCGGATGAAGCAATCGCATATCCTGCAACAGGAACAAAAGAAGCAACCCCAGAGGAGCCAACTCCTGAACCTGCGTCAACACCTGTATTTCCAAAATCATTTTCAATTAGCGGGAATAAGATTTTAGACAGTGATGGAGATGAATTTGTCTTTCGCGGAGTAAATATAATGGATCCTGCCTGGATGACAGAAAGTTATTACAACAAAATAAATGATGCTTACTTTAGCGCGTTAGCTAGTTGGAATGTAAATATCATAAGGATTCCTATCCACCCGTCGGGTTATACGTATTATGGAAAGACGGAATATTTGAAAATTTTGGACAGCATTCTTGCTCTTGCGAAAAAATATGAAATATACGCGATAATAGATTTCCATTCAATAGGATTTCCTCCAAGCGGAACTTATATGTATCTGGAAGACAGTAGTGTCCCCTGGGGTAAAGGACAATCTATTTACGCATATACCGATCAGAGCATGAAAGATTTTTGGAGAGATATTGCAGAACATTACAAAGACGATAACAGAGTGGTTTTTTATGAGCTTTTTAATGAACCGACATACGGAACAGGGTTTTCTGATTCACAGTCTTGGGGGCAGTGGAAGAGCAAGGCGGAGGAGCTTGTAGATATTATAAGGGGCTATGATTCTGATGCAAAAATTATAGTAAGCGGAATATTGTGGTCCTATGATTTATCATATGTTTTGGCAAACCCTGTTAACAGGCAAAATATTGTTTATGGAACACATCCGTATCCAAACCAGTCAAAATCTTATGATGAAGCTTTTGGAGCTTTAAAAGCGACATCCCCTGTATTTGCGACAGAGTTTGGGTTTGATCCTAACGCAGACGGACAGCATTATCAGGCAGACACAAGTTATGGCAATGAAGTTATAAACTATCTTGAAAACAAAAAGATAAGCTGGACAGTATGGCATTTCAGCCCTGTCTGGTATCCGGCGCTGTTGCTGGATTGGAATTCCACCTATACACCGACAACTTCGGGACAGTTGTTTAAGGGGTATCTGAGAAAAAATAATGATTAGAATAAATTTAATCACTAGTGGGAAGCAACATTCAGCTGATATGCCAAGAAATCTCCTTCTTGGATCTGCTGGAATAACTGAAGCCTTAAAAACTATAAAACGAATTTATTCATTAGTTGTTAATGTTACAAATGCTTGTAATGGCGGGTGTAATATTTGCCTTGCGTTTGTTGATCGGAATAGATCTTTACCTCTTGCAGATATGATGCGTGTTGTTGATATCGTCGCCTCTCATGATGTTAAAAGAATCTCTTTCGCTGGAGGAGAACCTATGCTATATCCACATATTTTGAATATTTTGCGATACGCCCATGATCGTGGATTGGTAACAGCTTTATGTACCAATGGGACTAGATTAACGGAGGAGGTAATACAAAAACTTGATGGAATAACTGACGAAATAATGATCCCTTTTAGCTCAACAGATCCCAAAATAGCTATGCAAATGACATCATACGCTACACAATCGCATTTAACTAGAATGGAAGAAGTTTTTAAATACATACTTAAGAATACTTCGATTGGTTTAGTGGTGGAGTCAGTATTAAGCAAGGTAAATGGTGATGGGATTTTAGATGTCGGGAACAGGCTTCTTTCACTTGGTGTCAAAAATTGGAAAATTGATCAATATTATGAGATTAGAGAAAATCGTATGTGGCACGATAAATTTTTCTTAGGAGAAAAAGAATTTAATAAAGTAAAAGAAGAATTGCTCAAAATGTTTTTTGGCAAAATTACAATGGTATGGCAGCCGGCAGAGCCAAGAACTCAAAATCAAGTATTTTTTGTTTCACCTGCAGGACAAGCTGTTACAAATGGTGGAAATGAGAATAGGGTTGTTGGGAAAATATTAGATCCAGAAACTTACATGCCTCTTTTTGCAACAACTACATCAATTACACCTCAGGGGAATTATCAGCTTCATAAAAGAATAGAACCGAATTTTACTCCTTCATATGATGCTATTCATAAATCAGTTTATTATGATCCTATGGCTAGAAGCGTTATGGCTGCGGGAGAAATGACTCAATTTTTCCCGCATAATGATTTTGGTACACAGCTTTTTCTTCCCCCCTATGTGAGAGAAGCTATTTATAATCATTTTATGCAATTAGCAGATACGGTTGTTAAAGATGATGATTTCCGATTTGTTCATCCTTTATTATATTCTGCAGGGCTTGGCGCTTTAGGGGAACATCCTGACAATCAAACTTTTTATAAGTTTGAATCTTTTTGGAAATGGGCGCCTAAAACAAGAATAACAGTTAAAGGCCCTTTTATTGGCAGATCATGCATATACTATTTACTTTGTCCGGAGGAAAGTAATTATTTTGGAAATATTCGTGCCGGTTTAAAAACTGTTGGAATTAATATGCAACATGGAAAAGAAGCAAGTGATAGGGTTGGCTGGATAAATGTTGCCAGAACTGCATATGCTGTTCCTCTTTCTGTCTTTTTAAATTTACAACAAGATTTTAAGGTTATAAATAATAAACCAATTATTTCTTTTGTCCCTATAGAAGCTGGTCCGTTAGAAGCTAATTGGTTAGATGCTCTAATGGATGGCCATATAGTTAGAAATATGACAACTGAGTTAAATGACAATGAATAAAGTACAGTTTTGGGGTGACCGTGTTCCCGCTACTAGAAAACGCCTTTTTAATTTAGGAAGTAGATTGGGCATTCCTGGGCTATCTGCTATTTGCGCCAGAGATTTGGCGCTTTTAAACGAGGGCTATCTTACTTCTGCTCAATTAGCAACTCTTGCAAATAGAAATGGTTTTACTATTGAAAATCCATTTTCTGTGAAAATACATAGGTCTACAATAATAGAAAGAGGCGTGGTTATAGGGAATGGAGTTGTTATCTCAGCGCCAAACTGCAAAATAGGTACAGGGACAAAAATTAGTGAGTCTGAAATATTGCAGCCTACATTAATTGGTAAAAATAATGCTATTAAAGGTTTAACTGTCGAAAATGATAAAAAATTACTATCTTTTGGCCAAATTACTATTGGTGATTTGAATTTGGTAACAGGACATGTCTCAATAAGTGATAATACTGGAGAAGGGATTCAAATTGGAAATAATAATAAATTAAATCCAAATTTAGCAGTGCGAACACTTTTTAGCGGATGGCTTTATATCGGGAATAACTGTGATCTGGGAGGAGATGGCGGAGGAGTTATTAGCACTTCTTATAATTATGGTAAAAGTGTAGGTTATCCAATGTTTGTTGGCTCTCTATCTACAAAAAGAGGTGCGGAAGCTTTGGGTGGAAGTGCGTATGGTATTACTCCTCAGATAGCAATGTTGGCTTTGCTTAGAATTGGGAGGCCGGTTGATAATGAAGCTGATTTGGGAAATGTTTTATTGCAATTATTTGGGAGAGAAGCACCAGATAGCGCTATTAAGTTTTTAGAAGAATTAAAAAAATCAGCAAGAAAAGGAGAACTAACCTTTCCACCAAAACATGTTGCGATGTTTGTAGGAGTTGTTAAACCAAAAGGCAGCGCGGTTGTTGGAAGTACTGGAAAAACAATTGAAGTTAGAGACGGAACACGACTACAGCATAGTGTCGCTATTGGAAATGCAGATATTTACGAAAGAACAGCTATCAGTTATAGTTTGGTTTCTGGCAGAATTGAAAGGGAGATTAAGATTGTTGATCAGAGAACTGATGAACAAAATAGTATAGACCCAGGATACCTTAATAGTTGGATGGAAAATAGGAAGGCTTAATTTATATTTGAAATTATATACAATCCTACATTCATTGGAAATACAAAAATTGCAGGATTGGGATTTCACCTATACGCCGACAACTTCGGGACAGTTATTTAAGGAGTATCTAAGTGATTTTAAATTATAGAGGGTTGCCTTGTTAAAGAAAATTATTTTATTCTTATCGCTTATATTGGTATTAATTTCCTTATTTTTATACTTTCAGCCAAAAAAGCAGATAGACCAAGTCGATATAAAAATTTCACAAAATAGGGGAGATCCAACTTCCGAAATTATAGTTATTACAATAGATTTATGCCCTTCCAGCAAAAAATATGAAAAAGAATTATTTGTTTTTTTAGATAGGCTGGGCAAGAAGACGCAAAAACCCCTACCTGTAGGAATCGCGGTTTCAGGTAAATGGCTTTTAAGGCATCAGGATGAATTCCAAGCTATTAAAAAATTATATTTGAATATAACATGGATCAATCATTCTTATTCCCACCCCATAGAAAACGATTTTTTAAATAATCCCGCGATAAATTTTACAGCTGAAGTTTTG